>Ga0193955_1000163_pt1 | contig 42596 bp, 41 predicted proteins | sample BB_6_MG_FD_140343 | JGI IMG/M metagenome (GOLD analysis project Ga0193955, IMG submission 140343) | Microbial mat bacterial communities from the Broadkill River, Lewes, Delaware, United States - BB_6_MG | ecosystem: Environmental > Aquatic > Freshwater > River > Microbial mats | place: USA... | reverse complement strand
GATATTTTATATGAACATTTGAAAGTTTTAGGTTTAAACGCTATAATTTCATCATCAAAGAACCCTTTTACATATATTTAATCGAAGGAGATTAATGAATCCGCACTTAAAACAACTAATAGATCTGTCAATAGTTGATAAAGAGATAGATGCATTTGAGCCACAAATTGAAGAAGCAAACGCAAGTTATGAAGCGGCTGTTGCTAAAAAAGACAGTATAGATAAAGATATTGAAAACTTAACTAATGAGATCAAAGAAGAGGAGTTAAAGAAGTCTAAAAATGAACTTCATTTAGCTGAACTTTCTCAAAAGCTTGAAGAGAACTCTCAAAAATCTAAAGATGTTAAAACTGAACGTGAAATGAAATCACTTCAACTTGAAGAAGAGATAGCAAAAGAACAAGTGACATTTGCTAACGAAGAGATCGAGCGTTTAGAGAAGATCATTGACAATAAAAATGAGCAGATCGAAGCTGCACGTGAATCTTTAACAGAGATAGAAGCAAACTTAGAATCTGTAAAAGCTGATGTAGATGAAAAACTAAAAGTTATCAATGATGAGAGACAAAAAGTATTTGTTGAAAAAGAGAAACTTTTAGGTACTGTAAATCAAAAAGGTTTAGCGTTTTATCAAAAGATTCGTCGTTGGGCTAAGAACACAACAGTTGCAAAAGTTGAAGATGGCGCTTGTATGGGTTGTAATATGGTTATCAGTGATAAAGTTTACGCTGATGTAATCAAAGGTGAAGACATTACTAACTGTCCACACTGTGGTCGTATCCTTTATGTGGAAACTTCAGAACAATAAGGCTTTGCCCTTTAACGTTTTTTACTTTGTCTTAAGTGTAGTGCTGTATATATTAGCACTCCCACTTTTGATATTAATATCTCTCAAACCTAAATACAAACAATCAATTCCGGCAAGATTTTTTCTATATAAAAATAAAAAATTTGATTCAGAAAACGGTGTATGGTTTCATGTATGTTCACTAGGCGAAGCAAGAGCATTAAAACCTATTTTAGAACGTTTAAAAGACGAAGATATAAAGATAACTACTATCACTCATACGGGTCAAGATGAAGCCAAAAAGTACGATGCTGAAGTTAGATATTTACCTTATGAGATGTTTCTCCCTTTTTGGATGAAAAAACAAAGAGTAGTAGTTGTTTTAGAAGCAGAGTTTTGGTACATGTTATTCGTACTTGCAGCATCTATGGGAAGTCGTGTTATTTTACTAAATGCACGTATATCTGAAAGAAGTGCAAAGAAGTATCTGCAACTATCTTGGTTTTATGAAAAGATGCTTTCACGTGTAGAGATGATATATGCTCAAAGTGAAGCTGATAAAAACCGTTTTTTAGCTCTTGGCGCTAGAAACATAGAAGTTATCGGTAACATAAAACTAGCTGGCGAGATCAAAAAGACTAAAGACTATGAAAAGCCTGATGTAGAGACTATTGTTGCAGGAAGTACACATCCGAGTGAGGAAAAAGCCGTACTTGATGAGTATGTGACTTATGCTAAAAACAATAAGGCAAAACTCATAGTAGTACCTCGTCATCCTGAGAGATTTGACAGTGTTTATGAGCTTATGCATGCTTACTCTGTGGAGCATAAACTTAGTATGTCGAGATTTAGTGAAGATGATAGTTTCTCAACTGACTTGGTTCTTGTAGATGCTATGGGTGAGTTGAACAATATTTACAATATAAGTGACATAGCTATACTAGGTGGTGCATTTCGCGAGGATGTAGGTGGGCACAATCCGCTTGAACCTGCATTTTTTGGCTGTAAGATAATTACTGGTAAGCATTTTTTCCATCAGCGTGAGCTTTTTAAATATGTGCACCATGTACAGTATGTAGAGACTAATGAAATAGCGGATGCTCTAGAGAGTGCAAAAGAGTTACCGCCTTCAATGGTAGAAGAGAAGATAGATCTAGACAGGGTTATTGATAGAATTACAAAGTAAGTACACAAAGTATTTTTATGGTAATTTTTTGGGCTACATATTAAAATATGTGCTCCCAAAATTACAGACTTTGTGCAAAAAAAAAGGAATAAAAGTATGGCAAAAGAGAAAGCTTACAAATTATTAGCAGCTCAAGAGGGCATCTCTAACAGTGTAGCAAAGTCTATGATAGACCGCGGACTTGTATATGTTGGAAATAAAAAAGTAATGATCGCACGCGGTGAGATAGATGCTAAAACAATTTTTCGTGTAACGAAAGTTGAAAAACCAAAGATCATTTTTGAAAATGATGATATCTTAGTGGTAGATAAACCACCGTATATAAACTCAGATGAGATAGAACGTCAGTTCAAAGATGTTCAGCTTCTTCATAGACTTGACCGTGAGACTTCGGGCGTTTTAATGCTTGTTAAAAACGAAGAGTTCCGTCAAAAAGCTATTCAAGAGTTTAAAAAAGACAACGTATATAAAGAGTATATTGCATGGGTTGAGGGGATTATGAGTGAGCCGATAGAGGTTGATAAACCGATCTTCACGACTAAGAAAAACAACCGTGCCCAGTCAAACGTATCTACTAAAGGAAAACCTGCAAGAAGTGAGTTCTTTCCAGATCTTGTTAGTAGTAAAAAAACAAAAATAAAGTGTATCATCCATCATGGTCGTACACACCAGATACGTACACACCTTCGTTATGTAGATCATCCGATCGTTGGTGATGAGCAATACGGCGGAAGACGTGCTAAACGTGTAATGCTACATGCATATAAAGTAAGACTACTTGGTATGGAATTTGTTGCACCTGAACCAAAGGCATTCGTGCACTTTGAATAACGTCTACATCGGTATAGATTTAGCTTGGGGCGAGAAAAACCCAAGCGGATTTTGTGTTGCTACATCTTCAAAAAACAAACTAAAAATACTTGATGTCAAACTACTTCACTCCATAGATGAGATCATAGACGAGATCTTAAAATACAAAGATTTTAAAGTACATGTAGGGGTTGATGCTCCTCTTGTCGTGCCAAATGAAAACGGCAACAGAGATATAGAAAAAGAGTTCAACAAAGACTTCGCAAAGTACAAGATCTCAATGCTTCCCGCAAATAAAAAAATACTTACAAAATACTCACCCAAAATCAGAAGCGTAGGACTTTATGAGAGATTAAGTGCTCTTGGGTTTAAACGTGATTATAAGTCTGATAAAGTGATCTTTGAGGTGTATACTCACTCAACCATCGCAATGCTTTGGAACAACCATGAGATACTCCCATATAAAAGAAAAAAAGGTCGTGATACCACTTTCATAAAAGAGCAGTTAGAGGTGTATAAAAAGTATCTCTCAAAAGAGTTTTTTTCTCATAAAATACTCAAAGAGGATTTGAGTTCTCTAAAGGGTAAAAAACTAAAAGATTATGAGGACATGTTGGATGCACTGACATGTACATGTAGCATACACTATTGTAAAGACAATGAAGCCAAGTTTTACCAGGTAGACGGTGCAGATACTTTTGTGACACCTAAAGCCAAGTGGAAAGTGTATGTACTAAAGTGTGCGGATGATACGCTCTACACAGGGGTCACAACTGACTTAGAGAGACGTTTAGATGAGCATAACAACTCTAAAAAAGGCGCAAAATACACAAAAGTTAGACGTCCCGTTGAGCTAGTCTACTATGAAAACTGTGCCGACAGAGTCGATGCCAGTAGACGCGAATATGAGATAAAGCAGCTCAGTAGAAAAGAGAAGTTGGAGTTGATAAATGACTCCCTTTAATAACTATATCTTAGAGGAAAATCCTCCCGTTGGTCTGAGCCTCACGATAAAGTTATTAAAGGATATTTATGTTTAAAATATACGTAGACGGTGATGCTTTTCCAAACCTGCTAAAGGCGATACTATTAAAACAGATAGAGCGTTTAAAAATCAAAACCATAGTCGTCTCAAATAAAAAAATAAACATAGGAAAATCGGATTTAATAGAGTACATGTTGGTCGAAGCAGGAGCGGATGAGGCTGATAATAAAATAGTAGAGATGTTAGATGAGGGAGATCTTGTCATAACTGCGGATATTCCTCTAGCAGATAGAGTTATAAGTAAAAATGCACATGCCATAGATCACCGCGGAGAGCTTTACAGTGTAGATAATATAAAACAGTATCTGGCTATGAGAAACTTGATGGAGAAGATACGTGAGAGCGGAGAGATAACAAAAGGTCCCAAACCGTTTTCAAGTAAAGACGCAGAGCTTTTCGCAAACCAGATAAATGCATTTTTGACAAAACATACAAAATGAAAAAACTAAAATATTTAATCCACTATCCACCCTCTGTTCAAAAGCAAGTTCAAACCTTGATAGATGCAGGCAAACTTGAAAAGTATCTTCTCTCTAAATATCCAAAGTCGCATACTTACAAAAACGATAAGGCACTTTTTTCATACGTGCAGGATATAAAGAACTCTTACTTAAGAAAGACGGCACCGCTTAGCAAAGCCGTTTATGATGGGAAGATAAATGTCATACACAACGCTCTTGGAACTCACCACTTTGTATCTCGTGTTCAGGGTGCTAAACTAAAAGCAAAAAACGAGATACGCGTAGCTTCTATGTTTAAAAATACACCAGAAGAGTTTTTACAGATGATAGTCGTACATGAGCTTGCCCACTTTAAAGAAAAAGAGCATAATAAGGCATTTTATAAACTGTGTGAACATATGTTTGTGGAGTATCATCAAGTGGAGTTTGATGTGCGTTTATACCTTACATGTATCGATATGTCAGGTAAGATAGAAGAGTGGAATAATTAGCTTAGAGCTTATCCGGAGTTAGTCCTACCTCTTCTAGGAAGTTGCGAAGTTTGACTATGGCATCTTTAGAGAGTTCATGTCCGTGCGAGAGTGTCATAGAATGCTCTTTGTTGTTGTAGTGCAAAAGTGCGCGATGCTTTTTCGTCATGTCAACTTCAACACCGTAATGCTCAAGCGCATGGATAACTCTCATGGAGTCAATATTTCCAGATATCGGGTGTTCAAAGATCTTTGCTAATTTGTCTTTATGTTTACTCATAAAAACTCCTGTATTATTACTTATAAAATAATTATCGTCTTATATATATTAAAAGAGTGTTAAATAATATATTTTTAAGTATTAATGTATTTTATTTAATATTAAATTAATATATATTTAGTATAACTTTGATATAATTGTAAAAGAAAATTTTAGAAAAGGAATGTGTCATGGTTTATACATATGATGATAAAACTAAAAAATTAAAATCTGTATCTGTACCAAGGCTACGTGGTGAGGATGCTATTCGTATTCAGAGTGCCAAAGTTCCTAAAGCATTTTTAAAAAAAGTTATGGATATTAAACTGAACATAGAAAGAGCTTAGTATTTGTCAAGCTGCATTTTTAAACTACTAACAGCTTCAAGTTGTAAAAAATCAAAAAAAATGATCGTTGATTCTTTCTCTTATCACCCAGATAGGGGTGATAAAGAAAAAGCTATACTGTTACAAACACTTTGCGATGCTTCTTTAGAAAATACACGTGTTACAAAAATAACTGATTCTAGCAAAAAAATTAAAGGAACTTTGGGATTAGTAGCCTTATCTGTAGGGAAACTAGAACTAAATGATAAGTCACTTCCTGCAGTAATTATTGATTATCTTTTTGTAGATAATAAGCATAGAAATGAAGTGTATGAACATATAGGTGAAAAAGTTTCAACTCTTCTTCTTTATTATGCAATACAAACAGCTCAAGAAATTTCACAATTAGCTGGAGCAAGGTATTTGATACTTAGACCAGATGGTGGAAAAGAACATAAAAGTTTAGTTGCTTTTTATGAGTCAATGAATTTTAGATATATGACAGATAAACATGAATGGATGTATCTAAAATTAAACTAAGTTAAAGATTAAAGTTTTAAAATATATACTTAAAACTTGCTAAAATACTAAGCAAATAAAAAGCCCTACTTAGATATAATCCAAAAAATTTTTACAGATATTTAGAAGGTATTTTTATGTTTGATACACTGACATCCTCGTTTACAGCAGCAGTAAAAAAGATTCGTACATTTGATGATGATAAGTCACTTAAAAAAGCACTAGATGAGCTTAAAAAGTCGCTTTTAAAAGCAGATGTAAACCACAAAGTTGTAAAAGAGCTAATAGTAAACGTTCAAACAAGAACAAAAGAAAAAGGGATAGGTAAAGACCAGTTTTTAGATGCACTTAGAGTTACACTAAATGAGCTTTTAGAAATCGGCGGGAACAAAGGCTTTGTCTTTGCTCCAAATCCTCCTACAGTTATTTTGATGACCGGTCTTCAAGGTTCTGGTAAGACAACGACTACGGGTAAGCTTGCAAACTATCTAAAAAATAAACAAAAAAAAGTCCTAATAGTCGCAGCCGATCTACAGCGTTTAGCGGCGGTTGAGCAACTTCGCCAGATCACGACTCAAATCGAGGTTGAGCTTTACGAAGATGAAGCTACTAAAAACCCTGTAGAAGTCGTAAAAGCGGCATTAAAGTATGCAAACTCAAAGATCTACGACGTAGTCCTAATAGATACGGCGGGTCGTTTGGCGATAGATGATGAACTTATGGATGAGCTACATGCTGTAAAAGAAGTAGCAAAACCTAGCGAGATATTCTACGTGGCTGACTCACTAACCGGTCAAGATGCGGTTAAAACGGCAACTACGTTTAAAGAAAAAATCGGGATTGATGGTGTAATCCTTTCAAAATACGACGGTGATGCTAAGGGCGGTGTAGCACTTGGACTATCTAGCCAAGTTGAAGTTCCACTGCGTTTCATCGGTAGCGGTGAGAAGATGGAAGACTTAGAAGTCTTTATGCCTGAGCGTATAGTAAACCGTCTTATGGGATTTGGTGATGTTGAGGGTCTGGCTGAGAAAACTGCAGGCGTGATTGACGAGAAACAAGCCAAAAAAATGACTCAGAAGATCAAAAAAGGTAAGTTTAACTTCAACGACTTTTTAGAGCAGATGGAGATGATGAAAAAGATGGGTTCTATGAAATCACTTCTTTCTATGATGCCTGGTATGGGTAATATGGGCAAGGCTCTTAAAGACTTTGATCTAGAAAACTCAGGTGAGTTAAAAAACATAAAAGCAATGGTGAGTTCAATGACTCTTAAAGAGAGAGAAGACCCGGATCTGCTAAACAACTCTCGTAAAGAGCGTATCGCAAAAGGTTGTGGACTTACTCAGGTAGAGATCAACCGTATGATAAAACAGTTTAAAAATGCAGGTAAGATGGCTAAAAAATTCTCTGGTAAAAACGGCATGAAACAGCTTCAAGACATGATGGGTCAAATGGGCGGTGCCGGCGGCATGGGTGGAATCCCTAGATAGTCTTTCCCAACCGTTAATAAAGTTTGGGGATAATCCTAAAAATACAAGCACGAAGCAAAGGCAAAAATAGATGTTAGATTTTTCAAAATTTTTAAAATACTCAAAACCTGGACCAAGATACACAAGTTATCCGACTGCACTAGAATTTAGTGATTCGTATAAGTATGATGAGTATATTAAAAAACTTGAGTCTCAAGACAAGTCACGTCCCCTAAGCCTTTACTTCCATCTTCCGTTTTGTAGAAATGCTTGTTATTTTTGCGGGTGTAATGTAGTTTTTACATCTAAAGAAGACAAGATGACTCGCTATGTCGAATACATGAAGCGTGAATTAGAGATACTTGCAAAACATTTAGACACTTCACGTGACGTACTTCAGATGCACTTTGGAGGCGGTACTCCTACTTTTTTCTCAGCAGCGCAGTTAAAAGAGATAATAGACGAGATTAAAAAAGTTTTTCCAAACTTCAGAGACGATGCTGAGATAAGCTGTGAGATAGACCCTCGCCACATTAGTGAAGATCAGATGAGGGTTATGAGTGAAGCGGGCTTTAACCGTGTAAGTTTTGGTATTCAAGATTTTAATGACAAAGTTCAAGTAGCTATTCACCGTGTTCAACCATACGATGAGACAAAAGCGGCAATGGATCTTGCTAGAAAATACAATATGGTCTCTGTAAATGTTGACCTTATCTATGGACTTCCTTATCAATCACTAGAGACTTTTAAAGAGACCTTAGAGTTATCACTATCACTCGATCCAGACAGATTTGCAGTATTTAACTACGCACATGTGCCTTGGATGAAAAAGACTATGCGCAAGATCGATGAGACTACACTCCCTCGTCCTGATGAGAAGTTGGAGATCATGAAATATACTATTGATTATCTAACCTCACATGGGTATAAAATGGTAGGTATGGATCACTTTGCTAAGCCTGAGGACGAACTATTTAAAGCTATTGAAAAAGGTGAGCTTCACAGAAATTTCCAAGGTTATACGACTAAAGGCGGAGCTGACTTAATCGGTGTAGGACTTACCTCTATCGGTGAGGGAATTGATTCATATAATCAGAATTTTAAAGATATGAAGCTTTATGAAGCTGCCATAGATGCAGGAAAACTTCCGTTTGAGCGTGGTGTGGTTCTAAGTGAAGATGATCTTATCCGTCAGTATGTGATTATGGAGCTTATGAGTAATTTCAAGCTTGACATAAACAGATTTAACGAGAAGTTTGATGTAGATTTTAACACTTATTTTGCTGATGCGGTTGAGGCACTTAAGCCATTTGCAGAGGAAGAGTTACTTAGTATTAGTGATGATAAAATAGAGTGTAGCCATACGGGTACTCTACTTATCAGAAATATATGTATGCCTTTTGATGCTTACATGAAAAAACATGCAGCAAATAAAAAGACATTTTCTAAAACGGTATAAAGATGACTAAAAAACTTGACGATATTTTTGACTTTACTATTACCAGTGATGACTGTGTAAAGTGCGGTAAATGTATACCCGTTTGTACCATACACAATGTTAATGCAGATGAGGTTACGTCTCCTCGTGGGTTTATCGACCTTTTGGGTGCATACAAACGCGGTGATCTAGAGCTTGATAAAAATGCGAAAGATATTTTTGAATCTTGTTTTTTATGTACGGCATGTACAGAGGTCTGTCCAAAATCACTCCCTACAGATATGGTAATAGAGCAAGCCCGCGCAGATATAGCACAGAAGTTCGGGATAGCTTGGTATAAAAAAGCTTTCTTTTTACTTCTACGTCATCGCTGGCTAAACGACCTAGCTTTTAAACTGGGTTATGTGTTTCAGACATGCGGGTTTAAAATAAAAGAAGAGATAAACTCAATGAGTCCTCGTTTTTTTGTCCCTTTAGTAAAAGCAGACCGCTTACTACCGTCACTTATGAAAAAGTCGTTTTTAAACTCACATGAAGAGAATATCGACAACGGCGGGAAAAGAAAAGTAGCTGTTTTCATCGGGTGCTTGGGAAACTACAACTATAAAAAAGTGGGTGAATCTCTGCTTGAGATTTTAGAAGCTTTAGAGATAGACGCCTTTTTAGCAAAAGATCAAAAGTGTTGTGCGGCACCTGCATACTTTACAGGGGACTTTTCAACTGTCGATAAAAACGCAAAACACAACATAGAGTACTTTGAGAAGTTCGGTGATGACATAGAAGCTATCATAGTTCCTGAGGCTACATGTTCTGCCATGATGAAGATAGATTATGAGCACTTTTTTCACGACCAGCCTGAGTGGTTAGAACGCGCAAAAGCGATAAAAGATAAGATATTTATGGCTACAGAGTGGCTTGAACACCATACAGGGCTTCCGGAGCTTTTAGCGTCTAAGAAAAAGATGCCAAGTATTGTTACTTACCACGATCCGTGTCATGCTAAAAAGATGCAGGGTGTGTATCAAGAACCAAGAAACCTGATTGGTAAAAACTACTCTATAGTTGAGATGAGTGATCCGAACCTTTGTTGTGGTTTTGGCGGTATAACTATGCAGACTGAGAAGTACCACTTTGCAGAAGCTGCAGGGAAACCAAAAGCCGCGATGATACAAAAGACAGGTGCAGAAGTTGTAAGTGCCGAGTGTTCAGCGTGTCGCATGCAGATTAACAACTCTATGAGTGTATCAGGCGTTGAAAATGTCGAGTTTAAAAACCCGATAGAGCTAATAGCTGAGGCACTAAAAAAAGATGCCTAATAATAGCTGGAACTATATATACGACAACTTTGACCCTGTAGCGTTTCATATATTTTCTTTCCCTGTACACTGGTATGGGATGATGTATGTTCTGGCTTTAGTAACGGCTCTTTATATTGGAAAATATTTTATAAAAAAAGACAACTTAGAGTTTAAAGATGGGCACTTAGATATCTATTTTATATACATAGAGATAGGTATTATCTTAGGTGCAAGACTCGGATACATACTTTTTTACGATACTCATACAGCCTACTACTTAACACATCCTTGGCAGATATTTAACCCTTTTGACACAAACGGAGAGTTCGTAGGTATTCGCGGTATGAGTTACCATGGAGCTATAATCGGGTTTTTTATAGGTTCATACCTTTTTACTAAAAAGTACAAGTCACCTTTTGGTCGTATGATGGATCTGGTAGCTATCTCTGTTCCTTTAGCTTTTACATTCGGTCGTATAGGAAACTTTTTAAACAAAGAGCTTGTTGGTCGTGAGACTGATGTAAGCTGGGGTATTTATGTGGATGGGATTCTTCGTCATCCATCACAGCTTTATGAAGCTTTTTTAGAAGGTATTGTAGTGTTCTTTGTAGTGTACATGTACAAAAAGTATCAAAGATTTTCAGGTGAGCTTATCTTGGTTTACGGTGCAAGTTATGGACTTTTCCGTGCAATAGCAGAGTTTTGGCGTGCACCGGATGTCCAAATAGGATATCTTTGTTGTAACACGGTAACTCAGGGTCAGCTTATGAGTCTGTCTATGGTAGCTGTATCGATGGCGGCTTGGATATATTTTTATAAAAAGAGTTTAAAAGCTTAAAAAATTATCTATCGTCACGGTGAAGTTTTCTGTCTTTATGGACTGAACCTCTCCAGAAATGATTAACGAACCAATAAGTTAAAGAAGCCCCAACAACAGAATAAAAAAGAGTACCTGTGTAAAGAGGTATAAATATGTTGTCAATATTATTCATGAACCAGTCTACAGTTAACTCAACCGGTTCGGGTTTTATTCCTAAGAAAAAACTTCCCGTTAGGTATTCCATGTAGTACATAGGCGGCATTGTAAAAGGGTTTGAAAGCCAACACATAGCAAGTCCGAGTGGGACGTTAAACTTAAAAAACGGCATAAAAGCAAGTACGGCAGCCATCTGCATAGGCATTGGAATAAAAGCTATAAAAATACCTAAAGTCACTCCTCGAATAACCATTTTTCTATTAGTTGAAAGGTACTCGTGAGGGACTTTATATTTTTTTATAAATTCTTTTATCTTTTCGCTTTTTGATATTTTTTTTAAATTTTTTCTAACCATTTGTCTTTACTTAATTGTGTGTTTTGTTATATGTCTTGATATTTTAGCGATTATATCTTTAATATGCTAAAATTTCATATAAATTATAAGAGAGAAAATATATGTCATTTGAAAAACTAGGTGTTATGAAGCCGTTACTATCAGCAATTAAAGAGTTAGGCTACAAAGACCCTACAACTATACAAACAAGAGCTATCCCACTTGTTTTAGCAAAAGAGGATGTTTTTGCTACAGCTCAAACAGGTACAGGAAAAACAGCGGCTTTTGGTTTGCCAATGCTTCAAAGACTACGAGCAACAAGTGCAGATGAAAACAGAACACTTCGCGGTATCATTCTCTCTCCTACACGCGAGCTTTCTATCCAGATACATGATGATCTGACTAAGTATGCAAAAAATATGAAACTAAATATAGCTGTACTTGTAGGCGGTAAAGATATAGAGTCCCAACAACGCATACTAAAAAAAGGTGTAGATATTGTCATAGCGACTCCTGGTCGTCTGATAGAACATGTAGACAAAGGTCTTAAGCTTAATGATGTTGAGATATTCGTACTTGACGAAGCAGATAGAATGCTAGACATGGGCTTTGTCAAAGAGATAAGAAAGACTCATCCACTTTTACCTAAAAGACACCAGACCCTGCTTTTTTCAGCTACATACAGCGATAAAGTTAGAAAACTATCAAAACTTATCCTTACAAAACCACAGTTTGTAGAATCAGCTAAGAAAAACTCAACTGTAGATACTATCAACCAAGTCGCTTATCTGGTAGATGTAGATAAAAAAGCAGCTCTATGTTCATACCTTATCGGTTCACGTAACTATAGACAGGTACTTGTATTTACAAAAACAAAAGCAAGCGCGGACGTGCTTGTAGAAGAGCTTAAAAAAGACGGACTTAAAGCTGATGTTATCCACGGAGATAAAACTCAGGCAAAACGTCTTAAAACTCTAAATGCTTTTAAAGAGGAAAAGATAAAAGTCTTAGTTGCAACAGATATAGCATCTCGCGGATTGGATATAGAAGAACTTCCTTATGTAATAAACTATGAACTTCCTAGTGTTCCTGAGGATTATGTTCACCGAGTTGGGCGTACAGGTCGTGCGGGACGAGAGGGTGAGGCTATTACACTTTTAGATATATATGAGAAGTATGATATTAAAGATATTGAACGTTTAATAGGTCAAAAGATTCCAAAAGAGACTGTTGAGGGGTTTGAGCCTGATCCAAATGCAAGACGTAAAGATATAGAAGATATAAAGCTAAAAAGTGAGCATAAAAAAGAGGATAAAAAACCTGCTAAAAAACACTATAAAAAAACTACGAACAAACACAGACGTGTGACAAAGAGAGGTTAGACCTCTACTCCGTCAAACATGTTCTGGTATAAAATACCATAAGCTATATATACAGTCGGAATACTCCATATAAGTCCTATTCCAAGTGGTATTGCACTAACAATTATAAAAATCGCACTAACAAGAGTCAATCCAAAAAACTTAAACCATTGTTTTGTAATAGTTTTTCTTGATAACTCCATCGCTTCCCAAGGACCTAACTCTTTGTCTACTAAAAGAGGATAAGCAAAAGAGTATGCGATCGCTAAGTAGATACCAGGAATGATAAGCAATACAAAACCTAACATTATACAAACATACATAAGTACAAATGTTATTGTTATTGGTACCATCATCCCATAATAGTCAAAAATAGACGGAATATTTATCTCAAAGCCTCTGGCATGATTTATACCTAAAAAGAAAATACCGACAACAATAGGTACCGTAATCGGAGCAGATATTAGGGCTTGAATAATAGCGTTAATGATTGAATCAGCTGATGGAAAGAAAATCTCTAATACTCCAGAGACTAGTACAGCAACGATAACATATATAATAAATGCACCTACAATAGTACCTTTAACTCCCTCAGAACGATCAAATGCCTCTTTTAATAGTCCTGTAATAGAAAAACTATACTCCATGATTAAACCTTTTTTGTAAGATAATGTTATTATATATTATCTTACTTTCATTGAATATTAAATGGTACAATTTTATATGAATAACGAAGATAAATTAGAAGTTCTTTATAAAGATGAACACTTTATAGCGATAAACAAACCATCGGGTCTACTAGTCCATCGCTCACCCATAGACAGACATGAGACGCGTTTTGCCATACAGCTGTTACGTGATCAGATAGGACAGTATGTGTATCCGCTTCACCGCTTAGACAAACCGACTTCAGGTGTACTTTTTTTTGCTTTAGATAAAGAGTCGACGAACTTAGTGTCCGAGCAGTTTAAAAACCACACCATACAGAAAACTTATCTTGCAGTGGTACGTGGTTACACAGATGATGAAGGTGTTATAGACTATGCATTAAAAGAGAAGCTTGACAAGATAGCCGACAAAGACGTGCGAGTGGATAAAGAGGCTCAAGATGCAGTTACACACTACAAGACTTTAGCAAAAACAGAGCTTGATTATGAAGTCGGCAGATATGACAAGGTACGTTACTCACTAGTCGAGTTAAAACCAAAAACAGGTAGAAAACATCAAATACGTCGTCACATGAAACATATATCTCATCATCTTTTAGGTGATACGAAATATGGAAGAGGGGAGCATAACAAACTGATACGAGCGGAGTTTGACTGTCACAGGATGCTCTTACATGCAAGTGAGTTAAAGCTTTACCATCCATACCTGAAAAAAGAGATAATCATCAAAGCAGGGCTTGATGATACTTTTTCAAAGATATGTAAAGATTTGTTTGATTTAGAGAGTATTAGTTAAGTCTAAGACTTATAGCACTATAATGAAATTAATAATTTTTATCTTTTGATAAAAGTTAAAAGACAAATATCAAGGGGATTAAAATGCCAACAACTCAAGAAAATTTAGAAACAGCGTTTAGCGGTGAGAGTCAAGCTTTTCAAAAATACAGTGCATTTGCAGACAAAGCGGAAAAAGACGGTTTTGCAAACATAGCAAAACTATTTCGTACAACGGCACAAGCTGAAAAGATCCACGCAGAGGGTCATTTAAAAGCTATGGATAAAATAGGTTCAACTATAGAGAATCTTGAAGCAGCTATCGGCGGAGAAACATATGAGTTTGAAGACATGTATCCACCTATGTATGAACAAGCTGTAAAAGACAAGCATAAAGCTAAGAAAATGTTCGGATATGCTTTGGAAGCTGAAAAGGTACATGCAGAGCTTTATGAAAAAGCACTTCAAGCTGTTAGAGATGGAAAAGACCTTGATGAGGTAAATATCTACTTATGTCCAGTATGTGGTCATATAGAGCTAGGTATGCCAACTGAGAACTGTCCAGTATGTGGAGTTAAGCCAAGTACATACGTTCAGATATAGTCTTTATATTTAAAGTTGTCCCTTACGGGGCATTTTAAGTAAAACACGCACTCAGATAACCAACAACACTAGATGTGTCCTCACTGGCATCTGCACTAGTTCTGTAGTCAAGAATATTTGATCTTAATCTTAACTCACGAGCGACAATCATCATAGCTTCAACACCAATTATGCCACATGCTTCACAACCTTTATGTAGTAAAGATAAATCGAGGTTTTCAATTGCACTTTTACAAATAGCATCTAGCTTATTTGCATCATGTAAGTTGTAAAAATGGCTCAGATCTGTTGAGATAACTATACCCCAATCCTCTTTTTCATATACATACTTTAATACTTTTGCCAACTCACTAGGGTCTTCTCTTGAGTATACTAACTCTACCACATTTGCATCTGACATGTAGTGCTTGATAAACGGGAACTGAACCTCTGTTGAGTGTTCTAGATGCGCTTGTTCGTAAGAGTTTAAAGCAAATTTTTCTATTAAATGCTCTGACATGTCAAGATCACTTTTTAACTCACCAAAAGGGGTATCATAAGCTCTAAAATTACAAATACTAGAACCATCATAACCCACTCTGTGAGATGGACCAACGATGAGATAGTTTTTTATGGATGAGTTTTTTAAAACATTGTAAGCTACATTTGCCGTAAAGCCTGAGTAGATATAGCCTGCATGTGGGACTATAACGGCTTTTGATGAGAGAGTGGGTGGTTTTATAAGTGAGTTGAAGTGCTCAAAGTATCTTAGAATCTCTTCTGACTCAGCAGGGTAAAACGCACCTGCTACGTTCATTTTACGCTTGGTGTACTTTGTCATAATGTTCATTCAGTTTTGCCAGCTCTAAAAAACCACTGATATAGTGAGCAAAAAACTTCATAAATTTTGCATCTTCACTATCAAAACCTTCCTCTTTATTTAGAAGCTCAAGTACACCAATAGCTTCACCTTGTGAACCAAGTATAGGAGCGATAATTATATTTTTTGTAATATAACCTGTCTCAGAATCGACATCTTTGTAAAAGTACTCATTTGAGTAAGGGTGATTCTCTATTAGCCCTTTTTTTGTAGCAAGAGAAAAACCTACCAAACCTCTGTCTGAAGGCATGTTTATCCTCTCGACATTATCTGCCAGAGTAGTCCATAGCTGCTCTTGTTCATCATCATATACAAATATAGAACATCTATCCGCACCAATAGTATTTTTGGCGTATTTTGCTATAAAAGGTAAGATGTCATCAACTACCTCTATCTCTAAAACACTCCTGCCAAATTCTGCCAGTTTGTTATATGTTTGTGCATATCTCATAGGACTTCCTATTATTTTATTTAATAATTATATAGTAAATTTTAATTAAATAAAAGTACCAAAAATTAAAGATGTTAATTATTGTCATTATTAGAAGTTGTTTAAAGGTTTTTTTGTTACTATATTTAATATATAAATTACTATTTAGGTCTACTAAGAATGAGGTTTACACTTTTTTTCATACTACTTTTATCTAGCTTACATGCCAACGAAAGAGTTGTACTTCAATTAAAATGGCTACATCAGTTTCAGTTTGCGGGTTATTATGCTGCTAAAGAAAAAGGTTATTACAGTGAACTTGGGCTTGATGTTGAGATAAGAGAACGGGATCCTAAAAAAAACAATATACAGCAAGTTATAGATGGAAAAGCACAATATGGTATAGCTGATTCTGTTTTGTTCTTATATAAAGCAAAAGGTGAACCTGTTGTTGTAGTGACTCCTATACTTCAGCACTCTCCAAGTGTACTTTTGAGTTTAAAAAAAACAGGACTAGATTCGGCCTATAAACTTGATGGTAAGGATTTTATTTTTTACAATAAAGATACTGATGGAGTTGGACTTTTAAGTATGCTCAAAACCATAGGGATCACTCCTAATATAAAGCGCAATAAAGGTCCCATGGATTACCAGTCTATCTTAACGGGTGAGGCAGATGTGTTTGCCGCTTATTTGACCAACGAACCTTATTATTTTAAAAAACTCGGTATTGAAATAAACATTATAAACCCTTCTAGCTATGGAATAGATCTCTATGGTGATATGCTTTTTACGAACACCAAAGAGCTTCAAGATCACCCTAAGCGAGTTGAGAACTTCAGAAAAGCTACCATAAAAGGGTGGGAATATGCTTTATCGCACAAAGAAGAGATAATAAAACTAATAGTAAATAAATACTCTTCAAAAAAAACTATCGAACATCTACGGTATGAAGCTGATGCATTATACGATCTGATACATCCTAAAAGTACACCTATAGGGACTATGGAACTTGGTAAGATCCAATATACTATGGAGATATTTAAAAAATTCGGATTGGTTGATAATGTTGGAAACTTGGATGATTATGTATTTAAAAGCTACAAAATAAAAAAACAAAAGTCAGATGTTTTAACACAGCAAGAGGATGAATACCTACAAAAGAAACAAGTCATTAAAATGTGTATAGATCCAGATTGGATGCCATTTGAAAAGATAGAGAACTCAAAGCATATAGGGATGAGTTCTGATTATTTTAATATATTTGAAAAAGAGATAGGTTATCCTATAGAGTTAGTACCTACAAAGAACTGGCTTGAGTCTTTAGAGTTTGGTAAGCAGAGAAAGTGTGATATTTTTTCACTAGTGATGCCGACACAAGAGAGAAGAAAGTTTTTGGACTTTACCAAAGCGTATATGAGTATACCTTTGGTTGTTGCTACTAGTTTGGATGAACTATTTATAAGTGATATATCTAGTGTAACGGACAAGGAGATCGGGGTAGTTAAAGGGTATGCATATGCCGAGATATTAAGATACAGATACCCTAAAATGAGACTTGTTGATGTAAAAAATCTAAAAGAGGGTTTAGAGAAAGTTAAGAACGGTGATCTGTTCGCATTTGTCGGGACACTAGCTACGGTCGGATACCGGATACAAAGAGATTATGTAGGTGAGTTAAAGATAGCAGGTAAGTTTGATGAGAACTGGGATCTTGGCGTGGGTACAAGAAATGACGAACCGATATTGAAAGATATTTTTAACAAGCTTATTGATAAGTTATCAGCTGAAGATAAACAAAAAATATTAAACAAATGGATATATATAGTCTATGATAAAGATGTAAACTATGCTGATTTTTTTAAATGGTTAAGTCTTATAGCACTTGTCTTTATATCAATATTATCAGTTGTACTACTTGTAAATAGAAAGCTTAGTAAGGAGATCTACAACCGAAAAAAAGTTGAGAAAGAACTTGAAAAAGCAAAAGAAACAGCTGAGTGTGCAAACAGAGCTAAGTCACGTTTTTTGGCAAATATGTCTCACGAAATAAGAACACCATTAAATGCTATTATGGGTTTCATCGAGCTTCTCAAAGAGAAAGAAAACTCTTCAGAGAATAGAAAATACCTGGATACTATAAGCAGTTCAGGATCAGACCTTGTAAATATAATAAATGATATTTTGGATTTTTCTAAGATCGAGAGTGGAAAGTTGTATTTGGAACATGTTGATTTTGATCCTGAAAAAGAGTTTCGAATGACAAATAAGCTATTTTATGCAACTGCTAAAGAAAAATATATTGAGCTTTATGCAAACTATATAAATCTGCCAAGATCCTTAAATGGCGATATATTCAGAATAAGACAGGTAATACGTAACTTACTAAGTAATGCTATAAAATTCAGTAAAGAACAAAGCAGTATATATATTGATATAAGCTATAAAGATAATCACCTACATGTAAGTGTAAAAGATGAAGGTATAGGTATAAGTGAAAAATATCTAGATAGTATATTTGAATCTTTTTCTCAAGAAGATAGTTCTACTACTAGAAAATATGGTGGAACAGGTTTAGGACTCTCTATATCACACAGTCTTGTTAATATAATGGGTGGTAAACTTAGAGTAAATAGTGAGCTTGGTAAAGGTAGTGATTTTTACTTTTCTATACCTTTAGAGATAGGTAATGACCTAGATACTCAAGAGTCTATTTCGGACAAAGAGCTAAAGGGGCATGTGCTTTTAGTAGAAGACAATAAAGCAAATCAGATGTTTATGGAAATAATACTTCAAACACTTAACCTTACATGTGATATCGCAAATGATGGCACAGAAGCGATAAAAAAGTTTAAAGAGCGCAAGTATGATGTGATTCTAATGGATGAAAATATGCCAAACATGAACGGTATGGAAGCTACAAAACTTATACTTGAGCATGAAAAACAAAATGCTCTTAAACATACTCCTATAATTGCACTGACTGCCAATGCACTAAAAGGTGACAGAGAGAAATTTATAGATGCTGGAATGGATGAATACCTTACTAAGCCGGTTAATAAAAATGATTTAGTTAAAACTTTAAATAAGTATTTGTAGATAATTTTTAGGAGTTTGTTTAAGAATGGTGTCAGTACTGATAGTCTTGAATTTATAATTTCGTTATTTATGATGAAATATACTTCAATCTTCTGTATTAAAGAGAAGCCTGTAACTTGTGCTACGCCCACCTTTTCCTTCTATTTCTTCAATACAATCATATTCAAGCAATTTTTTAATATGTCTATTGGCTGTCATTGAAATTGTACCTGTAATCTCTCAATAGATACCAATAAGCTCGACTTTATGTTTGTCCCACAAGTTATGTTAGGGTATAGATTTTAACAGGTTTCTATATACTGTGTAATGTAAATAAATATATAGAAATTATATGAGTTACACTTACAAAGCTAATCATTGACCAATCAAGAAGATTTAGTTTTGTGTTTGATTCTTGTACACCATTAGTAGTTTTTATCATTTTGATTCTCCTACATTTCGTATTGAAAAGTTATAGAGAATTCTATACATTAAATATTCCATAAAGGATACATGATGAAAACATTTAGGTGACTGTTTGTTTTGTAAAAGTTGATTGTTTGGAAATTGTTTAAGATGGTGTCAAGAGAGGGACTCGAACCCTCGACCTCCGGCTTATGAGACCAGCGCTCTAACCAGCTGAGCTACCTTGACATCCGTTTAAGAGGGTGGAATTATATATTCTTTAACCTTTAAAATTCTTAAAATAGAATAATAAATTTCAATTTACCTAAAATTTACCTAGTTTTGGATAAAATCCCATATTAAAAAAATACATAAAATAAGGGTTTATATATGAACTTTCAACCATTGGGTAATAGAGTATTAGTTAAAAGACTTGAAGAAGCAAGTACAACTGCTTCAGGAATTATTATTCCAGATAATGCTGCTGAAAAACCGTCTCAAGGTGAAGTTGTAGCTGTTAGCAGTGAAGTAAATGAACTTAAAAATGGAAATAAAGTTTTATTTGGTAAGTTTTCAGGAAGTGAAGTATCACTTGAGGGTGAAAAGTACTTAGTATTAGATGTTGAAGATATTTTTGGGATCATTAATTAGAACGATATTTGAACAAAGTCCAAATATCTACGCTAGCCGCTAAGGCACTAAAGCTAGACATCTATAAAGATGTCAGAAAATAAAATTTAAGGAATATAATATGGCAAAAGAGATTATTTTTTCTGATGACGCAAGAAACAAGTTAGCAAGAGGTGTAGCACAACTATGTGATGCTGTTAAAGTTACTATGGGTCCACGTGGTCGTAACGTTTTGATCCAAAAGAGTTACGGAAGCCCTATCATCACTAAAGATGGTGTGTCTGTTGCACGTGAGATCGAACTAGCTGATAAGTTAGAGGACATGGGTGCTCAACTTGTAAAAGAGGTAGCTAGTAACACTGCTGATGAAGCAGGTGATGGTACTACTACAGCTACAGTTTTAGCAAATGCGATTTTTTCAGAGGGTCTTAGAAACATCACAGCAGGTGCTAACCCTGTTGAGGTTAAACGTGGTATGGACAAAGCATGTGAGGCTATTTTAAAGAACTTAAAAGCTTCATCTAAAGCTATCAAAGATAAAAGTGAGATAGCTCAGGTTGCTACTATTTCTGCAAACTCTGATAAAGAGATCGGTGATATGATCGCAGAAGCTATGGAAAAAGTTGGTCAAGACGGTGTTATCACTGTTGAAGAGGCTAAAGGTATATCTGATGAGTTAGATGTAGTTGAAGGTATGCAGTTTGACCGTGGTTACTTAAGTCCGTACTTCATCACAAATACTGAGAAGATGATAGCGGAGATCGAAAACCCGTACATCCTTTTAGTAGATAGTAAGATCAACTCTCTAAAAGACCTTCTTCCGGTTTTAGAGCAAGTTCAAAAAACAAACCGTCCACTTTTAATCATCGCAGAAGATGTAGAGGGTGAAGCACTTTCAACATTAGTTGTAAACAAGCTTCGCGGTGTGTTAAACATATCTGCTGTTAAAGCTCCTGGCTTTGGTGACAGACGTAAAGCTATGTTACAAGATATCGCTATTTTAACAGCGGGAACTGTAATAAGTGAAGAGACAGGTTACACTCTAGAGGGTGCAAATGTTCAGATGCTTGGTCAAGCTGCTCGTGTTGTAATAGACAAAGACAACACTGTTATCGTTAACGGTGCAGGTGAAGAAGCACAGGTTAAACAAAGAATCTCTGAGATCCGTACACAAGTTGAAGCTACTTCAAGTGAGTATGACAAAGAGAAACTTCAAGAGCGTTTAGCAAAACTTAGCGGTGGTGTAGCTGTTATTAAAGTAGGTGCTGCAACTGAGACTGAGATGAAAGAGAGAAAAGACAGAGTTGACGATGCACTAAGTGCTACAAAAGCTGCTGTTGAAGAGGGTATAGTTATCGGTGGTGGAGCTGCGCTTGTTCGTGCTGCTGCTAAAGTTAACTTAGAGCTTGAAGAACACGACCAAAGAATAGGTTGTGAGATCATACTTCGTGCCGTAAAAGCTCCAATCAAACAAATAGCTCAAAATGCCGGTTACGATACTGGTGTTGTAGTAAACGCTATAGAGAGTTCTGATAATGAAAACTTAGGCTTCAATGCTGCTACTGGTGAGTATGTAGATATGTTTGAAGCTGGGATCATCGATCCATACAAAGTTGAGCGTGTAGCACTTACAAATGCTACATCTGTTTCAAGTCTACTTTTAACTACTGAAGCTGCAATCTTTGAGATTCCAAAAGATGAGAGTTCTGATATGGGTGGCGGAATGCCTCCACAAATGGGAATGCCCGGCATGATGTAAGAAGGCGTAAAAAAACGTGAATTTCTTCACGTTTTTAGCCTTTGTACCAAAGTCTGATATGCGAAGCATCAGACTACGGAGAACCACTACTAATCTTTATTAGAAGCAGTGATATACGTCCTGTTAATACTAATACCGCCACCGGGAAGTATCATCTTTACATCTTTTTTTTCAATTAACTTTTTTAAGAACTCTTCTTCAATTGGTGTATGGAAAACAAATATAGGGATACCTTTTAAAAGAAGTTCTGTTTTCTCTCCATATATAGGCTTTTCTATTGTTCCATAGTTTAGTGCTATCGCGGTTATATCAGAAAAATAGTAAGCGAGCTTATACCCATTTACAACAATAGAAGAGATTATGTTGTCTTCAGGCAGAGGATGGATACCAAATAATGTTTTAAAACCAGCTCTTGTATACATGGATAGTTTTATAGGATGGCTTCCTTCGATATAAACTCTGTCTTTAAGATTGTCAAATTTAGTTATTTTTTCTAATCTGTTAATGGCTTTTTGCGTTTGAGTAGATGATATCCTATCCAAATTTTTATAATCCAAATAAAAATAGTGATCTTTTCCTGTAGTTAAAAATAACTCTTCAAGTGTAAGAGTTTTTCCATCTTTTTGTTCATATAGTAGTTCATTATTCTTGGTCACTCTAGGCTTATTATGAGAAACAATAAAAGTATCAGATTTTATATCATAGTAAAAATCAACTTCAACACCTACTGCTCCCGCATCAAATGCACGTTGAACAGCAGTTATACTGTTTTCTTCTTTATGAGAATCATACAAACCTCTAGCTACCCATATTTTATGAATAGAATTATAGACACTGTTGTCATATTTTTTATGAATATTTTGGTCTACATAATTAACTACAACATTCCATAATAATATAATTAAGATAAAAAAAGAAAGTATAATTCTGGTTTTCAAGATATCTCCTATAAACTAGTTCTTTATTAGATCCTCTTTTTTTGTATGGGTCCATTTACCTCTTGGTTTATCGATATATTGGAAATATTCATTTGTAAAACTTCCTTGAATACATGTAACACGATAAAACCTATGGTTAACTTCTTTATCACCTATAGCTAAGTTTAAAACAACTGGACCTGTAAGAGTATAAACTCCACCATCTATATTTTTCTTGTTTATATTATCAACTATAATTTCTAGTGACTTTGATAGTATAGGATTGTTTTTTGAACTAGCAACAAAATAGTTAGTGTAATGTTTTTTATTTAGTAAGAAAACTTCTGAATCATCTTTTTTTATGATCTTCGATAATGGCCAAACAACATGTGCATCAATATCCATATATACACCACCGATATGATTTAAAACAAATAGTCTCCAAACATCTGCCTGAGAAGCACCGTCTGTTAATTTTTTAAATGCTTCAAAAAGTTCTTTAGGTGCATTTTTTTCAATAAAATCTAGTCTATCTTCCGTACTTACATATCTGTACTCATAATCTAACGACATAAGTCTGTTAAATAGGTAGTTAAGATAAACAGGAAGACTTACTTTGTTCGTATAGTTTGTTTGCCAAATGATTTTAGGGATATTATATTCTTCTTTTGATTTGATCTTTGCTTTACTGACCAGTGGAATTGTAAAACGTTTTTTTGGAAAAATTAAGTGAAATGGATAAGAGAAAGCTTTTAATATAGTAGCACTTATTTTAATTAATCTATTTGATAGAATGATTGGAAACGACATTATTATTAACCTTGTTTTAATTGATGAGGAATTATAGCTAAAATATTTTTGATAATGATTAAGGAATAAGTATTTAAGCTTCTATACTTCGTCTCTTAAACTATCCCTAATAGCAAGTATTTCATCAAGGTTATCAAAAAACATATCTACTAAAGCAGGGTCAAAATGTTTACCTTTTTGTTCATTAAAGAGGGCGAAAATCCTATCATCTTCCCATGCTTTTTTGTATACTCTTTCAGAACCAAGAGCATCAAATACATCAGCTATGGCAGTGATACGACCATATATGTGAATCTCTTCACCTGCCAAACCTCTTGGATAACCGCTTCCATCCCACTTTTCATGGTGTTCATGTGAGACAATAGCAGCAGCTTTTAATATCTCTCTATTTGAATTTTTAAGTATCTCATAACCAAGCTCTGCATGTGTTTTCATCAACTCAAATTCCTCTTCAGTATGGCGTCCCGGTTTATTTAAAATGATATCAGGGATACCTATTTTTCCAATATCATGCATAGGTGATGCTTGTTTTAAAAGCTTTGCTTCTGTCTCACTAAAACCGTATTTCAGTGCTAAAAGTTCTGAAAATAGAGCTACACGTTTTACATGGTTTCCAGTCTCTTTACTTCTGGTCTCCGCGATCTCACCCATCGTATTTACTACCTCTGTTTGAGTTAAGATGATCTCTTCGTTTAATGCACCTATTTCGTGAGCCATCGATTCTATAGCTTGTGATATCTCACCTATCTCATCTGCTCTGGCAATATTGTGTTTAATGTTGTAGTTGGAGCTCTTTACCTCTTTTATATTGTTTAAAACTTTTGCAGTGTCTTTTTTTAACATCTTTCCAAAGTAGTAAGCACAGGTTATGGCTACAGATATAAAAAGTAGAACAACATAAGTGATCTCTTCAAGTATATGTGAACCTTGAAGTGTCTCATTTCTATAGCGTGCTAATATAAGCATAATAGTAATAGATGGAGCGGCACTAAGTATGATAAAACTCTCAAATATTCTACGCGAAATACTCTCATTAAAAGATATGAGATATAACTCTGGAGTTATCTGTTTATACTTTTGCTCAAAAATAATATATTCTAGTTGAGCAAGTATACCGGCTCCTAAGACCCAGTAACTACTAAGTAGTTTTAAATGACTACCTATAGGGAAGTGTGAGTATAAAGATGCGTGAAGAATAAATGCACCGACCCCTGCTATCATCCAAGATGCAATTGAAAGAAAATAAGCATAGCGCGGAAGTGTAAGGTTTCTTGGTACTTTAGAGAAATAGTTATATAGAAACTCCCTAACAATTACATGAAATATAAATATGATAAATAGGTTAAATGTTAGTGAACCAAAAGACAAGCCGTCTATGAAAGGACATATGTTTATACAGTAGTTTTGTGAAAATACAAGTGTAGATAATGAAGAAAGGTAGAGCACAAAGCGAATTTTAGGTGATAATACGGAAGTAAGTTTTTGTTGATTATCCACGTGATACCTTTTAGAACTTTACAAATTATTACATTTTATTATAAAAACAAGATTAACATTAGCCTTTAATATACCTAGTATTAATCTAACTATAATTAATTAATAGGCATAATTGGCTTAAAATATAAACAAAAAATTGGGATATGTATTGGAAAAACTAAAGATCAGGTTTATCTATGTAAAAGGTATTTTACTGTTTTTGTCTTTTGGTTTATTAGTATCTGTAATAACAATATATATAAATTATAATATGCAGTACAAAGAGATAGAGAAAAAAGTAAATGATATCTCAAGTAATAATGAAAAAATAATTAAATCAAAAATAAAGAAGTATTTTTTTAAAGTTGAGGATAGTTTAAATGCTATCAAAACAAATAAACTATTCATAAACTATCTTAATAAGCCATCAAACATATCAAAAGACACATCAGTACAGCTATTCATTAACTCTATGAAAAATAATAGTAACTTTTTCCAGCTTCGCTTTATTGATAAAAAAGGAATGGAAAAAATTAGAATAGACAGAGATAGAAATAGTAAAAAAATTTTTATAATTGACGAAGATAAACTACAAAATAAATCAAAAAGATACTACTTTACAGAAACTTTAAATAGTGAATCAGATTCTTTTTGGCACTCACGGTTAGATCTAAATGTTGAGAATGGAAAAATAGAAAAACCATTGAGACCAACATATAGAATCTCTACGAAAGTCTTTTTAAATGGTGAGCTTAGTGGTATATTAATAGTAAATATAGACATGAGAGATATATTGATAGATATAAAAAACAATACAAATTTCAATGTATATCTGTTTGATAATGACGGGTATTTTATTCTAAACCCTGATAGTAAAAAAGATTGGGGCAGGTATCTGAAAAATGAATATACTGTTTTTTCAGAGTTTCCTAACATAAGTAAAGAAAAAATTGATTCAAATGATTTTGCTCTTTATGGATCTCTTTATCCCTTGGAAGAGTATTTTAAAAATGGGGAAAATATTAAGCTTGGGCTTAAAATAAAAGATGAATTTATACAAGGTATAGAAGATCAGAATCTTATGTTTGCTTATACACTAGGTTTAGTTATCCTACTTATTTCAGTTCCGATAGGATTTTTAATATCTATTCCTGCTTCAAGACTTTACATGAATTTTAATAAGCTATATCAAGATAATAAAACATATCTTGACACTATAAACAAGTATGTCAATACAATGAGTGTAAGTATAAATAAAACTATCACTGATATAAGTGAAGCTGCATGCAAACGTAGTGGTTATAAAAAAGAGGAGCTTATCGGGAAAAAACCGTCTATCTTTAAAAGCGGTAGAATGGAGCCTAAGGTATATGATGAGTTGTGGACAAAGATAAATAATGGAATGGTTTGGTCAGGTGAGTTGGAAAACAGAACAAAAGACGGAAAACGTTATTGGATAAATGCGACAATACTTCCAAATATTAATGAAGAAAATAAAATTGAAAGTTACACTTCCATAGCTGAAGACATAACAGATAAAAAAATAATAGAAAAGATCTCTAAAACAGATAAACTTACAAACGTGTATAACAGAGTTAAGATAGATGAATGCTTGGAGAGCGAACTAGATAGGTTCTTAAGATATAAACATGTTTTTTCGGTTATCTTAATAGATATAGATTTTTTCAAATCAGTTAATGATGATTACGGACACCAAGTAGGGGATTGTGTTCTTGTTGATTTTGCAAAAATATTACGAGAGACAAGTAGAAAAACTGATGTAGTTGGTAGATGGGGCGGTGAAGAGTTTATGCTTATATGTGTAGATACAGAGATCGAAGGTGCCGTCAAACAAGCACAACATATCAGAAAAGCTATAGAGGGACATAAGTTTGAAGTAGTTGGCAAAAAAACTGCAAGTTTTGGAGTCTCTCAGATTCAAGAATCAGATGATATTGAAAGTTTACTAAAAAGAGTTGATGATCATCTATACAAAGCTAAAAACAACGGTAGAAACAATGTCGTAGCAGATGAGTTCTAAACGATAAAACCGTTATAATAAAAAAAATATTTTACAGAGGTATCCATTTTGAAAATTGAAAATCCATTTGAGAGTGGGCATATAAAAAATTACTTGTTAGCTTATGTATCGGTAGTTGTGATCATGATACTTTTTTTCATAGCATCTACACTTTTTCATGATGTTCAACTGATAGAGAAAAAAGAGTTTGAAGAAAAGATGATAAGTAAGCAAGATGTTAAAAACAATCAAGAAGCATCAAAAGAGGATTCTAACGCTTCTTCTTGGAAGAGTAAGTTAAAACTTATGGATAAGTCTTACTAGGAGATAGTATGCAAAAAAGAGTCTCATTAGTCCTTGGAAGTGGTGGAGCAAGAGGTTTAGCACATGTGGGTGTCATAAAATGGCTTGAAGAAAACGACTATAAGATAGAGTCAATATCCGGTTGTTCTATCGGGGCTCTTGTCGGCGGGTTTTATGCAGCCGGAAAACTAGATGAGTATGTGGCTTGGCTAGAAGATGTAGATACTTTGAGTATGCTAAAACTTCTTGACTTTAAAGGTGTAGGCGGACTTGTATCAGGCGAGAAACTGATGGCAAAACTCGAAGAGATCGTCGGCGAGTGTGATATAAAAGATCTAGATATAAAGTTTACCGCAGTGGCTGCAGATATAGACTCTGAAAAAGAGGTGTGGATAAATAAAGGTCCACTTTCAAATGCCATAAGGGCATCCATATCACTTCCACTTTTTTTTGCACCGTATAAACACAATGACAGAGTAGTCGTAGATGGAGGTGTTTTAAACCCTGTACCAATAGCACCGACCTTACATGACAGTACTGATATTACAATAGCGGTAAATCTTGGGGCTGAAGCTTGTGCTGATTCTGTTATTAAGAAAAAAGAAAAAGATGATAAAACGATAGCATCAACAATAAAATCTTATATGGAAAAATTCTCCATTCCAGAGTCTTTGACAACTCATATGGTTGCGAATAAATCATTTGATACGATGCAGGGTACTATTGCAAAGATGAAACTAGCAGCATATCCGCCGGATATAGAGATAAATATCCCAAGAAATATATGCGGGACTTTTGACTTTGCTCTATCAAAAGAGATAATAGAATACGGTTATAAAAAATGTGAAGAGAGCTTCGCACACAATCAAAAATAAGTGTTTATTTAAACTCTAAAGTTATCTTTGTACCGTAGTTTGGTTGAGAGTCTATGGAGAGTTTTATCTGTTGCTTGTCACAAAATCTTTTTACAAGACTCAGACCGATCCCAAAACCTTTAGCATCCTCATCACCCTGATAATATTTATCAAATACTTTAAGAAGTTCATTCTCATCCATTCCTCGACCGTAATCTTGTATGCTTAGCTTTTTATTTTCTAGCACAATATCTATCTTGTCGCTGTTTTGAGAGTACTTTATAGCATTATCAATGATATTGTCAATAACTTTACCAAGACCGATCTTATCATTGTATATTACATTGCTTTGAAGCTTAGTATTAAATGTTTTGTTGGGGTAAATTCCTTGTAAGAACTCTAAACGATCTTTTAGCAATAGCTCTAATTCAAACTCTTCGTTTAGCTCTTTGGTTGTATGTGTCTTGATCATGTAATCAAGTTCATTATAACGCTCTTGGAGCATGTTTGAAGCACTTAAGATCCTGGAAATTCTTTTTATATCTTTTTCATTTGTAATATTTTTTTTAAGCATCTGCGAGTTTGTTTTTATAGTAGATATAGGAAGATTTAACTCATGTAGGGTCTCTTTTGATAAAGCTTCAATATTGTTTAGATGCTCCATTAAAGGCTCAACTGCAAGTTTTGAGATAAATGCACCGGAGAATATCGCTAAAGTAGCTAAAATTGCTAAAAGAAGATATATATCTTCAAATTCCAGCACAACTAAAAAATAATAAAGCACACCCAAAAAGCCTATGGTTGTGAAAAAATAGTATATGAATATATTTAGGCGAAGATTATAAAACAAGTTTGTATCCGACAGCTCTTACATTTTGAATAGTGACATCAGGAAGCAGTTGTTTAATGCGGTTTATATAGACTCTAAGAGCTCCCTCGCTTCCACCTTCATTTGAACTCCATAACTCATCTAGTATCAGCTCTTTTGGAACTGTAGAGTTCACATGTTCCATAAGCAGTAGTAAAAGCTTGTACTCTTTTTGGGAAAGATCTAACTCTTCATTATCGTATAGTATTCTTTTATGAACTTCATCGTGACATAATTTATCCAAACAGTTGTTTCTGCTAGTAGGATGAACTCTTTTTAAAATTGATGAGATGCGAACAATGAGTTCATCATTATCAAAAGGTTTTTTTATAAAATCGTCACAACCGTTTTCAAAACCCTGCATAAGTTTGTCTTTTTCTTGGTGAGATGTAAGGTATATGGCTGGTGTATTGTCATTAGCTTCTCTTAACTCTTTTAGCAGAGTCAAGCCGTCTATCTGAGGGACATTTATGTCTAAGATGTACAAAGAAAATTTATTGTCAAATGTAGCATCTAGTGCATCTTGACCGTTTGGGTAATGCTTTACATCAAACCCTTCATCTTCAAGCAGGTCTACTAGAGTCTCCCCTAGTAATATGTCATCCTCTAGCAGTAGTATTTTATTCAACGCTTTGTATTGCCCAGTTTATTGTTTTTCCGGCATATAAAGGTACTACACCAGAATAAGTCTCAGGGACTTCAAAAGGGCGTTTTTCTAAAATAACCTCTTTAAACTCAGGACATATTCCGTATATTCTTTGTGCATTATCACTTACAAAGTCTTGTAAGTTATCTAACTTGTCATATTGCTCAAAGATCTCACAGAGAAGTTGAAGTGCGATCGGTGCCGTAAATACACCTGCCGCACATCCACAAGACTCTTTTTTGTCTCTTGGATGCGGTGCAGAGTCACTCCCGAACATAACTTTTGGATGAGCCTCTAATGCTACGCTTAAAAGAGCATCTAGATCTTCAGGACGTTTAGCGATAGGTTTACAAAAGTGGTGTGGCATCATCATTCCGCCGACCACATCATCTAAAGTCAATAGCAGGTGGTGAACAGTTATAGTTGCATAAAGGTTTTCATATTTGTCTAACATGTCAACTGCAGCTTTAGTAGTAATATGCTCCATTATTATTTTTAGATCAGGAAAGTTTTTTGCAAGTAGTTCATAGATATTCATAAACTCAGCTTCTCTATCCATAACAAATCCGGCAGTCTCCCCATGTACACACAGCGGGATATTTAAATCGCTCATAGCTTGTAGAGTCTCACGCATCTCCTCAATGTCAAAACTGCTTACACCACCCTCAGAGTTTGTTGTAGCACCGTCTGGGTAAAGTTTAATAGCAGTTATATCATCAACAACACTCTCTAAAAATGCTTTGTCGTAGTTTTTATAAAATAGAGTCATATATGGTTCAAAAAAATCGTTTGGTACTGTTGCCATAATACGCTCTTTATACTCTTTAACACCATCTTTGGTTGTAACTGGTGGAACTAGGTTTGGCATTATTATAGCACCTGAGAAGCTATAAGCCGTTAAAGGCGCTACATTTTCAAGCATTACACCATCACGAACATGTAGGTGCATATCTAGCGGCATTAAAAGTGTATGGGTTTTCATAAAGATCCTTAAAAAAATTATTGTGTATTATATCAAAATTACTTTTATAGCCATACTATTAAGAATAAGTGAAAGCATAGTAGATATAATACAGCTATGGCAAACTCAAATAAGCAAAATAATATCATCAATGAAAGCAGTATTATAAATCTAGTTGCTTATGGTCCGTTTATTTTCATCCCCGCCGTTATCATATTTTTTAGTTTTTTGATTATAAGTGCCAGCAACGACAGTTTTGAAAATAATGTAGAAAAAATAGATAAGAATCTTCGAAAAACATATAGTAAAACCATAAAGACAAGAGTCGAGTCAATGGTAGACCATATCATTTATCATAAAAGTATCACTAAAGATGAGATGAAAAAACGTATCAAAAAGAGGGTAAATAATGCAATAAAAATCGCAAAAGCCATAGAAAAAAAATACAGAGATACTAAAACAGAGGATGAGATCAAAGATATAATAGTTGAAGTTCTAAGACCGCTGTATTGGAATAACGGCGAGAGTTTTATCTGGATACTTGATTATAAAGGGGTGTTCCATTTAGCACCAAAATATTTAAAAGACAAAGAGGGCAGATCTGTAATCGACTTTAAAGATGCAACGGGACGAGATGTGATCAAAGAGGAGATAAAACTTTGTAAAGATAACGGTGGAGGGTTCTTGTGGGATACTTTTACCAGACCAAACTATGACAAAAATAAGCAGTTCAAACAGTCGGCTTTTGTAGAAAGTTTAGGGCTGTATAATTGGTATATGGGCTCATCGGAGTATTTGGATACTGCTACGAAACACTCAGATCAGGTGCTTATAGAAAGCCTCAGAAAAATAGATGCTATGAATTATAACTATGTCTATATATTTAAAAGAGACGGGACAATGTTGATGCACTCTGCCACTCCTCAAATGGTCGGTGAAAATATGAAAACTTTTCAAGGCGGAAGTGTTAAAAATATATATGAAATGATCATTAGCACTCTTAAAGATAAAGACGCAGGATATGTATCTTATCAGTGGTACAACCCAGTAACAAAACTCTATGAGGATAAATATACTTTTGTAAAAGCGGTCCCCGGATCTGACTGGGTAGTGGCTACAGGTTATTATGAGTCAACTATTAAAAATAAGTTAGAGTCTCAAAGTAGTGATCTATACAAAGCTCATCATATGAAACTAACAAATATAATTTATGGAAGTGTCGTGTTGCTTCTTGTCTCTTTGGTTATATCTTATTTTGTATCTAACTATATTAGAAAATCATTTACTAAATATCAAAAACAGATAACATCAAAAGCAAAAGAGTTGGAAATCCTGAACAACTCCCTTGAAACAAAGGTTAATAAAAGGACTCAACAACTACTTGAGGCTACAAAAGAGTTAGAAAAAATAGCCAAGACAGATTATTTGACCAAAGCGCATAACCGCTATTCTATTATGAAGGTATTACAAAACGAAATAAATCGTCATTATCGTTACCAAAGAGCTTTAAGTGTAGCTATGATAGATATTGACTGGTTTAAAAAGATAAATGATAGATATGGACATGACAAAGGTGACAGTGTATTAAAAGAGGTCGTAAAACTCTTTAGTATAAACTTGAGAGAAATTGACTTTATCGGCAGATACGGTGGAGAAGAGTTCTTAATAATCATGCCAGATACCAAGATAGATAATGCAAAAATTACTATGCAAAGGATGATGAACAATATATCTTCATTTGATTTTGGACTTGATCATCAAGTAACAATAAGTTCAGGGCTAGTAGAATACGAGGATAATGAATCATATGAGTCATTATTAAAAAGAGCAGATGAACTTCTGTATATATCAAAAGAAAAAGGTAGAAATTTATTGTCTACAAAACAATGAAAATAAAGTGAATAATATGAGCGAAATAAAAACAATATATTTAAAAGATTATAAGGCTCCAGAGCATAAAGTACTTGAGTGTAACTTGACTTTTGAGCTTGGGGAAAAATATACGGTTGTCTCAAACGAGATGAAGATCAAGGCTACATGTAGTGATAGCTCTTCAACACTTAACTTAGACAGTATAGACCTAGAACTCATAGAGATCTATTTAAATGATCTTTTACTAAATGATACTAGATACAATTATAAAGATGAAGTGTTAAGCGTTTTTAATGTACCTGATGAGTTTACTTTAAAAATAAAGAATAAAATATATCCGCAAAACAATACGGAACTTGAGGGTCTGTATAAATCAGGTTCTATTTTTTGTACACAAAACGAGCCTGAGGGTTTTAGAAGGATAACTCCATATATAGACAGACCGGATGTGATGGCAGTTTATACAACAACAGTTATTGCAGATAAAAAAAAGTATCCTGTACTTCTTTCTAACGGAAATAAAAAAAGTATAGATGAAGATGGAGATAAACACAGTGTGACTTGGTTTGATCCACATCCAAAACCATCATATCTTTTCGCACTGGTCGCTGGTAACCTTGGTCTTATAAATGATAATTTTATAACAAATAGCGGAGATCAGATAGAGTTAAACATATATTGTGATTTAGGCAATGAGTCTAAATGTTTTCACGCTATGAAATCTCTTAAAGATGCAATGGTATGGGATGAACAAAAATACGGGCGAGAGTACGACCTAGACATTTATAATATAGTAGCTGTCGATAGTTTTAATATGGGTGCTATGGAGAATAAAGGTCTAAATATATTTAATTCTCATTATGTACTGGCTTCAGAGGAGCTTGCAACCGATCAGGACTTTATGGGGATCCAAAGTGTTATAGCACATGAATACTTTCACAACTGGACCGGTAACAGGATCACATGTAGGGATTGGTTCCAGCTTACTCTAAAAGAGGGGCTGACAGTATTTCGTGATCAGTCTTTCTCTGCTGATTTGAACTCAAAAGAGGTACAACGTATAGAAGATGTAAAGGCTTTACGAGAACGTCAGTTTGTCGAGGACTCTTCCCCTACTTCACATCCGATCCAGCCTGAGTCGTATATATCTATGAATAACTTTTATACGGCAACTGTGTATGAAAAGGGCGCTGAGGTTATCCGCATGATACATACACTTATCGGAGAAGATGTTTACAGAAAAGCAACCGATCTGTACTTTGAGACTTTTGACGGTCAAGCCGTGACAACAAAAGACTTTTTATGGTCTATGAGTGAAGCTAGCGGATTAGACTTAACACAGTTTGAGAGATGGTACCATCAAAACGGCACACCTAGATTACTCGTCAGTGAAGTATATGAAAATGGTGAATATAAGCTGCGTCTTACTCAGGTAGTCCCAAACTCAATTGAAGGTAAAGCTCAAAAGCCTTACATGTATCCATTAAAGATCACACTCTTAGATGCGGATGGTAAAGATATACTAGAAGATACTCTGATAATCTCAAAAGATTACGAAGAGTTTACATGGAGATCTGATGTAAAACCTATATTATCTATCAATCGTGACTTTTCAGCTCCGATAATCATAAAACAAGAGGGAAATGATTACCCGTTTTTAAGTAGACATGATTCAAATAGTTTTGTTCAGTATGAGTCTATGCAGTCATATGCTATACAGACAATCGAGTCTATCATGGATAATAAAGAGATAGATAAAGAGTTCGTAGAGACATACGGTTATATTTTAGATTCAGATCTAAATCTTTCTTTTAAAGCTCTTTTGCTTGAACTTCCGTCTATATCTACAATAATGCAAAGACAAGAAGTTGTGGATTTTGAACCAATATATGAGGCTAAGGAAAAAATACAAAAGCATCTTGCATCTGTATATAAAGATAAACTTACAGATATATATAAAAAATTCCATAAACCACAAAATAACGCTATAGATGCCCAGAGTATGGGTGAGAGATCTATCAAAAATAGAGTTTTAAAACTACTTAGTGCGTTAGAGGATAAGGATGTTATTAAACTAGCTAAAGAACAATATGAGAACTCTCTTACAATGACAGATAAGATCTCATCCTTAGATATCTTAGAGAACATTACTCAAGAGGAGAGTGCAGTTGTTTTATCACATTTTTATGATAAATATAAAGCTGATACACTTGTTATGAATAAGTATTTTTCAATCCTTTCAGCTTCAAGTAGGGATGGTGTATTAGATAGAGTCATGGCTCTTCAAAATGATGAGGCATATGATGAGAAAGTTCCAAATCTAGTCCGCTCTCTTATCGGTGTGTTCGCAAGAAACTACAAACATTTTCATGCAAAAGATGGACTTGGTTATAAATTTGTTGCAGATAAGATAATCGAAATAGATAAAATAAATGCTCAAATGGCATCTGCTCTTTGTGGAGCTTTTAAAATTTACGAAAAAATGAATGAACAAAATAAAACATTGATGGAAATAGAGTTAAAACGTGTAATTTCTACACACTCTTTATCAAAGAATTCTTATGAAATATTAAGTAAAATTTTAAAGAAATAATTTAAACTAAGTTAAAGTTTAGATATAGGCCCCTAAAATAAGGGCTTATATATATTTATAATACGAATGATATTTTTAAGTTATAATAATTTATAATAAATATTTAAAAAAAAACTGATAAAGTATAGGTCGAACAACAAGTTTAAGGAATTTATATGGCAAGATTAGTTGTATTAGGTGGTGGTGTTTCAGGACACACGGCTGCAACGTTTGCAGCAAAATGGTTAGGTTCAGCTCATGAAGTTGTAGTAGTAACTCCAAATAGTAAATGGAACTGGATTCCGTCAAACATTTGGGTTGGTGTTGGTCAAATGACTCCGGAAGATGTTACATTTGATTTAGCTCCTGTATATGCAAAAGCAGGAATTAATTATAAACAAGCAAAAGCTGTTTCTATAAACCCAGAAGGTAAAGATGGTGCTGAAAAGCCTTTCGTTACTATTGAGTATACAGAAGCCGGTAAAGAGGGTACAAGTGAAGAGGTAGAGTATGATTACTTAATCAATGCTACTGGTCCAAAACTTAACTTCGGTGCTACTCCAGGTCTAGGTGAAGGTTCTCAGCTTGGTGAGCATACTGTTTCAGTATGTACAGCAGATCACGCAGCACATGCAAGTGAAGAGTTAGAAAAATGTGTTGAGAAAATGAAAGCCGGTGAGCGTCAGAAATTCTTAATCGGTACTGGTCATGGTATGTGTACATGTCAAGGTGCTGCATTTGAGTATATTTTCAATATTGAACATGAACTTAAAAAAGCAGGTGTTCGTGATCTAGCTGATATCAAATGGATATCAAACGAGTCTTTCTTAGGTGACTTTGGTGTTGGTGGACTACATATGAAATCTATGGGATTCGCTGTAAGTTCTAAAATATTTGCCGAGTCTCTATTTACTGAGCGTAATGTTGATTGGATAATAGGTGCACATGTATCTAAAGTTGAATCTGGGAAAGTTGAGTATGAACTACTTGATGGTTCTACTGGTGAAGAAAATTTTGATTTTTCAATGCTAATACCACCATTTGCAGGTGTTGGTATTAAAGCTTACGCTAAAGACGGTTCAGATATTACTGATACTTTATTTGCTCCAAACGGCTTCTTGAAAGTTGATGCAAACTATGGTGCCGGTGCATATGAGAATTGGAAAGCATCTGATTGGCCAAAAACTTACCAAAACCCTAGTTATGGTAACATTTTTGCTTGTGGTATCGCATTCGCTCCTCCACATCCGATTTCAAAACCAATGAAATCTCCAAATGGTACTATGATCGGACCAACTCCTCCAAGAACTGGTATGCCATCTGGTATAATGGGTAAAACAGTTGCTCATAGTATTTGTGATAGAATCAAAAAAGGTGAAGATGCTCCATTACATGAAGCTTCTATGGCTGAGATGGGTGCTGCGTGTGTTGCATCTGCAGGTAAAGGTGTATTTAGCGGTACGGCAGCAGCTATGACAATTTATCCTGTTGTTCCTGATTTTGAAAAATACCCTGGAACAGGTCGTGATACAAACTATACATTTGGTGAAATAGGTCTTGCTGGACACTGGATCAAACATATATTACACCACTTATTTATGTATAAAGCTAAACTTAATCCAGGTTGGACGATGATTCCTGAGTAGGATCATCTACAATTTGATATAAAATATAAGGAGATTTACATGGCACAAAAACAAAAACATGGCGAAGAGAATATTCAAGCTTATGGACAAAACTACACTACAATGACACCTGGACCGTTTGCAAAATGGTTACGTACATGTGTTATTTATCAGTTTATAAGATTTATTGTAATAAATCTTAAAATGATAACAGTGGTTAAAAAAAGTCACTAACAATATCCCCATCTTTGGGGATAAAAATCAATCATATTTTTTAATAACTAAGGCAAATATACAATGGTACAAGATATAGTTACATACCCTACACCTCCTAGCGTGAATTATTCTACAGATGTTAGAGTAGTTGATGAAGAGATAGAAGATCTAATACAAGATATTAAAGATACTATAAAGGCAAATGATCTCGATGGATTAGCAGCTTTTCAAATAGGCAGTATGTATAATGTAGTAGTTATTAAAAAAGATGATGGAAGTTTTTTTGAACTAATAAACCCGAGAGTTATAGGTGCTTCTGCCCAAAAGGTTACAACAATTGAGAAAACTGCTTACTTCCCGGGGCTCAGTGCAAAAGTGACAAGAGATGCTAATGTATCTATTATATATGAAGATAGAGACCTAGAACAGCACTCGCTTAGAGCAGAGGGTGATGAAGCGATCCTGCTTCAAAGAAAGATAGACTATACATTTGGTTCATCTTTTATAAATAAACTAAGTCCGGATGAGAAAAAGCGATTTGCTACTAAGTTAGAATTTGGTAGTGATATAGCTATTTCAGAATCTTGTCCGACAACTTTTAACAGAGACAAAATACTAAAGGTCATAAATGTAGCTATGGTAGCTATGGTATTACTGCTTATAGGTTCATTCTTTTCAGATTCAGAAATCTTATGGGATTATCAGTTATACACATCAATTGGTGTTCTTGGATTAAATATCATATATTTTTTCTATGCACAATACGAGGGTAAAAAATATACTTCTTGTACATCTTGTCAGATAGGAAATATTATTGGCACTACAGTTATTTCACTATCAAAACTAACTATCCTTATGCTTCTTTCTTACTTTATAATGTAAAATTATCATATGAAAACAACGACAGTAGAGCTTACAAAACACATAGAGCTTTTTATAGGCTCTAAAGATAAGATATTAGCAAACTGGATCTCATATGATTCACCAAAAGAGATACTTCTACAGCACCAAATAGAACCTAATCTTTTCATAGACAGATATGGTTCAGGCGTATTTGATTATTTTATGGGGGTTATAAGCGGTGAGACAAAGATAGGAAATTGTCCTATTATGCAGAATCTTTTACAATATTTAAAAGATCGTGAGATCAGTGCAGATGAACTTTTTGAGATCTGTAGTCATTTCCGCCGTTCTATGGTTGACTTTACATATGATGCAAATATAAATTCGAAGGCTATATTTGAAGAAATATCACATATATATGATCAAAATTTTCGCGGGATCTTAAGATATTACACCGATACAATATTTCAAAAACTAATAGATGCAAGAGCAAAAGCCGAAAAAGCTACCTTAGCAAAAGATCACTTCCTCTCTAACATGTCACATGAGATACGTACACCTCTAAATGCGATACTTGGGTTTGTAAATATTTTACTAGAAGAAGATCTATCTGATATACATAGAAACTACTTAGATATCATCCATACAAGTGGTGAGACACTACTTAGTATTATAAATGACATACTTGACTTCTCAAAACTAAGAAGCGGTGAGTTCACTATAGAGCCTAAAGTGTTTTCAATACATGAGGAGTTAAGTCATACATTAGAGTTATTTGTAGCTTCTGCGCGTTCTAAAAATATTACGATCATATCTTTTATTGATCCTTTTATACCTCAGGAGGTATATGGAGATCCACTTAGAATAAAGCAGATAATATCCAACTTCTTAAGTAATGCAATAAAATTTACTCCAAATAATGGAAAAATCAGTGTAGAGGCAAAATGCCATAAAACATTTTTAAGAATCAGTATTACAGACAGCGGTATCGGTATCGATAAAAAAGATCAGGAAAATATTTTTTCAGCATTTACACAGTCTTATGACAAATCTCTTGATTCTATCAGTGGAACAGGTCTAGGTTTATCAATATCTAAACAATTAGCTGAACTTATGGACGGTCAAGTATATGTAGAGTCTGAGCTTGGTCGTGGTAGTACATTTTATTTAGATATTTTGGTCAAGGTGGAAAATTCATCATGTTCTATTCTTGAGAGTATGAAAGAGTTTACTGGTAAAAAAATCGTATTTTATTTTAATAATAAAGAGAGTGAATACAAGTTAGATTCTTTTTTAAAGTATGCTAATGTATTTAATATGGATGTTAAAGTCGTAGATGGTCTTGATATGGATTTTGATGTAGCTTTATTTATACATGAAGATGTTAAAGACAAAGAAGTATACGATTATATTTTAAAAGATACAAATAAAAAATATATAGCTTTAATGAGTAAAGAGAGTGATGAGTACGAAAATCATTCACATATATTACCAATGACCTTTCCATTGTATTGTGCAAAGCTCAAAGATAAATTTTTAGAGCTGCTAAATCCAAATAAAAAACAGATTATCAGCCAAAATAAAATTAAAAAGTATAAAGGAAACATACTTATAGCTGAAGATAATGAAGCTAATCAGGAATTAATAAAGATATTACTAAAAAAATATGGATTGACCTTTGATATTGCTAACAACGGTTTAGAAGCATATGATCTGTATAGACAAAACAATAATTATGATCTTATACTTATGGATGAACAGATGCCTATTATGGATGGTAATAAGTCTGTTGCCAAAATACTAAAATATGAAAAGAATATGTCTCTTGAACATACACCGGTATCTGCACTTACGGCAAATGTAATAAAGGGCGCAAAAGAGAGAGGACTCAAAAGTGGGTTTGATTCGTTTTTAGGAAAGCCAATAGTAATAAAAGAGCTTGAAAAGGTTTTAAACCTATATCTAAAATCGGATAACTCTAATAAAAAGACTAAGACAGTTACTCAAAACGACTCTAATAAAACCATAATAGGTTTGGATTCGGAGAAGTTGATGAAAGAACTTATGTTAACTCATGATGAACTCTTAATGCTTCTTGATATGTTCTTGAAAAAGATGTCTAAACTTTTACCTGAGTTACATGCAGCTATAGAGAGTGAAAATTTTAAAGAGGTCTCACTAATTGCTCACAGTATAAAAGGTTCAAGTGCAAACTTTAGAATAGAGGCTTTACAGTCATTGGCTTATGAAGTAGAATATAATGCAAAATCAAAAGAGACAAATTATGACTACAAAGACGCTTATGAGAAAATATCTGAATATGTTGAGGGGATAAGTGTTATATAAACTACTCTTCTATGAAGTATCCTATACCCGAAGCATTTTTAATTATATCTGTTTCAAGTTTGTTTCTAAGTCTCCAAACTAATGTTCTAACACTGTTTTCTGTAGCACCGTGTTCATCCCATACATAGTTCCTAGCTTGCTCGAAACTAACAACTTGACCAAGTTTAGCTACAAGCAGACGCAGAAATGCATTTTCTTTTTTCGTTAGTTTTATTTTTTTACCATTATAAAAAGTTTCACATACGGATATGTCTAGATGATAGTTGTCTCCAAATGGAACGATCGGTTCATCTGAAGCTCTTTTAGAATAAAGTAGCTTCTCTAAATTTAGTTTATCAACTTTTAGTGTGCTAAGATCATTTTTTCTGGAGTTTTCTACATTAAATTTAAATAGTGCCATTTGAATAGTTGCATGTAAAGAACTAGGATCAAAAGGTTTTACTATATAACCATATGGTTCAGTTACTTTAGCAAGTGAGATGATCTCATCATCGCTGTGTGAAGTAAGATATATAAATGGTATGCTGTAGTTTTGTCTGATGTGTTTAGCAAGCTCAATTCCATCAGAAGTATCTTGCAAGGATATGTCAACTATGATAATATTAGGGGTGTGTACAGATATTTTATTTTTTGCATCAGTTACGTTTGAACATATGTCTACTATGTTATAGCCATGTTTTTGTAAAGACATACTCAAGTTAAGCGCTGTTATCTCATCATCTTCTACAATTATAATATCTATGTTATTCATCCATATCCCTTGGGTAATAAAATATAACTAATTTGTGATAAATTAGCTTCTAATTATAATATAATTTTATTTTAATACAAATTATTACACAGCATATGGTGTATTTGTGATAACGTAGTTACATTTTGAAATAATTTTATGGTTGATTTTTTACATAATGTATCAAGACTATACGATGATTAAAAAATAATCACTAAAATGTATATTAATTATTTCATTCTTAGGTATAATTTCTCCATACTTACTAAATAAAGGATAAATAATGAAGAAGTGGTTAACGATAGCGATAATGCTATTACCAACATTGGCATTGGCGGAAGATGCGCCGACACTAGATACAGGTGATACAGCGTGGATGATGATGTCAGCAGCATTAGTGCTGTTAATGACACCGGCAGGACTTGCACTATTTTATGCAGGTATGACAAGAAGCAAGAATGTATTAAATACATATGCGATGGTATTAGGTGCATTTGTAGTAGCATTTATATCATGGATAATAGCAGGTTACTCAATGGCATTTGGAGATGGTGGAAGTCTTCAAACATTCATAGGTGGATTTGGTAATATGTTCCTAAGCGGAATTAACTGGAATGACCTTAGCGGTACATATCCAACATATGTATTCGTAGTATTCCAAGGTACATTCGCAGCTATTACGGTAGCAATCGCTTCTGGTTCTGTAATTGAGCGTATCAAGTTCTCGACTTGGTTAGTGTTCGTAGCTATCTGGACAATCGTAGTATACGCTCCAATTACTCACATGGTATGGGGTGGTGATGGTGCACTACTATTTGATGCAGGTGCATTAGACTTTGCAGGTGGTACAGTTGTACATATGAACGGTGGTCTAGCTGGTCTAGTATTAGCTTACTTAGTAGGTAAACGTACAGGTTATCCAAAAATTGCAATGAAACCGATGAACGTAATGTTAACAGCACTAGGTGCAGCATTATTATGGTTTGGTTGGTATGGATTCAATGGTGGATCTGCATTTGGTGCAAACGCGATCGCTGGTCTTGCATACTTAACAACAACTCTTGCAACAGCAGTAGCAGCTATCACTTGGTTAGTGATCGAGTGGATCGTATTCAAAAAGCCAACACTACTTGGTGCAGCATCAGGTGTAGTAGCAGGTTTAGTAGCGATTACTCCAGCAGCAGGATTCGTTGATGTAACAGGTGCTATTATAATTGGTGCAGTTGGTTCGATCATAGCATTCTACGGTGTAGCTACACTTAAAAAGAAACTTGGTTATGATGATTCATTAGATGCATTTGGTATTCACTTCTTGAGCGGTCTATGGGGAGCATTAGCAACAGGTCTATTAGCACTAAAAGATAATGATCTACTATGGGATGGTCCATTAAAAGAATCAGGCGATAGAATGGGTCAATTTATGGTTCAATTAGAGTCAGTTGTAGTAGTAGGTATATTCACACTAGTAGGAACTGTGATCGTATATTATATCGCTTCAGCAATTACTGGTGGCGGTAGAGTAGATGAAGAGACTGAGCAAGTTGGTCTTGATGAAGCAGTTCACGGTGAAAAAAGTCTTAACCTTTAAG
>Ga0193955_1000159_pt1 | contig 43246 bp, 33 predicted proteins | sample BB_6_MG_FD_140343 | JGI IMG/M metagenome (GOLD analysis project Ga0193955, IMG submission 140343) | Microbial mat bacterial communities from the Broadkill River, Lewes, Delaware, United States - BB_6_MG | ecosystem: Environmental > Aquatic > Freshwater > River > Microbial mats | place: USA... | reverse complement strand
GAATAAATTCTAACCTACATTAAGTTACATCCCGTGTAGGGCGGAATTCATTCCGCGTTTGTCAGAATAAATTCTAACCTACATTAAGTTACATCCCGTGTAGGGCGGAATTCATTCCGCGTTGTCAGAATAAATTCTAACCTACATTAAGTTACATCCCGTGTAGGGCGGAATTCATTCCGCGTTGTCAGAATAAATTCTAACCTACATTAAGTCACATCCCTTGTTGGTTGGTATTCATTTCACGTTTGTCAGACAGAAGTATAACCTACAATTATTTAAAACCATGCTTCTGGAATGATAATGATATCGCCTGGTAACATGTCGATGTTAGCACTGATGTCACCGTCTTTTAATAAGCCATCAATCATAATTTCATATTGTTTTTGTTGACCATTTTCTATTCTTACTAACACGGCGTCATTACCATCGGCAAATTCTGTTAAGCCGCCTACTTTTATCATTACATCGAGCAATGTCATGTGTTGAGTATAATTAATGGCTTGTGGTTGTGCTGCCTCACCAATAACGCGAATTTGTTCGCTGAATGGCCCAACAAAGCTATTAACGGTTACTGTAACAATAGGATCTCTTAAATAAGTAGCTAAAATTTGCTCAATAGAGCGCGCAAGTTCAGTGGGTGTTTTACCAGCCACATTAATATCTTCAACAAGCGAAGTTGTGATCATGCCATCAGGACGAACAACAAAAGACCCTGAAACTTCAGGGTTACGCCAAACAAATATATTTAATACATCTCCAGCGCCAATCAGATATTTATACGAGTTAATATCGGCTGTATTTGAAGGGTGTATGGTCGCTGTTGGTAAACTATGTGTGGTGGAACAGGCAGAAATGATTTGTACTAAAAATAAAGTCAAAACTACTTTGAGTGATTTGGTAAAATTTTTATCCATGGTTCATACCTTTTACATTAAAAATTATTTTTAATTCAGCTGTTGATTGTATGGTATTTTTTTCTGATATGCTACAGTTTAACCTCGGTAAATAAAGCGTTAACTTTCGTTGTATTTTTGCTAGAATCATTCGGCCATTATTGAAGTATAAGGATTTATGTGTCTAATGTGGCAAATAAATTGAAAGGGTTAAGTATATATCATCCTTATATTATAAAATAATTAGTATCAGAATAAGTCACTCTACATCAATTGATTATCGCTGTAAGATGAAGCTTATTTCAATAAACATATCATTAATCAAGGAAATCTAGTCTCTTATGTCTAGCCCTAAATTTCGCGATTTATCAGTTGCAAGTAAATCTTTAATTATCATTGAATTCCTTTTATTTTCAGGGGGAGTACCGTTAGCTATTTATATCAATAGTTTTTTGGGTTTTATTGATCTACCTGTTATACCAGACAATTACTTGCTTATTTATGCTTTAGTTTTTGCTTTGCTTAACCAATTAACTTCCTTAGCATTAGGTTTATACAACTCTAAATTACGAGTTAATTTTAGGGGCGTTATACGTCGAGTGTTAATGTGTGTTGCGGTTGCCTTTTTCGTTCTTACTATCGTTAATCCTTTTTATGGTAAATATGCGCTACCTATTGAAGTATTGGCTGTTGCTTCACTGGTGAGTTTTATCATTGTTAGTGTATTTCGTTATTTAACCTGTCAAATAGATTTCTTTGGCTTTAATAAACGCATTATATTAGTGCTAGGTGCTGGCGAAAGAGCGTCAATAATAGAAAGAAGAATGCGAAGAGATGTCGACAGACAAAATTTTTCAGTGCATGGCTATATCGTAATGGACGGTGACGCAGAAGAAGGCATTAAACAAGAAACTAGAATTGATCTTGATGGTTCATTGGTGAGCTATGCGCTTGAGCATCATATTGATGAAATAGTGGTGGCAAGTGATGAACGACGAAACAACATACCCATTAATGAGTTATTTGCTTGTAAAATTCGTGGTATTGAAATTACTGAAATTTTAGATTTTATTGAACGAGAAACAGGGCAAATTGCGGTTAATCTTATTTATCCTAGTTGGGTTATTTATTCAAATGGTTTTGCTTCATTAAACCACCTTCGTAATACCTTAGATTGGATTTTTAACGCAACAATGGCGTTTGTTCTTTTTGCCTTAACTTGGCCAATTATGTTGTTAACTGCCATTTTAATTAAATTGGACGAAGGCTTTAATGCACCAATTTTTTATTATCAAGAACGTGTAGGTTTAGATGGTAAACCGTTTAATATTATTAAATTTAGAAGCATGCGTTTAGATGCAGAAAAATTTGGTGCGCAAATGGCTTCGGAAGATGACCCGCGTATTACTAAAATAGGTAATATTTTACGTAAATACCGTATAGATGAACTACCTCAAATTTATAACGTTATGCGTGGCGACATGGGGTTTGTTGGCCCAAGACCAGAACGACCAGAGTTTGTTCAAAACCTCATTAAAAATATTCCTTATTATAATGAGCGTCATAATGTTAAGCCTGGTTTAACAGGTTGGGCACAATTAAAATACCCCTATGGTGCTACCGAGGCCGATTCCTTGGAGAAACTGAAATATGATCTTTACTACATTAAACACCGCAGTTTTATGTTAGATATTCTTATTTTAATAAGAACGGTTGAAATAGTACTATTTGGTAAAGGGCGTTAAAAGAAATTGAATATCATTACACTTTAGGAGACGTGAGGATCATTTCTTTTAAAAACTGTTCATCAAAGGCTCTGTCTATTGAGAGCCTTCCAAGCTCAAACTGGTTAGCCTTAATACTGCGATTGATGATACTACGGAAGGTAAAGCCGGCTTTATAACCAATTTCATCTAACAGCTTAAACATTGTATTATTATAAGTGGAATCTCCCCCTACAGGGTAAGATAAGCTTTCTATGGATAACTTTAAATAATCTTCTAATAGGCGTTTTGATTCCGTCAATTCATAAATAAGTTCTGTATCAGATAATGAAGACAAAATACGGTGCGTATGAGAATGCGCACCTATGCTAACAGTATTTTCTTCTAATTCTTTTAAATGTTCCCATTTCATAAATAAGTTATCAGTAATATTAGCTGGAATTTCTTTCTTTGTAAGAGCCCTAAATTCGGCTAATTGTAAGTTGATTTGGGCAGGAAATGATTTTACTCGGCTTAACACTCGACGAATCACATTGGCATCTCTGTTATCAGGCAGCGTAATAGCATCTGGCCAAATACTTAACTTAAATGACTCACCTGAAAATTGTTTAACATGCCAGGCTATTTCGTCCCACCAAGGTACAATATTTGAACCAATTAAACTGGTTGTTACAAAAAACGTTGCAGGGATATTCATAGCTTTCAATATCGGAAAAGCAACGTCATAATTATCGCGATAACCATCATCAAAAGTGATTAAGGCCAGCTTTTCATTAATGGCTTCACCTGTTTTAATAATTGAACAGAGTTCTTTTAGGTCTATAATACGAAAGTTAGATTGGAAAAATTCTAAATAAAGTTGAAAATTATCACCGTCACACGAATAAACGCAAGGGTCAAACTCTGTTTGACTAGCATTGCCAATACGATGAAAATTAAAACAATATAAGCCATTACTTCTATACGGCCATAGTATATTAGCTAATTTACCGCGTTTGACAATTTGCCTTTTAATTAATTCTAATGTCATTTATAGTTAACTTTAAATTGTGGGCGAGGCAAAATATAATCTCTATATTGGTTGGGGTTACCATCCTTATCGTCTTCAGCAGCTTTCACAATATTATACATTTCTCTTGAGTTTACATAGTGTAATACGTAGTTTTCCCCATCGTTATAGTTGTTTTCTAGGTAGGTGAACATGTCATCAATAGGTTTTCCTAGCAAAACATCCATATCTTTTTCTTGTGTACCGTGTGTATGTAATTTTATAAAACGCCACTCGGGTCTATTTTCTACATGAATATTAGATTTTACCCATAAATCTACACGATCATTAGTGGGTTCCATACCGCTTCTAAGATCAGAGTTCTCTATTTGAGGGAAAATACCTTTTTTCAGCTTTTTCCAATTGAGCATCAAAGGGCCATTAATTAAAAGTAAGTCGCCCCAAGGCTTTTGTTTAACTTTAGCATGAACCCCCGTGTTATGAGAGTTAGGAGCTAATGGATCATCTTTAGCATAATAAATACTATTGATGGTAGACGGCTGAGTTGGGTGAGGGGCTGACGGAAAAGTAAAGTCAGCATAGCAACCTGTTTCTTTTAATATTAATAGTTCGTTATTAATGCCACAATTATTGCCACTAGGGTCACAATTATCTAGTGCCCAATTACCGTGTATAAAAGCGTAAACGAGTTCGTCAGTTTCAGGATCTTTACTGAGCGCGCCATGCTCGTTGTGCAGAGTTTGGCAGAAAGACGTTAACAAACCTCGTAAGTTTTCTTCAGTATCATTATGATGGTGCAAATGTAGCTCTATTTCACCAAAGCCTTGCTGACAAATATCTGCAATTTTATTTAAATGCTCATAACGATATTCTTCTTCTGGATAATAGAAAGTATGTTGTGGATGAAAACCATCGGCATCTAAGTGTTTTTTTGCCATTTTAGGGTAGTCAGTTAACCAACGGTCAACACGAGCACGTTCCACTTCAATATCATTTGGTTTTCCCCATTGTGGTTCGTAATGGTCAACAATTGAAAAGAGTAAATGAATTGTTTTATCAGGCTTAGCCGTTCGCTTACTGTATTGCTTCACGTATTGCGGCATCCAATTAAGCATATTTTTTTTCTTTAAAATAGTAAGAAATGCGGCAATCCCACAGAGAAAAAGAATAAAGAAAGTAAAAATAATCATTATCGAGAAGTCCTCTGCCAGCTACCTTGAACGTTAGAATTAAAATAACGAATAAATCCCCGCATTAACGCAAGATTCATAGACACAAAAAAAGCAATCAATGAGGCTAAGGTATTAATTTCTATGTCTTGTTTTTGCTTCTTAATACCCCAGTACGCCACACCATAAAAAATAACTTGACCAAGCATAGTGAACTGATAGAAAGTCTCTGAAAGTAAAGCAATATTACTAATAAAAGCAATAACCATAAAATGGGGCACAAACCACCGTAATACTTTGTGGCTTACATAAGCAATAAAACGCCAACCTAATAAGGGATTTAATGCCCATAACATTTTAAAAAAAGCTTGATAATTACCTAAACCAATACGTACTCTTCTGCCTTCTTCTTCAGCCAAATTTGGTGCCACTTCTTCTATGGCAGTCGCTGAATGATCATAAATGGTTTTAAATTTCTGTTTTGAAACATTCATCACTATTTGAAAATCATCAACAATAGTATTGGCGGGTAAAGGCATATAAAGAGATTTTCTAATAGCATAAATGGCGCCATTGGCGCCAAGTAATGCACCTAATTTAGCTTCATGAAACTTAATAACTTGCTCATAGCGCCAGTAAATTCCGTCTTTATTGACGCCTGATTCAGCATCAACAAGGTTTAACTCACCACAAACAACACCAATAGAGTCATCTTGAAAGTGTTTTACTAAGGCATTAATCGCATCAGGATTAAAATGAGTATTTGCATCCGACATTACCAATATTTCATCGGTAGCACTGGCAACCAAATCATTAAGCACACTCATTTTTCCACGGTTTTGTTCAAAAATGTGAGTATGTAAATTTGTAGCATTAATACTTTCAAGTATTTGTGCTGTGTTGTCAGAACTACCATCAGAGCCAATGCGTATGGTTAATTTGTCTTGGGGATAATCAAGAGAAAGTAAATTTTCTACACGTGCTTTAATACAAGAGTCTTCATTGTATGCTGCAATAATGACAGTAACATTAGGTAACTTATCATCTTCAACAAGTGATTCTTCGGTTGCCTCTTTATTAACAAAAATTTGCTTAATCGTACTGAAAATAATAAGCAAAAATGGATAAATAAAATAACTGTAAATAATGAGTCCGATGGCAGTCCAAAATATTATTTTCATTGACTACACATCCTTATTCATATTTTTTTGATAGGGTTTTGCGGGAATACCTAGCATTGTAGCTCCCATAGGCGCGTCTTTAGTTAATACGGCATTAGCACCAATTTTTACATTGTTTTCAACAACAAGCTGCCCAATAACTTTTGCACCTGCACCAATAAATATATTTTCACCAAAGTGAGGAGATTTACCTTTCTCGTCACCAATAACAACCCCGCTTTCTAACGTGATGTTTTGGCCGCCTTTCACTTTGGAATTAATGACAATACCAACGGGGTGCATAATGACAAAACCTTTATCAAAGTCTGCCCCTATCCCAATAACACAGCCGTTTAATAACTTATTTAGCCATTGAAACAAATAGGCGATTATTGCTAGGTTATGTATAGCAAACCAACGCATAATTCTATAAATAACATTGGCACTGGTGCCGTCAGACATCAATATGCGTATTATGCTGACATGTGATCCGTCTTCGGCAAAAATCTTTTGTTTTTGTTTCAAATCTGCTTTTAAATATTCCATTAACGTTGAAATTACACTTTTAAGTTAAATAAGTTTATGATTTGCTCGGCATTGTGACGCCATTGACGTTCTTTTTCAATGTAACTTCTTGCATTTAAGCCGACCTGCCTTTGCTGCGCTTGTTGTTCAACCAATGATAAGGTTAAATCGACACAGGCTTTTCTATTATTCGCTGGAAATAACCAACTGGTTTCATTGTGTTTAACCACTTCTGCAATAGGCGAAAAGTCAGGTGCCACCATGCCTTTTTCCATCGCCATAAACTCAAATAATTTCATTGGCGAACCATAGTCATTTGAATCAGGCAAAATACCAAAGTCCATTGCCGACAAGTACGCAGGAATTTGAGCATGTTCAACTCTACCAGGTAGAATTATTTGTGACTCAACGTCTGCCTCTTGAATACGTTTTTTAATGGGTTCAAAACACACGCCATCACCAACAAGCAGTAGCACAAGTTTGGGGTGAGACTTTAACTGCTCAACAATCATATCAACAAACCAGTCTATGCCATGCCAATGAACAAATGCCCCCACATAACCAACCACAACTTTATCGTGAATATTTAACTGCTCACGTAAAGCAATACCTGCTTCTCTATCAATAATAAATTTGTCTAAATCAGCGGCATTAGGAGAAACAACAGAAGGAGAAATATTAGGGTATGCCTTGGCTGCTACACGTTGAAAATGGCTTGAAATAAATACTAAGCCAGTGGCATTACTAAAAATCCATTCTTCAATTTTCCGAGCTAACCCCTTAAAGGTAAGGTGTCTAACGCGATGAACTAAACAAGAGTCGTTAATTTCTAATACAATTGGTACATTGTTTCGTTTTGCCCACCAAACACTGGCAAAAAGAAATAAAGAATAACGCTCATAAATGCAATCAATATTATGGTCTTTAACTTCACGGCGTAAGCGAAAATATGAAATAACATTAAAGAACAACTCAACCCACTCAAAAACAAACTCAGGTAAGTGTGTGGTTAGCCCTGCCAGTTTAGATAAAAAACCTTTTTGTGGTTTGCTTTTTTCATCGGGTAAAGAATGAGTAACTTCTATGGTTTTGGGTACAGCCAATTCTTCGTCTTCAGGGTCAGCGCCAGGTAATGATAAAATAGCGACGCTATGACCTAGTTCTCTTAGTCCTTTTACTACGCCTCTAATATGAACGCCTTCCGCGCCTCTACCCCGTGTTCTGTGATGAAAAAGTATATTCATATTAGTTTTGACTCACTAATTTATCCATGGTGTATCCTTGTGATTGCCATAGTGGAATTAATTGCGATAATACAGAAATGCATAAATTATTATCATCATGAAATAAAATAATATCGCCAGCATTAACAGGCTGTTTTTTAAAGCGACTAATTATTACTTCAGCAGGCTCTTTTTTGAAATCTAAAGAGTCTCTATTCCAATGTACAGCGGTTATTTTTTCTTTCCATAAAAAATACATTAACTTAAGGTTCCATCGACCTTGAGGTGCTCTAAACAATTGACATGAACTATTGGTTGTTTGACTAATAATATCATTAGTTTTATTAACTTCGTTGCGCTGCTGTATATCGTTTAGCTTAGTAAAGTTAGGGTGGCTATAAGAATGGTTAGCAATGGTATGCCCTTCGTTATAAAGACGAGACATCAATGCGGGCTCTTTTTCAGCGCATTTACCAAGAACAAAAAAAGTCGCTTTTACATTGTATTCTTTTAATAAATCTAATAGCGACTCAGTTACTCCAGAAACAGGGCCGTCGTCAAACGTTAAATACAGGCTTTTTTTACGACGCGATTTAGCGTATAAAAAAAGCCTATCAGGCAATAAATAAGAGCGAATAAAAAGCTTAACCTGCTGAATCATTAAATGAAAATCCAATTAATATTTTGAATATAAGTGTCCGTTTATGCAGTGTAACAAAATTGTGAGCGGAACAAAGCTATTTTGTTACTCGTTGTCATTTGCGTTTAGCATTTCAATAAGTTGTGTTTTATTTTTTTGCCAAGTAAATTGTGAAGCATGTTGTTGTATTTTCTCTCGTGACCATTGACAACTTAATAACGCATTCAACCCCTTTGCAACAGCATTAGCATCTTTAGGTGAAATTAACTTTCCGCAAATATTTTCATCAACCACCTCTGGAATACCGCCAACGCTGGTTGCTAAAACTGGTGTGCCAGCAGCCATAGACTCTAATACCACATTAGGTACACCTTCATTGTAACTTGGTAAGCAGAGTGCCGTAGCATTTGACAACCATGCAGGTAATTCGTCGTGGGCAACATTACCCAGAAAAGTAACCCTTTCAATAAGGTTGTGAGCACTTACATACTGTATTAGCTTATTATGCATAACACCAAAACCAGCATACACAAGATGTAAATTAGGATGCTGTTCCTTAATTTGATTGAAGCCTTCAATTAACTCCATTACACCTTTATCGTGTTTAAGGTTGCCAATATAAAGACAATAGTCATTAGGGATTTTGGCAGAATGCACTAAACCGAACTTATCGTGATTTACACCGTTATAAATCACCTTTATTTTTTTGGGGTCTACACCAATAATTTCTAATTCATGGGCTAACGCTTTAGACACCGACAATATACCTTGAGCCGTATTGGCAGCGGCTAAAATTTGCTTTGATCTAGCAGGAATTTTTCCATGTAAATTAATATCACTACCATGCACCTTAAAAAAGAACTTAGTCTTGTATAAACGGCTTAACCAACTTGCCGCAACCGCCTCAGGAAAAGCCCAACTTGCCATTATTGTACTTGGGTTGCGTTTTTTTAACCAAATACCACTGTGTAATACAATAGACAAAAACATAAATACACTATAAAAACGTCGGCCAATTTTAGGTAAATAAAAATAAGGAATATAACGTGTATGAGAGCTTTGTTTAATTTGCTTTCTCTGCTTAAACCATTCAGGAAAGGCAACGGGAATCAATATACTTAAGTCATAATCATCTTGCAAAAGCTCGAATTGCTGCTTGTTAAAGGTGGCTCTATTTGGCTCCCAAGGAAGCGGATAGAGGTTAGTAATGATGACCAACGAGGGTTTGTTGCTAGATTTCACAAATAGTTACCCTATGCTTACCACTAACAGTTAATGGAATATCATCAACAAAATTTAAGTGGAGTGTTAGTTCGTTATCGGCATACTTATTTATTTCATCTTTAATTTTTTGTTCATCATCAGCAGACAATTTTTGATTAATAATCATGGCAATGTCTAACTCATTAATTTTACTTTGCTTGACTTGAAAACGCGTAATGTTTTCAAATTCTTTAAATAAATGAGGAAACAACTCCCCAGGAATTTTTTTACCTGAAGGGGTTTTAATAATATCGAGTTTACGGCCATCAATACTTTTCATAATGGGTAACGGATTATTACAACCACAAGGAGAATTAACTAACGTTGCTCTGTCGCCATTAAGGTAACGAATTAACGGCATACCATAGTTATATAAGTCAGTAACCACTAAGTCGCCACTTTCACCTGTAATTGCCAAGCCATCTTCTGAAACAGTTTCTACCACTAAATGGTCAATATTAATATGCAGGTTCTTATGTTCTCTACACTCAGCCGACATTAGCATGAATTCACGACAGCCAAAGGTATTATACACATTACAACTAAAGGCTTTTTCAATCACCTCACGTTGAAAATCATGCAGTGGTTCAGCGCCAGTTAAAATAGTTTTTGGCGAAAATACCGATAACCTATTATCAATAATATATTTAGCTAATTCATACAACGGATTAACGTAAGACACTAATGCCTTGGGACGATAACGATTAATGTCATCAACGTATTCATGCATATTGTTTGCATTCATGGCAAACGAGTTCAACATTTTCCTGTTATAAAACGCATGATATAAATTGTTTTTAAGGGCTTTTAATTTGGTTGGTTGCCCAATATCTGCGCCCCATAAGTACAGTGTTTTCACGCCAAGGCCAGCACCCAACCAACCATAACCACGCCACATAATGGCTTCGCGTCGGGTATTGCTATCAACATTTAATTCAAACCTAAAAGGTTGCCCTGTAGAGCCTCCCGTGGCTTTTTTAATGTTTTTTGAATAATTTTTAGCAACTAATGCTTGATAATGTTTGGCAATATCATCTTTGGTAACAAAAGGCAGTTTTTCAAAATCAGCCATAGATTGAATATCATCAACTGAGTGAAAGCCTGCTTTTGCCCATATTTCAGGGTAAAACGTAGTATTGTCATAAGCATGTTGAAGGAGTTTTTTTAACTCATGCCATTGGTGTTTTTCTAACTGTGCTTTTGAAAGAGACAGATGAGATTGGTATTGATTAACATAAGTAAGCAGCTTTTTTCCTTTTATTTTTTCATATAAAGGAAGTATTAAATTTTTAAATAAAGCTGGATACATATAGGTTTTCCTTAAAGCCAAAAGAGTTAATATTTTCCGTTAAATAAGAAACGTATCGTTTTGAAATGTAAAATGATTTTTTTATGAATTAAAAGTGTAATTGCAACCGTACATACTATCAAAATTAAAAAGCTGAGCGCTGGAGCTACATTGTATTTTACTAAGGTTACCGCTAATAATACAACGATTATGCTGTGAAACAAATAAATGCTATAGGCTGAGTTTGAAAGGAACAACCATGTTTTTGACGGCTTATTCGCATACATATAAAAAAGCTTAAATATGATTGATGACGAAACCCAAGCGATTAAACTTTTAGAGTATATATTGACAAAATACGTTAACACCTTACTGTCAAAAGGAAGCATAAACTGTAACAGGTACGCTACTAAAATTAAGCCAAGTAGGCTTGCAAAGTGTACTGTACTGAATTTTTTTAGCAAATCATGAGAATGAAAAAGTAACATGCCAAAAATAAAATATGGTATATAAGAAACAATTTGATAAACGTCTAAAACGGTGAAAAAGATTGAATATAACGGAATACCTATTTTATTTAACGCAACAATAGCAAGTGAACCAAAAGGCAGTAAAATTAATAACAGTGCAGTGGGGGGCTTTTCAATAATATTAAAAATGGCACGGTGTTTTTTAATGACACCAGCAAAAAAATAAGTAATAGAAACTGCAACAAAAAAATAGATAAGTAAATTAATTAAGAACCATAAATGGGCAAGCCAATCTCCTGAAGTAAAAAACACCTCAAATGAAAAAGATTGATTATTAACATGACTTAAAAAAATGCTTTGTAATAAATTAAGCGTAAAAACAGTGGTCAATAAAGGAACTAAAATGCGTTGTACTTTATTACTACTAAACTGCTTAACTGATTGCCGCTGCAACATCATTAAACAAAAAAAACCAGAAATTATAAAAAAAGCAGGCATTCTGAAAGAGTGTATAAAAGTGACCACATAATTAAAAAAAGGATGGGTATTATCACTTAACACAAGCCAACGCTGATTGGGATTAAACACCTGTGCTGAGTGTATAAAAACGCCTAACATCATCAGAATGCTACGCATAGCATCCATATAGTAATATCTCATTGTAACTGCTGGCACAAGAAACCTTCTTTTTAATGAAAAGTTGAACGGTTAACCTTGAGTTAAGCAATTAACTTGATTCAAGATTTTAATTATTATGTGAAATAAAAAGTTAAATGTTCTTATTTAGTTTTATTATAAACCTACCTTAAGCGCCATATATACAGCAACAATAATAAACCATGAATACCCCATACACTTAAAGATCATGTTTTTATTGAACAACTCATTTTCTAATTCGGGCCGTATTTTTATCAGTCTTAAATGACTAGCCGTTTGCATGCCCAAGAAAATAAACAATAATAGCGTAAACTGACGACTTAAAAAGAATGCGGTGATCATAAAGCCAATCATTGAAAAAAACAGTGTTTGATTCATTTTTACTTCTGCTGCATATAACGTTTTATTGTCTTGAGTCACCGCTTCATCATCCCAAGTGCTGAATTCTTTTTTAATTCGATACCCAGCAAGCATAGATAAAACAATAACGCCGCCCCATAGAGAATAGCCCGGAACTCCCATTTCTCCTGCAACATGAATATATGAATTATGAGCAACTAGTCCATGATGATCCATGAAGTTACCTTTGCCCACACCAAACACAGGATTATGAATAAGCATTTGTATACCTGCGTACCAAGCTTCTAGTCGGCCATTTGCTGACGATTCAGATGAAGAAAACCCACCAAATTTTGACATTAATGTTGCAGCAATAGGCGCGAGAATTACCGCAAAGAGAATAAGCTTAGCGCCTGCTTTTTTCAGTAAAAAATAAACAGAAATAACACCCAGTAAGCCAAGTATTGTGCCCCGTGAGCCTGTCATTAATACGCCATAACAAAATAATACAAAGATAGCGAGCATAAGCATTTTATTTATTTTGCCCTTTTCAGTATAAAAGTAGCCAAGAAAAGCGAGGTTCATTATTAAAAACATGCCTAAATCATTAGGATCACCAAAAAAGCCTAAGTAGGTAATACGTATTTCTGCTCTACCAACCGACACAGAATCACCAAGTCCATAACCCATGTTTCCATCAAAAGATGTCTGTTGTAAGTAGCCGTTATAAATCATAATTAATGCAGCAGCTAATGAAACGTACATCAGCACTTTTTGGCGAGAGATAGAGGTGATTAAATTGCTATACAAGAAAAAAGGGATGATTGAAGCAACAAAGAATTTTTGTGCTTCTATTATTCCGCCACCACCCCAGCCATTCAAAAAGGCAGAAATCATAATCAAAGGCGTAAAGCCTAATAACATATAATGTTGTGGCAAAAATTTAATAGGCCTAAGCGATATTAGCGTAAATAAGAACGCTAAAATGGCAAATATTTTAATAAAAATATAATGCGAAGTTTCATAAGAAAACTCGTGCGGTCTAATTAATACCGAAATAGTGTACAAAAACAGACAGAAAAATGCAAAACCAGCATTTTTTTCATTAGTGGGAAAATATTTTGCCATAAATAATTGTATATCCAGCGTTAACGTATAAAAGAGAGTTGCGTTTGAAAGTAATGATTATATTGGTATTAGCTTTATAGTTAATCGGGGCGAGTGCATGCTTGTTCAGCACTTGTTGTAGGCCAGCCTTGCCCTGGTTGCCAATTTTTTATAAGACAGCCATCCCTAAAAACAATTAATTCCTTATCAACATCAAGATTAGAATATTGATATTGAGGGCCGTTATGTGGAAATTCTACGGTTAAATCTACAGAAGTGACAGCGCCAAGACCAGCATAAGCAATAAAACGGGCATCAGCCTGATTAAAGTTGCCTAAATAACGTGTGGTTATAATCTGTTGATTAGCTGAGTTTTTAAAAACAAATTTTGTATGGTAACCATCCGTATTGTTATTCAAACCACGGGCTCTAATTTTCATCCAATGGTTATCATTAGCATCATTTTTATAAAGTTTTAAACCTTTTATATCGCCAGAGCCATTGCTTAAAATGGCCATGTCGAGAAAGCCGTCATTGTTCCAATCGCCTACATTTCCCCAAGGTCTAAAAACGTCAACACCTGCACCGCCATTGACAATTAAGTTTTTTAAGAGAGTAAACGTGCCATTACCGTTATTTTGGAATATTCGGGGAGAATTACTATAACTTTGGGTCATCGTCATAAAATCGATAAAGCCATCATTATTAAAATCACCAGGGTAAATACCACCATAGGTTGTCCAATGATTTTGATTTTTTAAACTGCCGTCAGTCCAAGAACCGCCGCCCGCTGTTTTTGTTACATCGGTAAAGGTACCATTGCCATTATTACGATGCAGAGAGAGATAAAACTCATCTTTTGTTTCAGCTATTGACCAGCTTCCATAACCAAAAAGAATGTCAAAATCACCATCATTGTCATAATCTAAAGGCACCTGCATATTTGGCGTAACAGAGCGAGTAACGGGGTGGGTAAACGCAACAGTAAAGCTATCAAAATCTGCTTTAGCTGGATTATAACGCCAATAACCATTACTTTGACCAGCAACCACATCAGGCCATGAGTCACCATCAACATCAACAATTAAATAAGACGAAGCCCCATAACCTGAAGCGTTTTCATCAAGTAATCCAGGCACAATAGTTGTGTTGGTTAAAGGGTCGTAAATACGTCGTCTTGAATCGCTAACAGTAGAAGACACAATAAGCTCAATATTACCGTCACCATTAATATCAAGCGCTGAGCACCTTGCCTTGCCGCCTATACAGCCTTTAATTTCACTGCTATATACGGGTGACTTACCTACACTAACATCAGAAAGTAATGGGTATATTACTGAGTCACCACCATCTGCGTCAGAGCCAAACATATCAGGCAAGCCTGAGCTCTTTTTAGTAATATTTGAAAAAATATAGCGCGACGTTATACGCCCACTGCCTAATTGAGAATACTTACCGTCGTTATTGTTATAGTACGCAAATTGATTACTGCACTTTCCTTCAATAACTTTATGTAACCACATTTGACTTGTGCCTGCATTGTCATTGTGTGTGCCAGAAAATAAGTCAGGGCAACCATCGTTATTCACATCAGGCATACCAATCCAAAAAGGCTGGTGTGCAATAGGTGCAAAATCAATAACTTGCTCACTGACTTCTTCAAAAGAAACCATAGCATCGGTTTTTGGGGGTTCTGTTGTTAAAGGTGGCTCAACCGTTGGCTGTTTGTTGTTAATCCATTGCCATGTTCTAACGGAATTTGATCTGTGTTGCCAATTAAATAACCGATGAACATTTGAAAATACACTTGCACAGTCAGAATTAACCCAACCAGAAATTAATTTTTCAATACGCGCACTTAAACGTTTTTTATTATCATTGTTATCTTCAAAGTAATACGCCGTTGCAAGTATTAACACGGTTTCAATATTATGCGTGTCTGAATAATAAGGCCAATAATCACCACTTACGCGTACCTGATCACTAGCCCATGCGCTAGCAAAATAAAGTAAGTCTGTTGCGGTATTTGCTTTATTGCAGCTTTTTGTTCTGATGTCACCTACGGCAGAAAATGGCTGAATAATTAAATGTTCATTGGTAGTGCTATCATACATTGAAGTAAAACCGTATAAATCAACGGCATTACCCAGTTTTTTAAGCATTTCAGGTATTTCTTGATTGTTAGTTACCCAATAACTTTGCCAAAGAAAATCAGCTATGTTTTCGCTCATCCAAGTAGAAAATCCACGTGAATTTGAATCGTTTATTGGTGCGTTTGATGCGCTGTGGTTGCCTTCATGCACATCAAGATTATGTTCAAATCCCCCTGTTTTAGGTAACCAACCATTAGTTTTATCCCACGCATGTTCATCTTGCTGCATTTTAGCAAGTGAGGCAATTCTTTGATTAATATGACTATAAATAGTTGTGTCAGCAGTTATTTCGTAAGCACCTACTTCAGCTAACCCTGCCATTCCTGCGCCACGCTCAGTAAAGCCTTCATTTTCACTATTAAAATCATCTCGAGAACCATATTGGTTCCAACCTAAATCACTTTGTAATGCCATATCAATAATAAGTGAATTGTCCCATTGACTGTTATCACCTGTTAATGCCCACGCTAATTTGGCTGGTTGGGTGTAAATATATTTACCGTCTGCACAGGCAACACCCCATGTCCAGCAACCGCGACCGCCCGACTGACTTGGAGACGAGCTGTCATTTCTTACATGCGAAAAATAAAACTGTTTACTTAAAATTGCTTCTTTTAAAAACTCAACTCTACCTGTTGTCATATAAGCTTTAAAGTAAGAAGTTGAGCGGTCGAACAACCAATTAGCACCACTTGAAATGCTAAAGTTTAACCCACCAGACCACCGCTTAAATTGTCCCACTTGATATTGTTCAAATTGGTCACTTTCGCCTTCAGAGCTAGCATATTGAGGAATTAACCCTGATGTTGCTAAATAGCTTTTATCATGAATAGCAAATATTCTAGGGTAGGGCATATTCGCTTTGTTAGCGTCGGCAATAGCCCAGCCATTATTATGAGGCTGCTCAATAAGATCTTTTTGAGTGTCTCGCCCATTATTGGTGATGGTTAACAGAATATTACCTAATGTCATATCAACATTTTGTAATTGTATTGTAACCGAGCGAATTGAATTGTCAGACCAATGCCAACGTAATCCTGCTTTAGCAACAATAGGTTGTTCTAAGCCCATTGCTATTACTTGAATTTCTGAAATGTCGTGAACAACGCCTTCGGCAATAGGTAGTGCAAACGTAACAAGTTCACTTGTATGTGGCTCTATTTCAGTGTCGGGCTGCAGTGTTACCGTGGTATTAAGTTGTTTATTGTTTGAGTTTGCGGGGCTGACCAAAATAACAATGTTGTCGGTTGTTTGCTCGCCTGAATTATCAATAACACTTAATTGAAATTCTAACGTGGTTTCTTCAGTAACGGTTGGCGAAGTAAATTGAATATCAGTGTCTGAAATATCAACAATAGTCACGGTTGGGCCACTCACTTGTTGCCAAAGGTAACCATCAATAGTGCCGTCAGAATCTGACGCAACACCTGTTAATAAAACAACCGCGCCGCTTTGAACCGTTTTGTCTGCTCCAGCATCAGCAACAGGCGTTGTACTGATAGGCGTTTGTACTTTGTCAACTTGTTCACTAGGGCTTTCGCTTCCACAACCAACAAGGCAGCAAAATAAAAAATAGGTGCTGAGTTTTGCGACTGCTTTCAAGGAAAAAAAATGTTTCATTAAGTGAAAATCCGTTAGTTAATTTTAAAAATATTGTTTTTTAAATTACAAGCGTACAATATCAATACATTCTAGCGTGTAATTAGCGCTTAAAAAACTTTCTTTTTATTAATTGAATGATTTTATGAATAACCAGTTTCTTTTTATTTCTTATTAAACTCACCGAAAGCATAGGTAATTTTTCACAAGAAAATTTAGACTTATAGCTATCTTTAACACCACCCATCATAAAATCATACGTTGTTGCAGTACAATGTTCAATTGACCAATAATGTAAGTATAGCCCTGGTGACAGCTTCTCGTAATTTTTTTGATCCCAACCGCTTTGGTAAAAGTAAAAAGTACTGTCGTCAACTAAATAATAGTTTATTGCAATAGGCTTGTTATCAATAAAAATAGCGCTTATTGCAATATTATTTACATGCTCTTTAATTAACGACAAATGAAACGAATTGAATTCTGGCGAACTAAATGCGCCCAAGTTACCTTTATTCAGCCACCTTGTTTGATGAAAAGCTGCCAATGTTGGCCACATAGAATAAATGTCTTCTTTGGCTAACCAGCGAATATCAACAGTAAACTGTTGTAATTGGTTTTGAGTTCGCTTTATTCTTGAACGCGTGTTTTTAGACACATTTTGCAGTGACCATTTTTTGCATTCTATTGCATAGCGACAATTGTCACGCTGGTTAACATCGCCCTTAAGTAAGGGTAAAACTTTTGCTATATGCGAGTTACCCAAAATGGCTTTAGTGATGAATAAGTCAACAGACAGGTTATTTAAATGCAGAGCAAGTTGTGGGTAAAGGGCTTTTTCGTATCCTGTTTTTATTTGAACATCTAAATATTCAGACGACACTTCAGTGTTTTCAGGCTCGCCTTGCCCAATAAAATACAACGTTGACACATAAGGAAAAGCACGTTCTTTATGTATATAAAAAGGAGCAAAGCCAACAATAACGTTGTTGTGGTAATACACAATACTGTGCAGTTGCCAGTTTTGTTGCCAATAGTATTTATACCATGTGTTTAACCACGTACACGATTCAAAAAGTGTACGGCGCTCTTCTGCCTTGTCAAAAGCTAAAAAGGCACTTTCTAACTGCTCGTACGAGCTAACGATAACTTCCTGTATGTCTTGTGGTTTAATACCCATAATAGCTACAAATTTTTAAAGAATAATATTAAATAAAACGCATGCGTTATTCAGACCCTTTGCCAAGGTTAAGTTTGTCTGACAATAAATTAAAAATCATTACTCTAAGTGGTTTGTTTAACAGCATAAACCAGCAAATAAGAATAATAAATGGGAATGTTATAGCCCCTGAAACAATCAGTGTTAACCAAGTGTTAATAGCGAAATACTCTAAAGCATAAGCACCAGACAAGCCTAAACAATACACAAGGAATATAGAGGTAAATAACTGAATATAAATAGCTTTGGTTTTATAATTATTGTAATGGCGAAACAGCGCCATTTTTACATAGATATTAAAAATAAGATTAGTTAACGCGCCACTCATGGCTATACCAATAAGCCCATACTCTAAACCGAGATATATCGACATTGGAATATTAAACGCGACGATACAAAAACTAATAGCAGACAATAATTTATGATTAGCTTGTGCCAATAAAATACTGTTAGCGCTAGTATTAAAGCCACTACATATTGTGGAGAACACCGCGAAACATAAAATATTGTACGAGTATTCAAACTCATCACCTACCCATAACACAATAAATACTTTGCCAAACATTAATAACGATATGTTTAATACAGTAGAAACAAATATATTAATTGTTGTTGTTTGAACAAAAATATTTTCCATGTTTTGTTTTTTTGCTGCCATTTTATTATAAATTGGCGAGAAAACACCAGTAATAGTGCCGATAAAGGCTTGACCATGCATCACCAAATTTGAAGAAATTTGTTGTATTGCCAGCGAAGGTAAATCGAATAATTTGGTAATAATAATAGGGGCAGCACGTGAACCAACCGTGTTAATAATACCGTTTAATACTAAATGTTTAGAATAGGCAAATAACGACTTTATTTCGTCTAAGTTTATTAAGCTTATTTTAAACGAAAGACTAGGGAATAAACGCTTAGCATAAAAAACTTTAAGCAAATTAGTAATAACATCGGCAGCGAGTGTAGCAACCACAGCACCCCAAATATTTAAGTCTGATATTAACCAAAAAACTAATAGCGCCTTTACAATGGCGTTTAAAGACGACAAGTTAGCGTCAATATCAAACCGCAATAACCCGGCGAAAAATCCGTGAAAAGGGTTCATTAAAAACCCCCACAGCACCTTAACGGCCAACACTAACAATATATGCACTAAGGTTAATTGCTCTGGGCCAGTTACGCCAAATACAGCAGGCACTTGCGTTAAACCAACCATAATTAGTACCGAGGCAAAGCCCAATACGGCAAAAAGTACCAAAGAGGTTGAAAAAATCATATTGACACGTTGTGTGTCTTTTAACTCTAACGCTTGCACTATTTGTCGTTGTACGGCTTGCGGAAAGCCTAAATCAACAACATTAAACCAGCCTAAAATTGAGAGAATTAATATCCATAAACCGTAGTTAGTGGTGCCAAGTACGCTAATAAGATAAGGGGTAAGTAATAACGAGGTAAGAACAACAATGGCGCGTTCAAGAAACCGAAAAATTGAGCTTTTTAAAAGGAGTTTTTTCATAATTCTCGTTGGTTATAGTATTAAAAAATAGCTTAATAAAAGCTATTTTTTAATTATCAAAGTCTTTGGTGTATATTTCTAAGAAATAGTTCCTGTTAATCTTAAAGTACAAGCAGGCACTATTTTAACTATCACGCTTTAATATATTTTCAACTTCTTGAATAAAGTGCGTACTTGCATTGCCATTATTAAAAAGATAATTATTAATAAAACGCTCTCTTTGGCTGTGTAAATCGTCAAATTCAATTACATTTTCAATGGTTTTATCTTCCAAATCATCCCAGCACGGAGTATGACATACTTGAATTACTTCTTCATGAATATGTAGTGCTTTAGAATATTCATAAATGGCTTTATTACCATCAAATAATACCTTTTTATTCAATGCCATTGCTTCAAATAAAATAGAACTTATGTCACTGATAACCATATCACTTGCTTTAACCAAATCCAAAGTAGTGAATTTACTTTTAGGTAAATTGATATGCATATCTGTAAAAGTACTATTTTTTTGGAAAAAAACTTGGCCATCGCAACGATTAGGTTCAAATAATAAAGGGTGTGGGCTCATAATAATATTGAATTGTTTTTTAGTACTTAAAAAAGCAATTATTGCTTTTACATCAGAAACTTTGCTTATGTTATTACACCAACTAGGTGCATAAACAATAATTGGTTTACAGGCATCAAGTTGATAGTTGTCAATAATTTCTTGTTGACGTGATGAGCTATTATCTAAAATGGGTAATCCAACTGGAATCACTTTTTCTTTCGATAATGCCTGAGTTTGCAGCTCATAGGCTGGACGATAGGGAGAAAAAATAAAGTCGTAATCTAATAGCCCCTCATTTACAACATAATCTAATTTAGGCCCTATACCATGACCAAAATATATAGAGGGGCAACTAAACCAAAAAGGTATTTTATTATACTCGGTTGAAATAAATACATCAGCCATTTTATAAAGAGGATAATCATTTATTGTTTTATAAAAGCTAACATTTTTAAGTGGCGACATACCTTTGTTGTCAGGAGTGATCACTGCTATATAATACTGGTCGCTTAAAGATAGCTGATAAATAATATTCCTAAAATGCTCTAAGTGAAATGGCGTACACGCCTCTAATACAATTAAAGGTTTATATGGAATGAATAAATTGACTAAAGAGCTATAAATGGAGTTTAAAAAAGCTTTTTTACCTTTTGGGAAGATGAAGGATAATGGCATAGAGTGGTTCTTATGTTTAACTGTTTAAGCAAAGAGCAATAGTAATTGTTATTTTGATTGTATAACTATCTTGTGCTAGTGATTACTTCAATAATTTCAGTAGTAGAAACAGAGGGGGTGCGTTTTAAATATACAACTTCACAAAGTGATTTCAAATGATCGAATTTACCTTCCCAATCATCACCCATAACTAATATGTCGGCATTGTATTGTTTAATATAATCGGCTTTTTGTTCTAATGAATTTTCTGGAAAACATAGATTAACATAGCGTAAACTATTTATTATTTTCATTCTATCTTGTTCAGGATAAATAGGAGCCCTGCCTTTTTTATCATAATTTAACTTGTCGGTAGATACCCCAACAATTAGGGTATCACCCAAGGCTGCCGCTCTTTGTAGGATATTAATATGCCCTACATGGAAAACATCAAATGTTCCAAAGGTTATAACTGTTTTCATTTTAATCCTTTACATATAAAAATCAAAGTCGAGATAGTAGATGGATTATGACAGAATTATGAAAGTATGAATATAGCGTATCTTTAGTTATAACTGTTGAAATATTATATTTTTAAAATTAACTTTCGAAAAGATCGTAATAGACGTTTTTCTGTTTGAGCTGCTATTAGCTGACTTGATAAGAGTGCAGTAATTATCAAGGCTGTTATAAACAAAATAGTTAACGCGAAAGTATTAGAGATATTGCTCAACATATGTATTAAGCCAAAGTAGATAGCTGCTTTAACAAAGAAGCCATGCCAAACATAAACAAACAGTGAATTTTTTATTACGTTTTGTGACATTTTTCTGGTGGTTGATGTGTTGCTACTGCTTATATTTACACCCTTACTTTGAATCAAGCTAATTTATAGCCTTATACAAGCCGTACTTGTTGTCTGAGTTGTAAGTTATGACGATAAATTAACATAAATCCTTAATATAAAGTTCATAATAAAGTCATATTTGAACTGGTATCATTTTTTAAGGGTCACCCACAATTTTTTCTTAAATACGAAAAACCATAACTAATCAAAAATGGTTTTTTGTTCATATTATTTAAAAGGAATTGTGTTGGATCTTTCTATCGTTTTTGCCACCTACCATAATGAAGAGATACTGCAAAAATCTCTTGAATCGTACTGTTTAATTGAAACTGAATACGAATGGGAGTTGATTATTGTTGATAATGCTAATCGTGAAGAAACAAAACGCCTAGTCAATAAATATAAAACTAAACTTCCCATTCACTTTATTGAAAAATCAGAACCAGGGAAAAATAATGCCTTAAACAAAGCGTTACCTTTTATAAACGGTAATCTTATTATGTTTACTGACAACGATATTATTCCCAATAAAAATTTAATTAACCACTATATAAATGCCGCCAATAATTACCCTGAATTCGACATTTTTGGTGGTAAAATTTTACCTGATATTACGCTGCCACAATGGGTAGATACTTCTAGTGCTAGCGTTAGAGGGGCTTTTGGCATATTAGATTTAGGTAATAAAGATGTTGAGGTAGATCCCGTAGCCAGTATATGGGGTGGAAACATGATGCTAAAAAAAGCCATTTTTAACCAAGGCTTTGCTTTTAATGGAGTAATTGGTCCTAAAGGCACTAACTACACTATGGGTAGTGAATCTGAATTATTAGCGCGTTTAAAAATGTCGGGTTATAAGGCAATGTATGTTGCTAACGCGGTTGTTAAGCATCAAATTAGACAAGAGCAACTATCTATATCATGGTTAACTAAGCGTTCTTTTAGATCAGGAAAAGGAGAAGGGTATCAACACGAATATAATGGGGTGAGTAAAATTTTAGGTTACCCTCGGTATTTAATTAAAGTGTTATGTAAAGATTTTATACGGGTTGCAACATCTTTATTCAGTGGAAAAAAATTAATTATATGCAACGCGATGATGACGTTATATCATACTGCAGGTCTTTTAAACCAAAGTAAAATATTAGATAAAAAGTAACATTTTATTTAATAAAGTTGACCCGCAAATAAGGATAACAATGGATCTTTCAATCATTTTTGCTACCTACCATAGTGAAAAAATACTGCAAAAGTCGCTTGAATCGTATTGCTTAATTGAAACAGAACTCCAGTGGGAGTTGATTATTGTTGATAATGCTAATCGTGAAGAAACAAGGCGTATAGTTAATGCATTTAACACTAAGCTCCCTATTCATTTTATTGAAAAGTCAGAACCCGGTAAAAACAATGCCTTAAATAAGGCCATTCCTTTGGCTAAAAGCAATCTTATTTTATTTACCGACAACGATATATTACCTAATAAACACATTGTTGATCAGTACGTGAATTACGCAAAACGTGAACCTGAATTTAATATTTTTGGTGGTAAAATATGGCCTGACAGAACACTACCAAGTTGGATAGATTTATCATCGCCAATAATTAGGGCTGCTTTGGGCGCACTAAATTTAGGTGATGAAAATATAGAGGTAGATGCCGATGCCCTTTGGGGAGGCAATATGCTTATTCGCCGTTGTGTTTTTAATGACGGTGTTCGTTTTGCTTCTAAAGATCTAACCGTGGTAAATAATCATATTACGGGCAGTGAAACAGAACTGTTAACTCGGCTGCAAAAAGCGGGTAACAGGGCAATGTATTTGCCTGAGGCAGAGGTTGGGCACCAAATTAGAGATGAACAACTAACATTGCTTTGGCTTGTAAAACGCGCCTATAAAGCGGGTGGTGGTTACGCCTACAACAACCCTTTAGGTAATATGCCTAGTGTGCTGGGTATGCCTAGATACTTATGTAAAGTTATTGTGATTGATGTATTAAAACTGTTGGTTAATTTGTTTTCTTTTAAAAAAAATATTATTTGTATTTCATTAATGAAAATATCCAATACGTATGGCCGATTAGTGCAGTTTTATCAAGACAGAAAAGGGTAATAACTTAGCTAAATCAACTTATTATAATAAATGAGCTTGAATAAAGCCCTGAACAAAATCAGTTACAGACACTTTATTTATAAGTCGATAATGCTGATGTTTTTCAATAGCTCAATTGAACCGTTAACAGATAAATGACCGTTGTCTCGATAAAGAAAGGTGTTATTAATTTCAACTTTACAGCTTTCGCTATCGCATAAATTATTTTTTAGCCAAATGACCTTTGCCATATTTTCAACTTCTTTAAGTGTGCTAATTACATGCTGTTGATAATGCATAGCCTCATTGTAGTTAATAGTACAGCTTTCTCTTAGTAGTAGAGCTGTACCGAACTCTCTTTCTAGACACTCTCCAACATTAAACCCTGTTTTAGGCAGGGGGGAGAAAACTATTGGTACAATATTCAATTGCTTTAATTCTAAAACAGTGTGCTTAAAAGCATCTATAAATAATTGATAATTACTTTTAATTACCCCGTTTTCAGTTAAGTAATTAGCCCCATCAAACTTCAAATAATTACTAAGATCTGCGCTAAGCACTACATGTGAAATATGATTATTTTTGATATATGTTAACGCATTGTTATTAAAGGCTAGGCATTCTTGTGCCCATATTGAGTCATACTTATTTGTGATTGGTGCTAAACCAATAAAAGGCCCACAAAAACTTTTAGTGATTTGTGAAAACTGTTTATTTTTCACCGATAATCCTGGCACTAAGTGCATTGCGTAGCTATCTCCCCACACAACAATTTTGGGTTTGTCGCCTTTAATGCAGTTGTTTTTTAACCTGTTATTTTCGTCAAAAGAGCCTTCGCAATCACGGCTTAAGCCGTGATTTACTCTTCTAATGTGAGAGAATTCATCTTCGTTGCTTTCTGCTGTGTAGCTATACGCTATTGGCACCGCAAGTAAAAGGGTTGTTGCGCTTACCGTCACTTTCCAGCTTGAAAATATCGCTTTAAATTTACCCACTCTAAATGGCATTTCAACATATTTAAATTGTAAGTAACCTAATAATATAGAAAGTAACGTGATTGTTATTTTAACTGTGGTAGGTACATCACCTACATAACTTAGGTAGGCAAAGGCAAATAATGGCCAATGTACTAAGTAAATTGAGTAAGACCAGTCGCCAATTTTTTCAATTAATCGAACCCCGATAAACTTAGGTAGCCAGTCTTTATTGCCTAATAGAATAACCATAGTTGATAACACTACAATAACAGACTCAATGCTTGGGTGTTCATTGTTTATGTTTACTAGACAAGTGAAAAATATAAAAAATAAAGCTAGGTACTTAAGTGGCTTTGGTATGTTTATGTTGCCTTTTGTACGTAGCATTAACCATGCACATAACGATCCTCCTAATAACTCCCATGCACGAGTAAACAGTAAAAAGAATGCCCACTCAGATTTAGATGAGTCGGCAATACGCCATAAAAAAGGGGCTGTTTGGTTTTCACTGTATACCCATGAAAAACACCAAAATAAACTGATTGCAGTAAGTGCTATTAGGCCAAATAGTCGATAGTTTTTAGGCAAAAAATACAGGGTAATAGGTAATAAGAAGTAATATTGCTCTTCTAGTGAAAGCGACCAAATATGTAATAAAGGTTTGCCTTCTGATGCGCTTTCAAAGTAACCACTTTGCCCAGGTAATACCATATTGGCGGTGAATGTTAATGCTCCCTTTAGCTGGGCTAAATATTCAAGCCATTGCTGATTTGTTAATATTATTAAACTAAGCAATGTGGTAAATAACAAAGTGCTATATAAAGCAGGCAATAACCTTTTTGCTCTTCTTAAATAAAATTCGGAAAAAGAAAAGTTATTATTTTCTAGCGTTTTTAGAATAATACTGGTGATTAAAAAGCCAGAAAGTACGAAGAAAACATCAACACCAAGATAACCTTGGCCTAGTAAGCCTAAATTACTGTGATAGAGAACAACAACTAATACCGCTATACCCCTTAAAAATTGTATATCTCTTCTCAATTGCTTAATCCTAGTCTTTTACGCTAAATAAAATTTTAATGAGTTTACCTAATAGGTAATAACATTTTTTTTCTAATCCGACGGTTTTACCACCAGCAGTCATACAGGTTTTATACATAAACAGATGCTTTAATTGGGGGTGTTGATTGTACAAAAATTGATGTTTTTTAAGTAATTGTCTATGGCCTATAAATATTTTTCGGCCATTAGATGAAATATTACCATGACCTTCTCGACGTAAAAATGCTAATGGTTCACTTAAAAAGCCAATTTGTTCCCCTGCTTCAACTAGCCTAATGGTTATATCATGGTCTTCCGAGCACTGTATTTCAGTATCAAACCCACTAACTTTTTCAAAAGCACTTTTTTTAATTAGCCATGACGTAGGAACAACATGGCTTGATACTAATAAATCTTCAATGGTTAGCTGCATTGGTTTATTGTTGAATGTTGATATGACTTCTTGTCCAATAAAGGTTTTAATACCTGTATGACAAGAGCTAAGCTCTGGTTTTGATTCTAAAAATGAGAGTTGTTTTTCTAGCTTATCAGGTTCCCATTTATCATCTGCGTCCATAAAGGCAATCCAATTGCCTATGGCTTTTTTTACTCCTATATTTCTAGCCCTTGCAGGGCCACCATTTTTTTCTAAATTAATCACGTTAATATCATTATATGAGGCTAAAAAATTTACAGCTTTTTCTCCACATCCGTCAATAACTACAATAATTTCTGTTGCGGGTAGTGTTTGTGCTTTAATTGAGTTGTATGTTTCTTCAAAAAACTCTTCAGCATGGTAAAACGGTATAACAACACTGATAGAAGTGTTCACTTAAAATTCCTTATTACTAAAAAAGTTTATTGATTTACTTTCTGGGTCTTTTACAGGGTCCCAAACAGGCTTAATCATAGTTTTAATTTTGGCGGCAATACGTGTAATAAAATTAGCTGTATTAATAGGTATATGAAGCCAACGACAATATAAAAATATTCTACGCCTAAATACCCAATGATACATGGCTTCTTCGGCATAAAATTTATAACCCCAACGTTTTTCAAATAGTCGAGAAGCTTGCCATGTTAGGCTTTTTTGCCAGCGGAAAAAGAAAAAGCGCATATCGCTATATTCCATGCGTGTACCTAAATTATCAAAAATAACTATTGATTTAGGCTGAGAAAATACTTTGTATCCCATTTTTTTCAATTGCATGGCAATGTCAATGTGTTCTCTGATCACCATTTGCGGTAATTCTAGTTTTTTTAATACTTCAGTATTGAAAAGTACACCGTGAAGTTCAAACATTTCAGACGGGGTAACTTCTGTTGGAATATCTTCTGGTAGCGCACGTCTAAGGTGTTTTTTCTCAATAAGGTAGTCTTCACCTTCAATAGTTAAAAAGGTAATTTCATTGGTGAATAAATGATTACGTAATGGTGCGCCTATGTCTACGCCTGCTTTTTCTAAGGTTAATGGGTTAACAAGGGCAACGTTTTCACGTTGTGCCACTTCAAGTAATGGCGGCAACCAATTTTCAGTAACGTTAGAGTCATTATCAAGAAACATAACGTAGGGTGTTGTTATGTCGTTTCTGACTTTACGCATGGCTTCCATGGGAATGATTAATCCCATTTCAATTATTTCTGCGTTTTCTTTGCTGTTAATTAGTTGTATTAATTGTTTTTTTATTGCTTGAGGGTAGTCAAGATCCAACACTTTTAAATAAAAGGGTTGTGTGGTGACTTGATATAAATTCTCTATACACTCTATAACGCCTGAATATCTGTCTCTAGGTGTAATAACCACGGTAACGTTAATATTGTCCATTTTTATATCCGTTGTTTTTAATTGGTAATTATTTCACTGCTTATCTAAATAATTTGTTTAATTATGGTTAGGTATTTATTAACCATGTTATCAATTGAAAATTGGGTGGCTATGCGTTGATAAGCATTGTTACCCAGTAATTTTCGTTTATCTGTTGATTCTAGCAATTCTTTTAGCGCTTGTGCTAGCTTTTCTGGAGAGGCAGGAGGCACCAAATACCCCGTTTCTCCGTCTATAATAATTTCTTTTATACCGCCTACCTTAGTGGCTATTGCTGGTTTTGCCTTTGCTCCCGCTTCGGCAAATACTAAGCCAAAGGCTTCTTCTATTGAGGGTTGTATAAAAATATCACATGCCTCAAGCCATTGGGGGGTATTATTTATTTGTCCTAAAAAAGTAATATGGTTTTGCAGTTGCAGCTTTTCTACTAACGTTAATAACGCGTTTTTTTCTGTTTCACTGCCGTCACCTGCAATGTATAAGTGAATATTTTGTTGTTCATTAATAACAGAAGCTAATGCGGTAATGGTATCTTGATGACCTTTTATTTCACCAAGATGACCAATACTTAATAGTACGGTTTGTGTGTCAGGAATGTGTAACGAGTTTCGTGCTTCGGTAATTGATGCTTGGGTAGGTGCATCTTCAATAATAGCTCCGCCATGAACCACATGACACTTTTTTTCTGGTAACGCTAAGTTTTTTGTTAATAATGACAAACGGTCATGCGACACGGCAATATAGTGTGAAAGTAAAAATTTAAGTAGCGTGTTCACTTTACTGGGTTGATATTTACTTAAATCAGAACGGTGAAAAGTACCTATGGTTGGTACACCACAAGTAAAACCAGCAATGCCAGCATAAAGTTGGCTAAGTTCGCAGTGTGCATGAATAACTTGTATGTTATGTTGCTTTATTAATTTTCGTATTTTTAAAATTAATTGTAGCGCAGAGAGGTTTTTTCGTTCAATTAACACAAGTTGTGGTATGTTAACCCAAGGCTCTGGTTGAGATAAGCATAAAGGTGTTATGTTTTGGTTATGCGCACGTAGCCCCATAACGGTGTCAGTAAATCTTTTGGTTCGCCCCCCCTTTTCTAGGCTTTGAACTATTTCTAAAATCCTCAATTGAGGTTGCAATTTCATACTACTTCCTTGATTTTATGCACATATGTTTGTTTTCTACGTATCAATCATAACTAAACTCAATTATTATACCTTTAAACTGGGTAGTTAGAATATAGCTGATTTCTCCAAAAAAGATAAATTAGTTATGGGTGAGTTGTAGTGATAAAAGTAGCACATATTGTAGGTAGTTTAAAAATTGGTGGCGCAGAGCGCTTTGTAATTGATTTATGTGAAGTGCAGAAAAATAATGGCAAACAGCCTATTATTATTTCTTTAGGGCAACCAGGTGAGCCATTAGAACAGGAATGTCATCAACTAAAGACACCTGTTTATAGTGATAATAGCTTGCTTATTGTTAAGTTAGTAAAGATTTTTTATCAATTACGCACGTGTAATATTGTACATATTCATTCGCCACATGCGTTAAAGTTTCTTAGCCTTATATTACCTTTTATTAAAGCAAAAATTATATATACCCGACATGGTGCGGCACCGTTAACTGATTCTCAATGGATTAAATTACATAAAAAAGTGGGTCAATATATTAGTGCTATTACTTTTGTTTCTCAGGAGGGGTTAGATAATTTTCAACAAACCCATCGGTGGAAAAATATGCCTAGTTATGTCATTGATAACGGCGTGCTGATTCAGCCAATAGCGAAAAAAACAGCTGAAAATATTGGGTTAAGTATTGGTTCTGTGGGCCGTATGATCCCGTTAAAAAACCAAATTGCCTTATTACGGGCAGCCGCATTGTTACCTAGCGCGATACAAGAACATTTAACAATACATTACTTTGGTGATGGGGAGTGTATGGCGGCTTTACAAGCATATAACAGTGAACAGCAATGGCCTGTTAAGGTGGTTTTTCATGGTATGGTTAACAATAGAGATGTTATTTATTCGAGCTTTGATGTTTTGGCGGTAACGTCAGAAACTGAGGGGTTGTCTATGGTGATTATAGAAGCCATGGCGAATAAAATACCTGTTATTGCTAGCAATGTTGGTGGTAATCCTAAATTAGTGATTGATAACGAAACAGGCTATTTGTTTGACTATAACGACGATAAAAAATTAGCACACCTTTTGCAAAAAGTTGCTGAAAATAAGCAATTAATTGACAAGTTAGGTGACAATGCATTTTCTTATATTAAAGATGATTTTTCATTAGAAGCCACTGCGAAAAAGTATGCTGAACTTTATAAAGCGTAAGCTTAAAGCATTAACTACTTTATATTTTTACTTATTAGTAATAACGGTAGTTGCTGTTTCATTATTACCTTGGTGGCCCTTTTTTCAGGGCTTGACCATTCCTAAATATTTATTGTTATTTGGCCCGCGTTGGTGGTTATTGCTTGTTAGTTTACTGGTGTTTATTTGTTGGCCTGTTTTAAGTAAGCAGAAAAAGTTGTTATTACCAGTGCTTTTCATTGGGGGGTTAAATTATTTAGATTTTCAGTTACCCGCATTAGCACACTATTTTCAGTTTCAGCATACGGCAGAAGATAAAAGTACAATAAAAATTATTCAGGCGAACATTGGTGGTGGCGGTTCTATTTATGAAATACAATTATTAGTAGAGAATGAGCAGCCTGATATTTTGCTGTTACAAGAGGTAAGAAATACTAACTTTTCAGAATGGATTTCACCAGAGTACCAAACCAATTGTAGGGGCGGGCTTTGTATTTTAAGTAAGTTAACGTTTGAAGTAACTGGTCAGCTGAGTAGGAACTTAATTGATGGTTGGGGAAACTTTGCTATGCTGTATAAAATTAAAACAGCTCAAGGTGATTTTTCGTTGGCGAATATTCATATGGAAACACCACGCTCAGTTATTATGAGTTTTATTCACAGAGAATGGGCGCAAACGGCGGCGAATAAATTAGAAGACAATAGACAATATGAGTCATTATTAATTGCGTCATGGGTAGATGCTCAAGAAAAAGTAATCATTGCGGGCGATTTTAATATGCTAGAAGATGAAAATATTTATCAAAAATATTTTTCGTCAATGAATAATGCCTTAGGTAATGCAAGCTTTGGGCTAAATTATACTAAAAAAACGTCGTGGCATGGGGTTCGTATTGATCACCTTTTATTTTCAAATGACTTTGTTTTAAAAGATGCTACCGTGTTAAATTTTATAACAGGAGACCATCGACCTGTTGTTTCAATATTAAGTATTAAATAATGAATGTTAACTCAATAACTTCTATTTTCAGTGTTATCCTATTTTTTATTCTTTATTCTTCGCTTGCGATTGGAGAAAATAATACGGTTTCTTTGGATGTAGCGCTTGATTCTGATACCTCGTTACTACTTTTACCTGTTCCTAATAATACTATTCCATTAAATTCAACCCTGAAAATTCAATATAAAGATATTTCTATAAATTCAAAATTTCATGTTGTAACGCTATGGCCTAATACTCAACCTAACGCATACATTAGAACCTTATTAATTGATTCAGTTGATCTTAAGGGGTTTGTAGGGAAGCTGTCATTTACTTGGTCTGAACTACCCAATGTTAATGTGCAAGATGCGGGTATTTTATCTCAAAACATATCACCGTTATTGGTAAGCTTGGGTTCTCAAAAAAAGCGTTTAGTGTACCCTTCAGCGCAATGGTTAAGACAAAGCCTATTATTGCATGCTGATAGCCAAGATCACGATACTGATTGGTATGTTTTACCCCAACAAAAATATGCACATTTTATTACGAATAAAAAGGCTTTGAAAAAGAAAGGTTACCCTCCTACAAAGGCGGGGCAATGGTTATATGACAGACCACAAGCGCTTTATCAGTTGTATATTATGACAGAAGATAAGGCATGGCTTAACGAAGCAAATATGGCGGCTGACTTTTATAAACAGCATATTGATGACCAAGGACAATTTACCTTAATTAAGCGCTTTGATCCTAAATACTTAATGCCAAGAGGTTTAGCGCTTCAATATTTGTTAAGTGCTGATGATAGCGCACTGAAAGCGTTAACTAAGATATTTCAAAGCTCATTAGGTTGGGATGAAGAATATTCTTTGTCTCGTGGTTTTTGGACTGAACGTAATCAGGCTGCCGCACTTAATGTAGCGGTAACTTATTGGGAGCTTACAGGTAGTCAAGCAGCATTAAGTAGAGTAAAAGAAATAATAGATGCCACAATAAGCATGACATTTAGGCCTGAAAATGACTGGCCACTGAGAGGCTGCCCACAACATGGTTTTAAGTCGCATGAAGGGTGGGGTGATGACACAGCAGCCTGTTCTCCGTGGATGATGGCTTTATTAGGTGATGCTTTATGGCGTTATTATAGATTAACAGGCGATGAGAAATCAGCGGCATTGATTGATGCTTTTGGCGATTTTATTTTGAATTATGGTATTTATTTTGGTGATAAGCGTGTTCATAAGATTGTTATTCCTAAATATATCGTGTCAATGGACAACCCAACTCAAGAAGAATTGAACCAATGGTCAGACCCTCAGCATGCTTGTGATGTGGCTGCATTGCTAGGAAAATCAACCTATATAAAAGAGCAAAAGAAACAAGATAGTTTTATGGTTAAAGAATTGTTTAGTTCACTTGTGCATCAGTGCAAAGGCTCTTACCGTAAACTTAACGCTGAAAAAAAGGTGACAAAATATTGGTCGGTAATGCCACCTCGTCGGTTTGCTTGGATGTATTCTTCAACAAGTGATTTACCTTGGTTAGTTGTTCACTTGTTGAAGTAATTGCTATGCATTGTTATTTTTTACTGAATAATAAAATGCCATTGTAGTGATGTTGTTCCTTGACCTGTTAACGCTTTTTTGAGTCGTTCTTTTTTGAACTGCCCAATGCTTGCTATTTGTTTACCGTTAATAACGTAACTTATTGTAATTTTTGCTTTTTGTTTTTCTTTCTGAATACTGATAATTTGTTGTTGGTTCAGAGTGTCTGTATTCAAAATACGCCAACCTTCAGGTATTAAATTGTTATCATAAAATGTTGGTTTGCCTTCTAATTCATTGCCATGAAAATGATAAATTAAATGCACGTTATCAGGACGCGCTGTTTTTACCTCAAGCAACGAATAATTAAATATAGTAGGTTTTATTGTTAGGTTCTGTGCGTTATCTTGTTGAATTTTTTCTGATGAATTCAATAGATATGTTTGCTTTAAACCAGTAGAAGAAATTATTAATAGCGTGAACAAAGCTGATAGTGTTAACCCATTCAGTTTATTTGGCTGTTTTTGTGTTGAGTTGCTTGTTGCTGTTACATTGTTATTTTCTTTATCCGTAAGATAGCTACCAAATTTAAAGAGTAACAACATAAATGGTGCGTATAGGTACCAGCCAAACATATTATGGTCGGTCATTAAATCGCTGGTCATTTCAGTTTGATGGCCAATAATAATTAAAATAGCAATGCGTAACCAGTTGGTTACTAGTGCGCCTAAAATAGCAACTAAAGCAAAAATAGCGATGTTTTTAATGTTGCGAAGGTGAAGAAAAATATATAAAGAGCTAATAGCTAAAGAGGTGAGTAAATAGCGTAAGCCACTGCATCCTCCTGCAATTTCAAACACCCCCGAAGGTATGTGTACAAATTCATCTTCAACAAAAACAGGGATACTGGTAAAGCTCATTAAGAAATTTACTGCAATAACCGAAAGGTTTTGCAGAGGAATAGTAAGAATACCCCACAAAGGAATGAGAAAAATAAAATAAAGTGTGGGAAAAATAAGCTTTATACTAAACTTAAATAAAAAGTTAATGCTAGCACATAGCAGCATTAAGGTGGCTAACCAATAAGCCAAGGTGATTTGCGCTGTGGATGCCACAAAAAGGCTGTAGGCCGAAAAAAGCAATAGGGTTAACGCAAACCAAGAAAATTTTTCTCTAAATTGTAATTCATTGTTTTCAAATAACGTATAGTACAAATAGAGTACAATAAAGGGTATTAGGTATGCGTGGGAGTAGGTGCCATCATCAAAACTGTAACGCCATAAAGTTGCCATAATAGGCGCATTGAATAGGGCAACGAGTACAGTAATGAGTATGATACTAATGAGTGGAATAAAAGAACGTTTGAATACGTGAGCTTCCGTTTTTTTTATATTCAAAATATTGACCTTGCTGGTATTAATTTAATTTGGGCTTAATTTTAAGCGCCTGTATTTGTTCATAGTATAACTATTTTTGTGTTATTGTCGTTAATATAAGCATTTACAAATAAATAATATAATAATTTAGTGGATAAATCTCCAAAGGAATAAAGATGAATTCTAAAAAAAGTTTACTACCCATAGTGTTTTCTGTTGCTTTAGTGGGGGGATTAGTTAGCTGTAGTCAGGATAAAACGACAGAAGAATATTTAAATGATGCCCAAACTTATTTGCAACAAAATAAAACAGCAGAAGCAATTATTAGTCTTAAAAATGTGCTGAAAGTTGATGCTAATGATGTGCAAGCGCGTTTTCTGTTAGGTAAGTCATATATTAATCAAGGTAATTGGTTAATTGCCGAAAAGGAACTGAGTCGTGCCAAAAAATATAATTACGATATTGAGTTGGTTTATCCTTTATTAGCTGAGGCTTATAGCCATTTAGAAGATGGTATTGGTATAGAGCAGCTTTTAAAAGATATTGCTGATAATAAGGCGCTTGAGCAAACTTTACGTTACTTTTTGGCTGTGACTTATATCTACGAAGGTGAAGAAATTTTAGCATTAGGTGAACTTGATAACGTGGTTGGGTTGGATGTTGACTCGGTTTACGGGCAGTTAGGGCAAGCATGGCTTTATACTTTAAGAAAGCAATTTGATGAAGCGATAGGTGTTGCCGATAAGTTGATTAATAGTGACGGGTACGAATCAATAGTTCTTGATTTGAAAGCTAAAACGTATTTTACCGCAAACAACATGGAACTTGCCGCAAATAGCCTTAAAGATTACTTACAATTAAGGCCGTTAGATAATCAAAGTAGACTTATGTATGCTATGGCTTTAGCGGCGTCTTCAAATTTAGCTGAGGCTGAAAAGCAAGCTGATTTATTTCTAACTATTTCCCCGAACAATCCATTGATAAATATGGTAAAAGCGCAAAGTAGATTAGTGGCCGAAGATTATGCTGGAGCTAAACAATTTGCAGAGGTAGCGCTGAAAAATAAAGGTGATCTTACTGGGGCGGCAATTATTGCAGGCTACAGTTATTATAAATTAGGCCAACCAGAAAGGGCTTACAGCCATTTAAAGAAAATTAAAAACCAATTATCTTTGCTACACCCAGCACGAAGATTGCTAACCGCAATAAGTATAGAGCTAGGGTATATTGATGAATCATATGAAGATATTGAAAATGCAACAGATGGAGAGCTAGATGCTAGCTTTTTATCGCTATCTTCTAGTCAGTTATTCAAACAAGGTGATGTAGATAAAGCAGCAAATGTACTTGATAAAGCGCAACAACTTGAGCCGTTAAACGGACAATTAGCTTATCAACAAGGGCTTCTTAAAATGTCAGTGAATGATCCTGAATCTATTCGTTTTTTTGAGCAAGCTATAAAGAGTAACCCTGAATCAGAACAAGTTATTTCTTTGCTTATTATGGAACATTTAAAGCAAAAGAATTTTGATGAAGCCTTAAAAGTGGCGCGCTCTACTTTAGACAGTAATTTTGTTTTGTCTAAAACGTTAGAAGGTGTTACTTATAAAATGCAGGGAGAGTATGCGCTTGCAGAAAATGCTTTCAATGATATTTTAAGTAAAGATCAAGAAAATATTCTTGCGCTATTTAATTTAGGCAACATTGCTGAAAGCAAAAACGATATAGCCACCGCTATTAAGTTATATTTAAAAGTGCTCACAGTAGACACTTCAAATGCGCCAACTATTAATGCTATTTACCGTATTGGAAAAACTGATGAGCATAAAGCATTAGTAAATGAAAAGCTGACAGAGTTAGTTAAAAATAGTGAGTATTCGCCTAACGAGAGCCTTATTTTGTTAGGGTTCTACATGCGTGATGAAAAAGTAGCAGAGGCTACGTCAGTCTTAACCCAATCCCTTGATAAAAATCCTGAGAGTTTTCCATTACGCATTGTTGAAGCTAGGTTATTAGCATTTGAGGATAAAGGTGAATTAGCGCTGAAAAAATTAGACCAATTGTTAATTTCATCTCCAAATGCTTTACAAGCAAGAAAGCTTAAAATTGCGATACTGAATGCTAGAAAACAAAATTTTGATACAGTTCAAGAACAAGAGCTTATTGTAAAAATGGGGTTAGGTGGCAATAACGAAGTACTCAATTTAGTGTTTTTATATATTCAGAATAATAATCTAGAAAAAGCTAATCAATTATTTTCTAAATTGCCTGATATGTCTAATATTTCGCCTAAGTATGAGGTTATTAAGGGAAAGCTTGCTTTTATGAAGGAAAACTTTACGCAAGCCATTCATTATTTAAAACCCGCTTATGAGAGAATACCTTCGGCCCCTATTTTAATTGATCTTGTGCAAGCAATGCAGAACACAAATCAGGCAGACGAAGCACTTGCGTTAATTGTTGGTTTTGAGAAAAATAATGAATTAACGATTGAGTTAATACTTAAACAAGCTGAGTTATATACCGAAAAAGAGCCAGACAAGGCATTGGCAATATATGAACGCTTAGCCAAAAAGACCAATGAGCATTATGTTGTACTGAATAATATTGCCTACGTGTTATTAGTACAGAAAAAACTACCAGAGGCACTGAGTTATTCGAAAAAAGCACTTTCGAAAGCTGAAAATGTTCCCGCTGTTATTAATACCTATGGACTTATTCAGCTAGAAGCGGGAAATGTTTCTGAAGCCGTTCAATATCTTCATAAGGCTTATAAAGCCAATATAAATAATCAAAACTATCTTGTTCATTATATACAGGCGTTATTTGTTGATAAGCAATATAGCTTGGTAGAGTCGTTATTACTTAAGGTAGATAAAAATATGCTGAGCAGTGAGTCGTTAGCAAGGTTGGCAATAGTGCAATCAAAGTAAAAAGAATAAGTGATTAACGTTGTAAGTTTAGCGACTGTATCGCGGAGTTTGGTTGTCAGGTTTTTTTACATCAGTTTGAGGTTTATGTTATTGATTGTTTAAAAAACACAAGTATATCAAAGTGTTGATTGTTTTGGCATTAAAGCTGCATAGTGTAAGGGAGTCTGTTTACACATAATAAATTTTTGGTTACCGCAAAAAGCAAGTTAACTAAAATAAAGCAGTTTTTAATTTATTTAATGGAGAATAAAATGAAAAAATTTATAACATCAATTGCTATACTAGCTAGCTTGTCAGGTACTGCAGTTGCTGATCAAATCTCTTGGGATGCAAGCTGGGGTGCAAGTACACAAGGCGGCGTTCAAGTTGCTGACCCTGCAAACACTAATTTCGGTTCTGATGCTATAGAAGAATTTGTATTTGCTTATAATTCACAATCTTTAGTTACTGATAATGGCGATGGTGTATTATCTGTAGGTGATACCATTCATTCGTACGGTGGCTTTGGTCCTGCTGGTTTTAATGCATTACCTAGTGGTTTAGATGCATTAGGCCTAGGTTCACTTGCTAACAATAACGTTGGTAGTTTCATACCTAACCCAATTCCAACTATGGATGGTTACGGTAGTGATTATTTGTTTACCTTTTTCTTCAATGACTTAATGGGAACGTTTGACGGTACTGATTTTGCTTATACTTCAGGTACTTTACAATTTGGTCTTGTTTCGTTAAATGCGGCTAATACTGGTTTAGCTGTAGGTTTTCATAACTTATTTGACTTAAATATTTCTTCAGGTGGCGCTCAGAATGTTGGTGGTCAATCTAAGCAAGTATTTACAGGTACTGTAGATAACTTCGCTAATAATGCAGGTGATGATTTTTCAATTAATCATGGTGGTTCAGAAATGACATTAAGCGAATGGGCTGCTTTAGGCGATGTTCGTTGGTCTTCTAACCAAACAGTAACTGCTGGTTTTGCTGGTTTCCCTTCAGCGCCATTAGATATCGTTTTTGATAATAATGGTCAAGCTATCCTTGCTGCAAACCATACTGGCCGTATGAGCATGCAAGTTCCAGAGCCTGCTTCTATTGCAATTTTAGGTTTAGGTTTATTAGGTCTTGCTGGCGCACGTCGTCGTAAGTCTTAATTAATAACTAGAATGAAAAAACCGCCAACTGGCGGTTTTTTTATGCCTGAAAATCTGGTGTTTTTGTTGGGTGTAATTTATTGCGCCACTTTGTAGCATGAATTCTAACCTACCTTGGCTAGTGTTTTTGTAGGGCGTAATTCATTGCGCCACTTTGTAGAATAAATTCTAACCTACCTTGGCTGGTATTTTTGTAGGGCGTAATTCATTGCGCCACTTTGTAGCATGAATTCTAACCTACCTTAGCTAGTGTTTTTGTAGGGCGTAATTCATTGCGCCACTTTGTAGAATAAATTCTACCCTACCTTGGCTGGTATTTTTGTAGGGCGTAATTCATTGCGCCACTTTGTAGCATGAATTCTAACCTACCTTAGCTGGTATTTTTGTAGGGCGTAATTTATTGCGCCGCTTTGTAGAATAAATTCTACCCTACCTTGGCTAGTGTTTTTGTAGGGCGTAATTTATTGCGCCACTTTGTAGCATGAATTCTACCCTACCTTGGCTGGTATTTTTGTAGGGCGTAATTTATTGCGCCACTTTGTAGCATGAATTCTACCTTACCTTGGCTAGTGTTTTTGTAGGGCGTAATTCATTGCGCCACTTTGTAGCATGAATTCTACCCTACCTTGGCTAGTGTTTTTGTAGGGCGTAATTTATTGCGCAGAGTGCTGTTATAAGCCTGTTAATTATTATCTTTTAATAACTGTTTAACTCGCCAAAACATATATTTTTGAATAGGATTTTTATTACCCCAAGGTCGCCACGTTTTTATTAATTTATTTCTGTAAGCGTCAAAGTGTAACCCATGCGGGGCATGAATGACTTCACCACGGTTAAGAATTATTTTTAAAACATTAGTACATAATGTGCCTGCGGCTAATGAAATGCCCATGCAAGTGGAAGGTACTTTTTGTTTAAGAAAATTAACTGAAGCTCGCTCAACTAAATAGTGCCGCTGTTGTACCGAAGGTGAAACACCAATAACAAATCGAATGATATTATCATTAAAAATTTGTTCTTTTTTACTTTCACTGGTATTGGGCGAGGGGTCAACAATAGCAAAGTATTCGTCAAAAGACATTTTGCCAGGCATAAAAACAAGAAAAGCGGTACCCATACCCATTGGCGCGGCTGTTATGGTTGGGATGCCTTTTTCATAACAACGCCTAAATACTTTACGGCGAATATCTAAACAAAATATATCTAAGCTATCTACATAGATATCCACACCGTCTAAAAATTCTTCCAAATTTTCTTCATTAATACCGTTGTCAAAGTTCTTTACAGTTGCTTCAGGGTTAATGCCTTTTATTGTTTCCTCCATTACTGCAGCCTTGGGTTTACCCAATGTAGACATGTTGGCACCTGCTTGACGGTTAAAATTTGCAACATCATAATCGTCTAGATCAGAAATGTGAAAGTTACTAATGCCGAGTCTTGTGAGAACCGTAGTATGATCGCCACCAACACCACCTAAGCCACCAATAGCAACTTTTGTATTTCTTAATTTTTGTTGTTCTTCTTTGGTAACCCAACCAATATTGCGAGAAAAGGCTTCCTCATAGTTAAACATTTAATTCTCCTATATAACACTAAGCTAGTTATTGAACATAGATGAAAAAAGTATAGTGTTAAAATGATACTTATTCATGCAGATTGATGTGGAAATATATAGATTAGCTTAATTTACCGCAGTTATTGTTAATAAGGTATTAAAACGCTTATATTTTTTTAAAAAAACTATTATTATGTTCTATCACGGCTCTTTTAATGTTTAACACTAAATAAAATGGAAGATGAATGAACTCAGTAAAACCTTCTTCAACAGTTATTTCGCCCGTTATTATGTGCGGCGGCAGTGGTACACGATTATGGCCATTATCCCGTTCACAATTCCCTAAACAATTTTTACCCTTGGTTAATGACACCAGTATGTTGCAAGACACGCTAGCGCGTTTACCTGAAAATCATCAAGCCCCTGTATTTATTTGTAATGAAGATCATCGTTTTTTAGTGGCGGAACAAGTTAAACAGGTTAAGTGTCGTGATGCGACAATTTTGCTGGAACCACAGGGTAAAAATACAGCACCGGCAGTTGCGTTAGCGGCATTAAATGCTTTGGCTGCAAATGAAGATACTTTGTTATTAGTACTCGCTGCCGATCATGTTATTAAAGACACTGATAAATTTCATCAAGCGGTGAGTGTGGCTGCTGTGTCGGCGCAACAAGGCAAATTAGTGACTTTTGGTATTGTGCCTACGCATGCTGAAACAGGCTATGGTTATATTAAAAAAGGTAGCCAACATGACTGTGACCAACAAGGGTCTACATATCAAGTTGCTCAATTTGTTGAAAAGCCAAATGAAGTTACAGCGCAAGCCTATTTAGCTTCGGGTGAGTATTTGTGGAATAGTGGCATGTTTTTGTTTAAAGCAAGCCGTTATATTGAAGAGCTTGAACGTTTCAGACCTGATATTTTAGCCGCTTGCCGAAACGCGATGAGGGAGGTTGAAAAAGATCTCGACTTTACCCGTCCTGACCGTGAGGCTTTTTTACAGTGTGCTGATGAATCAATTGATTATGCGGTAATGGAGAAAACAGCAGATGCGGTTGTGGTCCCTCTTGATGCTGGTTGGAGTGATGTAGGCTCTTATTCAGCCCTTTGGGAAGTTTGTCAGCAAAATGCACAGCACAATGTGCTTAAAGGTGATGTTATTGCGCATGACACTCGTAATAGTTACGTTCATAGTCAAAATAAGCTGATTGCTACGTTAGGTGTTGATAACTTGGTAGTGATAGACACCCCTGATGCTGTTTTAGTAGCGGATAAGAGTAAAGTACAGAATGTTAAAGATATTGTGAATGAATTGAAAACATTACAACGTTCTGAAACAAAATTGCATAGAGAGGTATATCGACCTTGGGGTAAATACGACAGTGTTGATAGTGGTGAGCGTTTTCAAGTAAAACGTATTACGGTTAATCCGGGGGCTAAATTGTCGGTGCAAATGCATCATCATCGAGCTGAACACTGGATTATTGTGTCAGGAACAGCGAAAGTAACCTTGGATGATAAAACTATTTTATTAAGTGAAAATCAGTCAACTTATATCCCTATTGGTGTTGTGCATGCATTAGAAAACCCCGGAAAATTACCATTAGAGATGATTGAAGTACAATCAGGTAGTTATTTAGGCGAAGATGATATTGTACGTTTTGAAGATAAATACGGTAGAGCATAATTGTAGGGCGTAATTTATTGCGCCAATTTGTAGAATGAATTCTACCCTACATAGGTTGGTTTTATTGTAGAGCATAATTTATTGTGCGAATGACAGTTAAGGTTAAATAATAATGAATGATATTTTGAAGGATAAGCCTTCACAACTTGAGATTAATGACTCGAAACTTCTTTCCTGTTTTAAAGCTTACGATATTCGAGGCAAGCTTGGTGAAGAATTAAATAGTGATATTGCCTACCGTATCGGGCGGGCTTTTGCTCAGCATACGGGTGCTAAGAAAGTGGTGGTTGGTGGTGATGTACGTTTAACCAGCGAAGAATTGAAGTTAGCACTGGCTAATGGTTTGATGGACGGTGGAGCTAATGTGATCGATATTGGCTTAAGTGGTACTGAGCATATCTATTTTGCGAGCAGCTACTTAACGTGCGATGGTGGTATTATTGTCACGGCAAGTCATAACCCAATTGATTATAACGGTATGAAGTTAGTTCGAGAAAATTCTAAACCTATTAGTGGTGATACGGGGCTTTTGGATATTAAAGCGTTAGCCGAACAAAATGAGTTTACAGAGGTTGCTAAAAGAGGCGAAATATCAACGTATGATATTAGCCAAGCTTATACGCAACATTTATTAACGTATATTGATGTTAAGAATTTTTCATTATGTAAAACGCCGCTGAAATTAGTTGTTAATGCCGGAAATGGTACAGCAGGACCCGCACTAGACGTTATTGAAAAGACTTTTGCACAATTAAAAGTACCTGTTGAATTTATTAAAGTTTACCATGACCCCGACGGTAATTTTCCTCATGGTATTCCTAACCCTTTATTGGTTGAGAATAGATCGGCTACGCGAGATGCGGTAATCAAACACAATGCTGACATGGGTATAGCTTGGGATGGTGACTTTGACCGATGTTTCTTGTTTGATGAGCAAGGCGAATTTATTGAAGGCTACTATATTGTGGGCTTATTAGCGGAAAACTTTCTTGTTAAAGCGGCTAACGACATTAAACGTGACGCTAAAATTCAAAAAGTTATACATGACCCACGTTTAACATGGAATACTATTGATATTGTTGAACAAGCTGGCGGTCAGGCTATTCAAAGTAAAACAGGCCATGCGTTTATCAAAGAACGTATGCGTAGTGAAGATGCTGTTTATGGTGGTGAAATGAGTGCTCATCATTACTTCCGTGATTTTTTCTATTGTGATAGTGGCATGATCCCTTGGTTACTCATTGCTGAACTGGTGTGCTTACGTAAACAACCGTTATCAAGCTTAGTTAAAGCCCGTATTGAAGCCTATCCCTCATCAGGTGAGATTAACAATAAAATTGCTGATCCTAAAAAAGCCATTGAGCGAGTTTTTAGTGCCTATCAAAAGAGTGCGCAAGTGATAGATGAAACGGATGGTATTAGTATGGAGTTTGGTAATTGGCGTTTTAATTTACGCAGCAGTAATACTGAGCCTGTGGTACGATTAAATGTAGAGTCTAAAGGTAATATAGAATTGATGAAGGAAAAAACCCAAGAGGTTTTAGCATTGTTATTGCAATGAATGTAAGAATGAATTCCACCCTACATGGGGGGTATTGTAGGGTGTAATTTATTGCGCCAATTTGTAGAATGAATTCTACCCTACATGGGGGTATTGTAGGGCGTAATTTATTGCGCCAATTTGTAGAATGAATTCTACCCTACATGGGGGGTATTGTAGGGCGTAATTTATTGCGCCAATTTGTAGAATGAATTCTACCCTACATGGGG
>Ga0193955_1000158_pt1 | contig 43332 bp, 37 predicted proteins | sample BB_6_MG_FD_140343 | JGI IMG/M metagenome (GOLD analysis project Ga0193955, IMG submission 140343) | Microbial mat bacterial communities from the Broadkill River, Lewes, Delaware, United States - BB_6_MG | ecosystem: Environmental > Aquatic > Freshwater > River > Microbial mats | place: USA... | reverse complement strand
AAACTCACATTTTCCTAAAATTTCAGTATTTGTATCATTTGAAAGTTTGTTTATTCTTACTAATGGCGTATTTCCAACTAACTGTGTAGCATCTTTTGCAATATTCATTTTGTGTTCCTTTGTATTATATATAGTATACTAAATTATTTGTTTTTTTATCTAAAAACTCTTCAAGTTCTGCAATAGTAAGCATAAAAATCTTTTCAATTTTCACTTGGATATCTTCCCAAAATGGTTGTAAGAGATCTGTTTTTGTTTTACTATCTGTATTTGCTAGACAACATTCTAATGTGCTTAAAACTTCAAAAACTGTTATTTCATGAATATCCTTTAACAGTTTATATCCACCATTCGCTCCTCGAATGCTCTCTACAAGACCACCTTTTTTTAATGTAACAAGTATCTGTTCAAGATAGTTTTGAGGTATGTCACCTTTTGAAGCTATCTCTTTTATTTGTAATAATTCTTTCTTTTTCTCTTTTGCTAAAATGAGTATAGCTGTTAATCCATACACACCTTTTGTAGATACAATTGCCATTTAAAAACCCTTTTTTCTTTAACTGGTAGAATGATAACTAATTCTGACTATTATGTCAAGTAAATAGATAGATTTTAGTGTGATTTTGTAAAATATTCTTACAAAAGCCTTATTTAAAGGCTTTGTTAAAACACCCCTAAAAACTAGGGTTTGATTGTATATCATATGTTATCATTTGCGTTACAATGTCCTTGAATAATAATATGAGGAATATACATGACAGATAATAATATAAGCGATTCAAGAAATTTATTGGCACTTAATAAACCTAAAGGTTACATAGTTACCCGATCTGATGAACGAGGAAGAAAAACAGTTTATGACCTTTTACCTGATTGGGTTTTTCATGACCAATGGATGCCTATCGGACGACTTGATTTAGAATCTAAGGGACTTCTCTTATTTACTAGAGATGGAAAAATAGGAAATGTACTCACAAAACCAGGAAATTGTATTAAAATATATGAGATTTGGGTCAGAGGTCATGTAACAGAAGAACATATTGTGACCGCTTTAAAAGGAGTAGATAGTCCTCATGGTGTATTAAAAGCTCTTGTTGTAGAAAAGATAGGCAATGGTGGTGCAAAAACAAAACTTAGAGTACAAATAGATGAAGGAAAAAATAGACATATTCGTCGGCTTTTTGGGGCGATGAAAGATCCAAAATTTGGGACACCTTTAAAGGTTGTAAGTTTGAGTCGAATCAGAATTGGAAGTTTAAAGCTTGATATTGAAAGTGGAAAGTGGCGCTATCTTTCTGTAGAAGATGAAAGAGTATTACTCAAAGAGATATTATAAAATATCTCTTTAACTCTTTATTTTATAGTAAGTTTTGAACAAATTCTTTATCTATAGAAATTTCTCTCATAAAATCATGCAAAACTGTATGTTCTGATGCTTCATAAGCTAAAATGATTTTTTCAACTACACCATTTATTTGGTCTGGTCTTATCTTTATTTTTGTTTTTTCTCCAAAAATAGATTGGTTTCCTTCTAAATTTCCACCTAAAATGATGGTAAATCCAGGGATATTATTTCCTTCGTTGTCTTTTACTTTTGTACCAATAAAACCTATATTTACAATATGAGCTTGAGCACATGTATTTGTACAACCATTAAAAGAAACAGATAGAGGCTCAGTAAAATCAGGAAACCTTTTTTCTAAAAACGATATCAAGTCTGCTGATTGTGCTTTTGTTTCACTTACTGCAAATTTACAAAAATCTAATCCTGTGCATGAGAGTGTTCTTGATTTAAAAGGACTTGGATTTGCATCGATTCCATATGTTTTTAACTCATCTACAATTGCTTGTGCATTGTGTGTAGGTGCATCTACTATAATAAAATTTTGTGTTGGTGTTGCTTTTATTGTATTTGCACCAAATTTTTCTAAAGTAATTGCAAGTTTATCCAATCCCTCAGCACCTATTTTTCCAGAAGTTACAGCACATCCTATATATGAAGTGTTTTCTACTTTTGAAGGATGGATACCAAAATGTTCTCTTTTTGCATAGGTTGTATATACTTGATCTTGTTTTGGTAAAATTGTAAAGTCTAATTTTGACTGTATATATTCAGTAAATTTTTCTATTCCCCACTCTGCTATAAGGTGACCTAGTCTTGCTTTGTTTCTTTTCTCTCTTAACCCATGATCTCTAAATGTATAGGCTACAACTTTAACGACATCTAAAATTTGTTCCTCTTTTACATATCCTATATGCTGCGCTATTTGCTTATTTGAAGCTAAACCACCACCAACACTTACATCAAATAAAACCTCATTTTCAAATTGCACTGCTGTAAATGAAACATCTTGTATCTCATGACCCATACAATGCTTAGAACAGGCACTTATACCCACTTTAAATTTTCTAGGAAGATTTACTAAATCTTTGTTTCCACCTAAAAAGTTATATACCTCTTGAACAGTATCGTTAACATCGGTGATTTCAGTATGATCTACTCCCATTACTGGACATGTTAACACATTTCTTGGTACATCACCAGCTGCAAAAACTGTACTTAGTCCAACACTCTGTAATCTATCAAAAATCTCAGGTAAGTTTTTTACTTGAATGTTATGAAATTGTAAATCTTGTCTTGTAGTAAATGTAGCATTTTTTGTTGCGTGTTCATGTGAAATTTTTGCTACTTCTTTTATTTGTTCAAGATTCATAGAACCTTTTTCAAGTTTAATTCTTAACATAAAATATAAAGATTCATCACCCTCAGGTTGTAAACTTTTATTTTGAGAATATAACCCATACCATTTAAATCTATCTATATCTTCAGGGTCAAGCTCAATAGAAGCATCAGCAGCATATCTTTTGATATCTGCTAATACATCTAATCCACTTTTTTCTGTCTTAATTCTTTGTATTCGTGCGGCTGGTGTTTCTTTTGCCATGTTGTTTCCTAAAGTATTTCTTTACATTCCCATTCAGGGAAATTATTTCTAATATACGCATTCAGTTCAACTTCTGCTTTTGTATAAACTCTTAGTTTTTCATCTTCGTCACAAGCTTCGTGAGCTACAGAAGATAAAATCATACCAGCCCCAACAGTTGAGTTTGTATATCTATCTATGATAATAAAACTTCCTGTATGTCTATTGTCATTATAAGGATCAATAGCAATTTGTCTATCTAAAGATAAAGTACATTTTGCAATATCATTCAGCTCTAAACTTTCTGTAGGAATCTCTTCAAAACTATTAGCATCTTTTTTATATGCAATTTCTTTAAATGACCCATTGATTACAGAAGTAGATCTTTTAATAATATAATTACTATTAAGTTCTAGTTTCTTTTCATCCATCCATACAACCATTACTTCAAGTTTATTTGATACATGAGGAATTGAACTTGATTTTACAATCATATCGCCTCTACTTATATCAATTTCATCTTTAAGTGTAAGGGTTGTAGCCATAGGAGCAAATGCTTTTTGTATAGTTTCTACAGTTTCATCTTTTCCTATAGGTCTTAAATCTTTAATTTCATTTGAAACTATCGATTTTACAATTGAAGTTTTTCTTGAGGGTAATACTGTAATCTCATCACCAACTTTAATCGTTCCACTGGCAATCGTTCCAGAAAAACCTCTAAAGTTAAGATGCGGTCGAGATACATATTGAACTGGTAATCTAAAGTCATCATTTTCATCATCATGAATTTTTACATCATCCAATAGTTTCATAAGAGGAAGTCCTTTATACCAAGAACATTTTGGTGAATTTGTAAGAATATTATCTCCATCAAGTGCTGATAGTGGAATATACTCAAAATTGATAGATTCATTATGTGGAAGATTAGGAATAATCTCTTGATACCCTTGTTTAATCTCTTCAAATACATCTTCTGAAAAATCAACTAAATCCATTTTATTAATTGCAACTACAAGGTTTTTAATACCTAATAATGAAGCTATATAAGAGTGTCTTTTAGTTTGAGTTAAAATACCTTGTCTTGCATCTATTAAAATAATAGCAACATCAGCAGTACTAGCTCCCGTTGCCATATTTCTTGTGTACTGCTCATGACCTGGAGTATCTGCTATGATAAACTTTCTTTTTTCAGTTGAAAAAAATCTATAAGCAACATCAATAGTAATACCTTGTTCTCTCTCACTTGCAAGTCCATCAACTAAAAGTGCTAAATCAATTTTATCACCAGTTGTTCCAGATTTTTTAGAATCTTTTTCAATTGCTGCTAATTGGTCTTCAAAAATCATTTTTGAATCATATAGAAGTCTACCTATTAAAGTAGATTTTCCATCATCAACTGATCCACATGTAATAAATCTTAAAATTTCTTTATTTTCGTGTTCTTTTAAATATTGTTCAATATTTTCTGCTATTAAATCTGATTGGTGTGCCATTAAAAATACCCCTCTTGTTTCTTTTTTTCCATTGATGCATCGCCATCACTGTCGATCAATCTTCCTTCTCTCTCACTTGTTGTACAAACTAACATCTCTTGAATAATTTCAGGAAGTGTTGCTGCTTCTGATGCAACTGCACCTGTTAATGGATAACATCCAAGTGTTCTAAATCTAACTTTTTCTTTTTTTGCAGTTTTTCGTAACTCTTCAGGCATTCTTTCATCATCAACCATGATTTTTGTACCCATATATTCTACTACTTCTCTCTCTTTTGAAAAATACAGATCAGGAATAGGAATCCCTTCTAAATAGATATATTGCCAAACATCAAGCTCAGTCCAGTTTGATATAGGGAAAACTCTAATAGATTCACCTTTTGTGTGTCTACCATTATAGATGTTCCATAATTCTGGTCGTTGGTTTTTTGGATCCCATCTGTGATTTTCATCTCTAAATGAGTAGATTCTCTCTTTTGCACGAGATTTTTCTTCATCTCTTCTAGCTCCACCAAATACTGCGTCATATTTCTGGATATTAAGCATCTGCTTTAATCCTTCAGTTTTCATAATATCTGTATGAACAGCCGATCCATGTGTAAAAGGTGAGATATTCATCTGGGCACCTTTAGGGTTAGTATAAGTAATCAGTTCCATACCAACTTCTTTTGCTCTTTTATCTCTAAAGTCAATCATCTCTTTGAACTTCCATGTTGTATCAACATGTACAAGTGGAAGTGGTGGAGGTGCTGGATAAAAAGCCTTTTGTAAAATATGTAACATTACTGAGCTATCTTTTCCTACAGAATAAAGCATTGCAGGGTTTTGAAACTCTGCAACTACTTCTCTCATTATGTGCATAGACTCTGCTTCTAGCTGTTTTAGATGGGTTAGTCTTTCTTGACTTATTTCCATTTTATTCTCCCTTTTTAATTTTGTATTTATTTGCTGTGTAAACCACATTCTTTATGTTCTGGGTTTTCCCACCACCATCGTCCACTTCGTATATCCTCGCCAGTTTTCACTGGCCGTGTACAGGGAGCACATCCGATACTAGGATAACCTTGCTTATGTAGTTTGTTGTATGGTACATTATTTTTGTTTATATATTCCCATACATCATCTTCACTCCAGTTAATTAAAGGATTTACTTTAATCACATTAAAGTTTTCATCAAATTCTACTATTGGCATATCAGTCCTAGTAACACTTTGAGATGCTCTTAATCCAGTAAACCAGACTTTTAAAGGTTCTAATGCTCGTTTGAGAGGTTCCATTTTTCTTATACCACAGCAATTTTTTCTATTGTCGATACTTTCAAAATGTCCATTTATCCCTTGTGTCAGATAGAGTTTTTCTACATCTTCATTTTTAGGAAAAAATACATTTAATTTTACATTATATTTTAAATTTGTTTCATCCATAACATTATATGTTTCAGGGTGTAATCTCCCAGTATCAAGTGTAAAAATATTTGCATTTTTATCATTTTTAAAAATCATATTCGTTAAAACTTGATCTTCTGCACCTAGACTACTCGAAAGTGCTGCATCTCTTCCATATTTTTCTAAAAAATATGATATTACCTCTTCTGGTTTAGAGTCTTGAAATTTTTTATTTAATTCATTAACATTCATCTAATACATCCTCTTACTAAATTTGATAATCTGGAGCTTTTGCTCTTCCAAAATTTGATTTATTCCATGCTCTTTCATGAAAATAGTATAAAACCATTTTGGTAACAACTTCAATAGAACCAATTGAAGCAGCCATAACTAAACTACCAGTTATTAAATAAGATATAACCATAGTATCAATAGTCCCAAGTACTCTCCAAGAGATTGTTTTTACTACTGATCGATACGCTTTTTCTTTCATCTTATTTTCCTTTAAATTTGATATTTTTCAAATTGTTGGAAGAATTATAACAGAAAATAAAATTAATGTCAAGTAACTCTATGTATTTAGTAGAGTATACTCTACTATAGAACTTGAGTATACCTTTTATTTTTGCAATAATTCGGCTTTAGTTTGTTTCTTATTGATGATACCCTTATCTCTTTGCTTTTGCTTCTTTAATAGATATTTACTGATGTCTTGAGGTATAATCTTTTCACATTCATCCCTAAAATATTTTGCGGCAGTTGGAGATGCACCATTGCTTGAAACTGCTATTTGCAATGGTTTATTTTTTGTTAAAGCCATAAAATAAAAGTCGCAATCTGCTGGAGAACTCACAATATTGAGTAAAAGAGTATGCTTCTTTTTATATTTTAAAAGTTTTTTAGCCACTCTTGGAACACCTGTTGCATCTATAATAATATAAGAATCTTTTATATCTTTTAATTGAAAACTTTTTTGTTTAATATCCGAAGTCATTGTAAAAATCTTTTCAGTGAGTGTTTCAGCAATAATTCGAAAATCAATCTTATTGTGTTGGAGTACCTTTGCTTTTTGTAAAGCAACAGCACCTCCACCAATAAGTAAAATTTTTGGATTTTTTAAAAGAATAGGAAGGGTATAATTAGTATTCATCGTTTACCTTGATTGTATAAATTTTTTGTATAATAACAGATTTTTAAAATATAAACAATTAGATCAGAATTATAAGTATTATCAATCTCTAGTAATCTTATAGAATTACTTGACATTAAAAATAAAACTTGATACAATTCAAAATAAAGGATAAAATATGTTCGATTTAGAAAATTATGAAATATACCAAATAGTAAATGTAGCTGGGTTTATATTGGGACTTGCATTTGGTGCTATAGCTCAAAAAAAACAGTTTTGTTTTAGTGGCTCAATAAAAGATTATATACTTACAAGTTCTACTAAAAGAGCAGCTTCAGTTGTAATGGCAATCATTACAGCAGTAATAGCTACATATGTAGTTGCAAATTTTAATGAAATAGACTTAACAGAATCTTATTTCTTAAAAGAAAATGTAAACTATTTTGCTATCATATTTGGTGGTATTTTATTTGGAATAGGGATGATGATAGCAGATGGTTGTAGTAGCAGACACCTTGTAAAATTTGCACAAGGAGATCCTTATTCTTTGGTTGTTTTACTTTTTATAGCAATATTTGCCTATGCAACGACAAAAGGTTTTGTGAGTGAGTTTATTGTACTAATCACAAAAAATGAGATGCTTTTAAGTCTTTCTTCAAATCTATTCAATCAACAACTCAATATATTTGTAGTGTTGATTCCACTTGTATTATTTTTGTGGTTTTTAACAAAAAGCTTTAAAAGAATCTTCTCTTTAGTAGATGGTATACTTGTAGGTCTTATAATTGCTGCTGGTTGGTATATCACAGGTGTTGTTGGGGTGGAGAGTATGGAGCGAGAGATCGCATTGACTAGTTTGACTTTTGTGTACCCTAGTGCACAAACTTTAGAGTTTTTTTCTTACTATCAAGTAACAAATCTATCATTTGGTATTAGTATTGTTTTAGGAGTTGTTTCAGGTGCTTTTGTTATGTCGAAATTTAATAGAAAATATAGTTTTGGATGTACATCAAATTTACAACATAGTAAAATAAAATTCAATATGATAGGTGGTGCATTGATGGGAGTAGGTGGAGTTTTGGCTATAGGTTGTACTGTAGGTCAAGGACTGACAGGTCTCTCTACTTTGGCTTTTGCTTCTGTTTTAGCGATATCTTCCATTATGATATCTGGTTTTTTTACAGCCAAATATTTAGGAAAAAAAGATCAGCTTCCTATGTGTTTTATTTTTGAATGGGACGATAAAAAAGAGGAAGAAGCCAAAAAGAATTTTCAGATATAAAAAAGAAATTTAAATAAGAGATACTATTCAGTATCCTTAAATCTATCTCTTACTTCTAAAAACTCTTCTAAATTATCAAAAAATATATCTATAAGAAAAGGGTCAAAGTGTTTTCCTTTTTCTTCTTTGAAAAGTTTAAATATCTTTTCATCATTCCAAGCTTTTTTATACACTCTATCGCTTCCTAAGGCATCGAATACATCGGCAAGTGCTGTGATACGACCATTGATATCTATTTTATCTCCTTTTAGACCTTGAGGATATCCTGTACCATCCCATTTTTCATGGTGTTCATAGGATACTGTTGCTGCAAGTTTTAGTAAAGGTCTATCTGAATTTTTTAACATTTCATAGCCTAATTGGGCATGCGTGTCCATAATCTTACGTTCTTCTGGATCAAATCTTCCTGGTTTATTTAAGATAGCATCAGGAATAGCAACTTTCCCGATATCATGCATGGGACTTGCTTGTTTTAACATTTCGGCTTCTTTATTACTTAGACCATAATGTAGTGCTAAAATTTTAGAATATTCAGCAACTCTTTTGACGTGATTACCAGTTTCTTTAGAACGACTTTCTCCTATGGCACCCATAGTAAAAACTACCTCTTTTTGTGTGTGAGTTATCTCTTCATTGAGTTGATTTATTTGATCTAATCCTTCTTTTATCTTATTTTCAATCTCATCTACAGATAATCCCACATTTGTATATACTTTTCTACCAAATACAAAAATAATAATTATAGTGATACTTAAAAGTATAAATAAAGATATATATACAGTATTGATAAAATTTAATGCTAGTTTTTCAATGCTGTTTTCAATATGTAAATTAACTTCTTGATTTGTTGTAATAATTGATAAAATATATTCTTCTAATCTTCTTTCTTCTAGTGTTATTTTTTCTATATTGAGAATATACGCACCAATTTCTTTTACAACATTTTTATATTTTTTGAGTGGATCTATATCATGTTTATCATACAAAATATCGATCTGTTTTATCCATTTATTTAAAGTCTTTTTATTTTTATGTTGGTAGAGAGTTTCCTTGCTATAATATTGTAAATAACCAAAAATATAGAGAGTGTCAATATCTTTTATCGATAATATAATCTTTTCCAGTTCTTTTCTTGTTCTATTTTCTATAGAATATAAATTGTTAAAAAGTATTTGAAATGCAATTTTTTCTTTTTGTAAAAGATATAATTTATCAAAAGCAATTTCGATTTGTTGTTCATTTTTAAATAAAATATCCAAATCATCAATAATTTTTTTTTCTTTATGTAAATCCATGATAATAGTATCTAAAAGATCATCGGTATCATTTGTAATGAAGATGGCTTTTATATTTTCAAATATTTTTTCATCTCTCGAAAAATCATTTTTTATTTCATTTAAACTTTTATCATTACTAGTAAGCATCAAGTCTTTTATCTTTGAATTCATCTCTTCTTGTAACGAAACTAAAGTAGATATATGTTTTTTTGAAACACTGTTTTCTTTTATCTGATACATCACAATAGAATTTACACTTCCTATTAAAAGTACAAAAAGTACAATGACAAAAAAACTTAATTTGATTATTTTCTTTATATTCATAAATTTTCCTAGTTTGGTATTTTTAGTGTATAACACTCTCTATAGTTGTATATGCATACTCCTTAAACTCCTCACTTTGTGCTTTTATAGCATGAAGTGCCATCCGATCTGCTAGTTCATTTCCCTCTATTCCCACATGTCCTTTTACGTGTTTTAAAACGATATCATTTTTGATTTGTTCGTATAAATTGTGAGCACTTTTAATAAGCTCTAAATTTTTAATCTCACCAGATTTTTTTGTCCAACCTTTTGATTTCCAAGCATATGCCCAAGTGGAGATACAATCAATGCTATATTTTGAATCTGATAAAATCATTATTTTTTCGCTTGTTTTCATTTGACTCGCTAGTAATAATGCTTTATATAAAGCATGTAATTCAGCAGTATTATTAGTGCCTTTTACAACATATTTTCCATAATATAAAATAGGTTTATTGTCATCTTTGTACAATGCCAAACCACTTCCAGCTTTCCCTGGATTACCAGAACAGGCACCATCACAATAGATAGAGATATTTGTAGATTGTGAAGTAGTGATATCTACTGTAGAATTTAATGCGGGTGTGGGTGTTGATTTTTGTGTTATTTCTTTTGTTTTGATGTTGTTAAACTCCAAAACCATGGCATAATTTTTTATGATTTGCTCTTGTGCTTTTAGAGCTAGTTTACCTTTTAAAAGCATCAGTCTATTTGCATCATTTCGTAAAATATCTTTATTTAATATTGCAGTTTCCCAGTTTTCATTTGTAGGAAAATCAATATCAAGTATTTTACATTGTACTTTATTGAGTGTATTTCCAAAAGATATCAGCTCGATAAATTCGTTTTTTATAATCATAGATCAATCCTTTCTATGTCTTTTGCCATTAAATGTAATAACATAAGCCAATCTTATTTTTTCATTTGTAACTAAAACTAAAAACTCAAAACCATCAATAACTTCCATTGTTTTTACAAGAGCCTTGATGGTCTGTATTTCAGAAGCTTTTTCTTGTTTTTCATTTTGATAGTATTCAATAGTAGATGGAATCTTTCTTTGCATTGCAACAGTAAGTTGATCAAAGAATTCTGATGATATAGGATTGTACATAAGTACCTTTCTTGATATTGTAATTATAAATGTAAGTATACTAAAAATAGCAATTATTATCTTTAAGAATTAAATTATATAATATTATATGCATAAAAAATTACAAAAATATATAAAATCATACGATGAAGTGCAAAATTGTACTTCTTATGAACTTAAGCCAAATGGTGGCATGATAGTTTTACTCAATCAAGAAATCAGCTGTGAAATAGTTATCGAAGAGAGTGTATTTACACTTGAAAGTTTTCAAGCCATACTTTTAAATGCTTCTGAAAAGTCTCTACTTATTAGATCAAATACAAAGATACAACTATTCGCAATTAGATTTAAAGGGGCAGGCGCTTCTTTTTTCTATGAAGAATATATGGATGAGATGATGTACAATCCTAAAGAACCAATTTTTATAGAAAAAAATATTGTAGTGAATAAACTCGATGGATATTTATTAAATCGTCTGAAAGTAGGGACACTCCCTTTTAATATAATGAAAATAATTGATTTATTAGATGATCAGAAAAGTGATTACAATATAGATGAATTATTAGCCTTAGCAAATGTACCACGAAGAATATTGGATAAAACATTTAGATTACGAGTAGGGATGACTTTCAAAATATATGCAAGTATACAAGAGTAGAATAGTTAAAAAGCAAAGATTTTAAACTTTGCCTTTTTTAGAGTATGTTGTATTGATTAAAATCTATACCCTAGATTAAGACCAATAAGATTTCGTTTATACTCATAAATATCAAGATTAGAATTGTTCTTAGTTTGAGATAAATTCAAAGATATACTAGAGTTGATTGTATCAACAAAACAAGAGAGAGTTCCACTTATCATAAGTGCTTTATCTTCTCTATTTGCTGATCCATCATATGCTGTTTTGTTATATGATGTTGCCAAATAAAGATTTATCTCTTTATTTAAACCTTTATAATATCCCAAATTTAAACCTTTGGCACTATTACTACTTGTATTTGTTTTCGAATTCTCTTTTCCTAGATATCCACCTAAATTTATCCAACTAGATTGATTGATTAAATATTTTGCTGATGGAGAAAATGACCATGAGTGAGATTCTTTTTCGGACGCTTGATAATAATCTTTCCAGTTTAAACCTAAAACCGCATTTAAAGAGAGATCTTTTTTGACTTTATAGTTTACTTGTGGTGCTATTCCTTTACTTATACTAAAATATTTATCTGTATGACCATATTTGATGACACTTGCAATAAGAGGTATAGATATAGTTGTTTTTTTATTTTGTTTCCAAGTAGGTGCCACTGAAAGTGAAAGAGATTTACTATCCAAATTATCAAGTTCACTGTAGTTGATCATATTGATATTGACACTACTTTGTAAAGCATAAGTAGAACCAAATGTTTTGATATGATTCAATCCAAAACCATATTTTACAGCTGTATCACTTGTTTTTTGCATATCATAATCTGCTGGATCAAAACGAAAATTATCTATAATAATTGTATCTTCAGATACTCCTTGATTTGCATTACTATCTACAAGGTAGCCTATATTTGCATAGATACTATAATTTTTTGGCACACCTTTTTTGATTGCAAGTAAAAATTTTTCTATATTATCACCCACTTTTTTAGGAGGATTTGAAGATTTTACTACGAGTAGTAACTCTTTTGCTTTTTTCAGGTCTTTCTTTTTGTAGTATAATACAGCCAAATCAAGTCGAATTCTTTGAGCACTTTCATCTTTTGAAAGTAACTCTTCAAAATATCGAATAGCACTATCAATATCGCCATTTTTTTGAGCACTCGTACCCAGTAAAAAAAGAGTTTGATTGTTAAAATCACCACTATTGTATACTTTTTCCAAAAGAGTATAGGCTTGTGTTAGATCATTCTTTTTAATTAAACCAATCGCTTGCATATTGATCTCTTCTATATTTGTCGAAGCCATAAGTAAGCTTGAAGTTAACAGTGAGAGTGTTATTGTTTTTTGTATAATTTTTTTCATTTTAGCTCCTTGCTACTTATTTTTACTTGCCGCAAATGAACCATTTGCTGTTTCACTACCTGTTGTCATAGTCCATACACCACCTACAGCTTTTGCATTTGATCCATAAAAAGCCCCACCAATAGTTGCTGTTGATCCACTTGCTTTAAACTCTACACTCTCATCAAATCTATTGATTGATCCAGAAAGATCTGAAGCAGAACCAAATGTACCACCACCTACATAGTTTACATTTAAATTTGATGTCACTTTATCTGCTGCAAAATTTATATTGATACCAATAGTTCCATCTACTTTAGTTCCAGCTGTATGAAAACCTTCTAAAGTACCATTATAACTAGCATTTCCAACAGTTGGTACTTCAGATGGAGTAGTAAGCTGTCCTGCTATCCATACCGAGTTATCAATAGATACATTTTGTGTAGTAGTTCCTTCATCATCCGTATAGTCTATATCGCCATTTGTTTTAGACCAAGTTCCCCAAGAGAGATAACTGTCTATATCATCGTCACCTAAAGTATAAGTACCATAACTTCCAGAATAAGTCACTTTTGTACCATCTGTATGTGTCTTACTCACTACTGATTCTGGTATTTCTTGATAATCACCCGATTCTAATGTTGTTTGTTCCTCACCAGTTGCCAAATTTATGTATTTATATGTAGCCTCACCAACTACACCAGCTATTGGTATAATTGCACTATAATCACTTCCATAAAGCTCAAAATAAGCATTTTTTTCTATATCTATGATCTCATCAGTAAAAGATGCATCACCATCATCAGAAAATAAACCTGAAGTTTGAGATATATGAGTAGAACCATTATAAACATTAGCCATTGTTGTTCCATATAATATACCTGAAGATAAATCTGTTGTTGAATCATCAGGAGTTTCACTTACAACATCATCATCAACCACAGGTGTATCATCAATGACAACATCATCATCAACCACAGGTGTATCATCAATGACAACATCATCATCTATAATATCATCTACAACAACATCATCAATAGGCTCTGTTACAGTCACAGGAATTTCACTTGCCGCAAATGATCCATTTGCAGTTTCATAATTATCATTTGTAATAGCCCATATCCCACCTATAGCTTTTGCATTTGAACCATAAAATGCACCAATTATAGAGCTACCTGAACCAAATGCCTCAATTACTACACTGTCATTAGATCTATAAAGAGCTCCAAAAAGATCTGAAGCAGAAGCAAAAATAGTACCATCTAAATTGTTTACCTCTAAATTTGATGTTACGCTATTTGATGCGAAGTTTACATCTATACCTAGAGTTCCTGTCATAGCACTTCCTGTTGTTGTATGAAAACCTTCAAGAGTTCCTGAATAGTTAGCAGTCCCAATTGTTGGTACCTCAGATGGAGTTGTGAGTTCTCCTGCTATCCATACTGAGTTATCGATAGATAAATCATAGTAGTAGTCATCATCAGAATAATCATAGTAATCATCATAATATGTATATTTTATATTACCATTTGTTTTTGACCATGTTCCCCATAGCAAATAAGGATCGGCATCATTTTCAATATAGGCACCTGAATAAGTTACTTTTGTTCCATCAGTATCTGTAGTAGATATCTCTGAATTTGGAGTTTCTTGTTTATCACCATTTGTTAAAGATGTATAAGTATACTCATCACTATCTACAGTAGTTAGTGGTACAGTGGCACTATAATTAGTTCCGAAAAGGTCTAAATAAACATTTTTATTCAAATCTACTATTCTTTGAGTAAAATTATTATACTGGTAATTTTCAGACTCAGTGTAGAAAGGATAAATTGTACCATTATAAGTAGAATTATTGTATATATTAGCTATTAATGTTCCATGATATCCACTTAATAATCCAGTTGATTGAGGCAATTTGCTTACTGTTGTGACTGTTGTATCTTTTGCTTGATCATTTACATCTGATGAATCATCTGCAACAGTTTCTGTTGTCTCTTCAACTGTAGTTTCATCTGCTACAGCAGCTATAGTTTCATGTAAAGTATCTAAAGGGACACTTGATTCATCTTGACCTGATTCTTTTTCATTATCAGATGCTCCTGAATTTTTTTCTACTTTTGCTTTTTGAAGTGCAGTCATTTTTTTAGGAGGAGTTGGCATTTGACCTAGTGCAAATGATGTTGCTTGTCCTGCTTGTACCTCTACAATACCTTGTGCTGTTTCGACAGCAATCGCTCCAAATGTACATGAGATATCTTCCCGTCCATCATTTTTTATCTCACCAAAAAATACAGTACCACGGATACCGATTGAAGCTGTTTTGGTTTTGAGTTTGAATTTATTTGGATTGATAAGCGCTATTTTCCCTGTAATAGTTTTAAAGATACCTTTTGCAAATTTAAAATCTGCCGTTACTTTTTTGGGTTGTAACTCATCGTAAAAATACTCTTGGATACTAAACGATGTTTTTGCACCCAAAGAGATAATAGTTTTGTCTTCAAAAACAATTTGAAGTCTACTTTTATCTTGTGTTGTGATTTGATCGTTTTTTTCGATAACAAATCCAATACTTGGTGTTAGTGTATTAGAGTTTCTTATAATAGAAGCATCACCTTTATATGCGGTAATTTTACCTACGCTTGCCAATGCATGAGTGGATAAAAACAGTAAAAATAGTAGAATATATTTCATTTTTTTGTTCCTTATTAGCGAATTTTAATGAAAAGTAAATGAAAGACTACTTAAATAGATATATAAATAAGACTTATAAAAAATTAATTTGTTACCTTTTGAAATCTTATAGTATTAAATTAATTTGAATAAACTATAATACTATTAATTTTTCAATTAAATATAAATTATGATATAATTATTTTTATAAGATATAAAAGGTATTTAATGAAAACATTAAAAATGAAGTTACTCTTTACTGCGATTTTCCCTATGGTATTAACAATGATATTTTTAAGTATTATAGGGATCATAAATCTTACCTCAAGTAACAATTTTTTGTTAACGGCGTATGAAAATGATATGATGAAAGAAAAAGAACAACTGCTTAAAAATGAGATAGTAACTGTTGAGGGTATTATAAAATCAGTTTTAGAAAGAGCAAAAAATATAGAAACAGCCAAAATTGAAATCATTCATATACTTTCAAAAACACGATATCTCAATAATCAAAGTGGCTATTTTTTTGCATATGAAAAGAAAGACTCTGAATACTTTTTTGCATTTCATGGAACAAAACCACATCTCAATGGTAAAAAGACAAATATTAACAAACCAGATATAAAAGGTTTTGCTTTTAGAAAAGCATTGATTGAAAATGGGCGACAAGGGAAATTCATATCGTATCATTATCAAAAGCCAAATACAGATAAAATCTTGAAAAAAATTGCTTATTCTGCCTATATACAAGAATTAAATTGGACACTTGTAACAGGTATTTATGTAGATGACATCTATAAACAGATTAATAAAATGGAAATTATTAATGCAGATAATTTGAATACAACTATTATTGAAACAATTCTTATATCAATAGTTATGTTAATTATATCTGTTGTATCGGTTACATTTGTTGTCACAAAAGTTTTGAATAAACCACTCAAGCGATTTGAGCATGGAATCATAAGTTTTTTTAAATATCTTAATAAAGAATCAACTACAGTAGAGCATTTAGATGATAAAAGTAGTGATGAGTTAGGAGAGATGTCTAAATTAGTCAATGAAAATATTACAAAAACGAAACGAAGTATAGATCAAGATAGAGCAGTTATTGATAATACTATCGCTATATTAGCTGAATTTGAACAAGGAGACTTGAGTCAAAGAGTTCATAGTACATCTTCAAATCCAGCACTATCAGAATTGACAAGACTTTTAAATCAAATGGGAACTAATTTACAACATAATATTGAAGGTATTTTAAATGTATTAAATCAGTATACACATTATGATTATACTCAAAAAGTAAGTATAAAAGGGATCAAAAAGCATCTTTTGGAGCTAGCTAATGGTGTGAATTTATTGGGAGATTCGACAACTTCGATGCTCATTGAAGATAAAAAAAATGGTTTGACTTTGGAAAATAGTTCTACGATATTACTTCTGAATGTAGAGACTCTCAATAGAAACTCAAATGAAGCAGCCTCGGCTATAGAAGAAACAGCAGCGGCACTGGGTCAAGTAACATCAAATATAGAGAGTACGACAAGTAATATAAGTAAAATGGCATCACATGGTAATGAAGTGAAAAGTTCTGTAATAAATGGACAAAACTTAGCACATCAAACGACAATAGCCATGGATGAAATAAATACGGAAGTAACAGCTATTAGTGAAGCAATAAGTGTAATAGATCAGATCTCATTTCAAACAAATATACTTTCTTTAAATGCAGCAGTAGAAGCAGCAACAGCTGGAGAAGCAGGAAAAGGTTTTGCTGTTGTTGCACAAGAGGTACGAAATTTGGCATCTAGATCAGCACAAGCTGCAAATGAGATAAAATCTTTAGTATCAAATGCAAATGAAAAAGCAGATGCAGGGAAAAAAATAGCAGATGAGATGATAGAAGGCTATACAGATCTCAACCAATCTATAACAGAAACACTTATACTTATTTCGGATGTAGAAACATCTTCAAAAGAACAACAAATGGGAATAGTACAGATCAATGATGCAATTAACTCACTAGACAGACAAACACAGGAAAATGCACAAATTGCATCTGTCACTGATGAGGTTGCAAAACAAACAGATACTATTGCTAAATTGATTGTAAAAAAAGCAGACGAAAAAGAGTTTTTAGGCAAAAAAGGGGTAAAAGCTCAAAACTTATAGTAGAGATAGTATAGAACCCAAAACATCATAAAAAGCAGATAAAAAATAGGTATAATACAAACAGAATTTTATCTCTATTAGTTATAATACGCCAAAAATTACAAAGGCTTTTTATGGAAATAGAAATTTCAACTCCAGCACTCTTATTCCCAGCAATTTCACTGCTTCTTTTAGCATATACAAATAGATTTTTAACTACAGGTCAATTGATACGGTCGATTAGTCATCAAGCAAAAGAGCATAAAAATCAAGATCTTTCAGGTCAAATAGAAAACTTAAAAACACGATTAGAGCTTACTAAATGGATGCAGTTTTTTGGAGTGGTATCGATGCTTATGTGTACTATATCTATGTTTGCACTTTTTTTGGATGTCTACTCTGTAGGTAAAAATATATTTGGTTTAAGTTTAATAACGATGTGTTTATCATTATTTATCTCTTTGTGGGAAGTCTATATATCCTCAAAGGCTTTAAATTTAGAATTAAAAGATTTGTATGAAAATTGCAAATAAACTCTTAATAATAGATTCACTAGAAATCTATTATACGATAGAACTATAAAGGGAGTGCTATCTCAAATTTTGTCCCTTTATACAAAATATTTTGATGTGTATATTCTATATTTTCTGTTTTGATAGTCCCTTGCATATTATTTACGACGAGATTATACGACATATTGAGTCCTAGTCCTGTTCCTTGAGATTTGTGTTTGGTTGTAAAGTAAGGATCAAAGATTTTGTTTACTATCTCTTTTGGTATTCCACCTCCATTATCTTTGATAAATATCAATACGCTTTCTTTTTGTGGGACAACATCAAGAGATATATTTTTACAAGATACTTTATTGGCAATAATTGCATCTTTAGAGTTTGTTAAAATATTTAAAATTACTTGTGCAAGATCGTTTTTGTTTCCAAAAATTTCAATATCTAATGGTATATTTGTATCAATATTGATCTCATTATCTTTGATAGTTTCTGAGAATAGATTGAGTATATTATCTAGCTCTTTTTTTAAATTAAATTTTACTTTTACTTTTTCATTTGCGACAAGATTTGCAAAATCACTTATCGTTTTGGAAAGAAATTGAGAGGCATCATCTATAGTATCACACATAGAATAAAATTTTTCATCTTTTAAAAGTCCGTACTCTTTTTCAACTTTCATTCCACTAGCACATGTAGAGATAACAGAAAGCGGTTGTCGCCATTGGTGTGCTATATTTCCTATCATCTCTGCCATGGAAGCTTGCTTTTCTTGTTCGATGAGTATTTTTTCTTGCTCTTTTTTAATCTCATTTGCTTTGAGTATTTTCTTTTTTTGTTCTTCTACCCTTTTTTTGAGTAGTGTATTAAAATGCTCCATATTTTTTTTTGTTTGATCAATTTCTCGTATGGTAGGTAGTATAATAAAAACTATCTCTAATATAAGGGTAAGAATCGTACCTATAAAGATAAGTAATTCTCTATTTTGTAACTCCTTTGTACTTAAATCACTCTCTTTTTCAAACTCATTGACTACATAGTTTAATTTTTCTAATAAACTAAAAGAGTATTCTTCTATTTTTTCTACTGTTTGTAGATCATTTTTTATATGGAAAGAATCAAGAAGTTGAAAATATATTTTTACATTTTTATCGAGATTGTAAGGGGTTTGCAAATAGATATCTTTGATATGTTGAGAGCTTGTATTTTTGAGTAAAAAAGCATGATCTTTTTTCATAAGAGTAGTCAAAAAATCAAAATGTATGATGAGTTGAGGATCTTTTGTTTCGAATATGCGTTTTGCAATCAATGCTGTTTTTTGGGATAACATTCTTTGTTTTCCACTTATATTGATCAGTTTTGCATAAACTTGTTGATTTGCTATTTGTTGATTCATAGTTACAAAAGCAAATGTTGCCCAAAATAGTAAAGAGATGAAAATTATTAAATAAGAAACTTTTATAATACGCACTTTGATTTCCTTTATTCTACTAAGATTATAACATACTAAACATAGTAAAGCTAAAAAATAAATAATTTAGAATTAAAAAATTATTAAATAAGAAAGAAAGTATCATTTTTAAATATAAAATGTGGATTATTCCAAATTAACCATGTTTCTTCCATTACTTTTAGAAGAATAAAGTGCGATATCTGCTCTTTTTATTGCCTTTTTAATCGCCTCATTTGGAACATAAATAGAACCTCCTATACTTACAGTAATTTTCTCTACTGTTTGAAAATAATGATTATTTATAAGAGATCGGATATTTTCCAAAACCTTAAATAATGCTTGATACGAGTCAATAGATATCATAAGTAAAAATTCTTCCCCACCCCAACGGATCAGAGTATCTTCGGTTCGAGAAAAATTATTTATTTTATTTACAAGCTCAATAAGTACATAATCACCTACATCATGTCCAAAAGTATCATTTACTTTTTTAAAATAGTCTATATCTAATATAGCCAAGCCTAGTTGTTTTTTATTATTTTTGGCTTGTATAATTTTTCTTTGGTAGTTACTTTCAAAATATTCTCTATTATAAGCATTTGTAAGTGGATCACGAATTGATTTTTCTTCGAGTATAAATTTTTCATGCATGCTGCCACTAATATCTGCAAAACTTACAATAGAAATATCCTCTTCAAATATATTAATGGTCACTGCAAAAATATATTGGATTAAATCTCTTCCTTGAATCATCACAATTTGTTCTTTTGTGGGTAATTCATTCATAATAGTTAGCCAATTTTGATCTTTAGTTATCTTACCCAAATGAAAAAATCTATCATCTTGATAAAAATATTCACAAATACATTGATGATATTCTTTAAAATTTTTGATATCTTTATACCCAAAAAAATTAAAAAAGCTTTTATTTGCATAATTTATTGTTTTCCCATTTGTTAAAATGAGTATATTTTTTTGGGTGTCAATAAATTTTTGAAGTTTTTCATAAGATTCTTTTTGAGAAGTGATATCACTAATAGCACCTTCAATATATACATAGGCACCATCTTTAATAAATTCAAAAGAATCTTTGACCCATATAATATCTTGATTTTTTTTGACAATACGGTATTCCAATACATGATCTTGTTTTTTACTCAATAATGCATTTTTTATTTTTTCTTGGACAAAGAGAATATCTTCAGGATGAATTATAGAGCTAAAGGAGAGTTCTTTATTAGAAATGAGTTCTGTTTCGTTGTAGCCCGTAATTGAATAAATAGATTCATTTAGATATACCATCGTAAAATCATTATCATTTTTACATTTGTATATAACATCAGGAATATGTGACACTAATGATTCAAAGTGTGCTTTTGTTGTTTCTATCTCTTTTTGATAAAGTTTTGTTGCTGTTATCTCATGAATAATTCCTAAGGATTGAACAATATTTCCAGAAGTATTTAGCGTATGATGTGCTTCTTCAGAAACATATTTTATTTTACCCATTTTAGATAAAATTCTATATTCTATATAATAATCACTTTTTGTTTCGATAGATTGAAAATATGTATCATGAACTTTTTGTATATCATTTGGATGTATATAATTGAGAAATTGATCAAAAGTAGAAATGCTTTTGTTTTTTGTGACTCCTAAAAGATGATAGAGTTGACTACTTAATGTAAGTTTATTTTCTGATAAATCAAGTTCCCAATATCCAATATGTCCAATTTGTTGTACTTCATGAAGTATTTTATTTTGATGAAAAAGATTTTTTTTTGCTAGATCTATTTTATATATAAAAAATATAATTAAAGAAAATAAAAATATTAGCGAATACAAAAATAACATATATTGATCTTTGTATATAAAAAATTCATTATGTTTATTTGCTACAATTATATATCCTACAATATTTTGAGAGATAGCACTTTTAATAGGGAAAAATGTTGTAATATAATTATTATCTCCTGCATTCTCAAAAAAATTAAAAGTTGTATTCTTTTTAATTTCAGAAATAATATCATCTCTTTTTTTATAATTTTTTATAAGCTGTTCAATCAGAGGATTACCATTTTTTGAAATTGCTTTTTCATGATAAAAATTAACTATAGTTCTGCATGCGTTATAATTTTTGAGTTCATTTTTAAATACCTTTTTATTCACAATATCTTTATTGATAATAAAATCAACATCACCATTAAATACGCGTTTTAACTCATTAATAATAATTTTCATTGAAACTGATGTTTCAACACTTCCAATGTATTTATCGTTATAATTTAAAGGGTATACAAATCGATATCCATTAAAAATTCTTCCTTCTTCAAAACCATGTACAGCTTTTTTATATTTGTTTACAAATGTAACAGTTTCTCGAATATTCGTTAAATCATCTCCATATTTATTAGGTCGATGAAATCGCAAAAAACTTTGGTTATCTTTCAGATGAAAGTGTAATTGTTTGAGTTGAAAACTTTCTATATTGTTATAAACCTCCAATAACTCCGAATAGAGTTTAGATCGTATCTCATTTTGTTTTTCAAGAGAAACATCATATATAGGCGATAAGAGGCTTTTGATATTTTTTGTATCTATAGTATTTTTGTATAAAATTTCTGAATGGACACGAAAAGCTTCTATAACGGTATTGTATGTAACATTAATGAGATTCTTTTCCGCTTGCAGTTGTTCAAATTTTCTACTTTCTATCAATGAAAATATTTGATATGTAAAAAAAGAGATGATTGTTGTAAATATTATTATATAAAAAAGTTTTTTTTTCATTAAATTTCCTCTATGGTCTACCCTATTTAAATTTATAAAATAATTATCTTGGTATAGGATACAGTTAGATCAATAAAAATTATTTAAATAATGTTTATTATACAAAAAAAATATAAAGTTAGATTTAAGCTTTTTTGAAAGCATAATGTTAAAAAACTTTTATAGATAAAATTTGTAGTATGGTTATAGTAAAGTAATCTTTTACATTATATTAAGATTTTGTCTTACTAATTTTTTATACCGTTTCATAAATTTTTTTTCCATAGTAGGAATTATTTCAATTTTACAAGCATGTACAATAGATGAAAATTCAGGTTTTGAAAATATAGTTGCTCTATTTCTTGCTAAACGCAATAATTGGTTTATATCATCTTCAAGTACAATATCTTTTCGATCTGTTATTGCATCATAAACATAAAAAAATACTTTTCTCTCTTCTGCTGACATATTACAAGAGTTATCCAACATTTTCAGTGTTAATTTTGATGCATATTCTATTTGAATCTCTTCAAAATCATATGTTAATGCCCATTCGTATGCTTTTTGATAAATATTGTTTTCCATAAGTTGTCCTTTTTGTAGAGTATAGATGCAATTTGTGTACCAATCTTCATAAAAAAATTGTATATAAAAAATTCAATTCTCTTTAAACTTATTTATTTATAATCGAAACAAAAAAAGAAAAGAGTTCATAATGCAGTTTAGTAAAAAACACAATACAATAACAAAAGAAAATATAAAGGAGATGGTGATAGCATTTTATACAAAAATATTACAACAAGATGGTGAAGTAGCAAAAGTTTTTAAAGATAAGTTAGGTTCAGATATGAGCAGTGATACATGGAAAGAACATATTATTATTTTGACAAATTTTTGGGCGATGATAGGTCTGCAAGATGAAGCATACAAAGGTAATCCAATGCGAGCACATTTTGATCTTCCATTGAGTCGTGAAAAATTTGGGGAGTGGATGATGATGTTTTTTGAAATTATTGACACCCTATACGAACCACAAATAGGGATTATTTTTAAAAGTCGTGCTGAAAATATAGCTTCTAATTTTATGAGAAATTTACAGTTATAAGTTGTGGTTTTGTATTTTAAATATAAAAGAAATATAAGAAAAACAAATTAAATAAAAAAATAACACACAATTAACACATAGAGAGTATAATATTATCAACTACCAAGCAACATAGATCAATATTCTCCTAAAGTTTATAATCTAACTAAAAAAGCCACTTAATACCAAGTGGCTTTTTTTATAGCTATCTTTAAAATTATTTAAGATTTGAGATACTATTTGTAAAACTTTTGAATAAAATCTCTTTATGATTTGTCCCTGTATCTGATTGTAAAACCATATTAACAAAGTCATCATTTAAAAAGACTCTATAAAATTTTTCTATTTTTGGATAGGTGTAGCTTTTAGATACAAATTTATGGAGATATACTTTAGTTACATAGAGTTGCATTATGATATAAAAACTAAAAGTAAGCAGTGTTAATACCTCTAAAAATGTAAATATTTTGGCTAAATATACTTTTATAACACCATTTTGTATAAATTTGCTTGAAAAAGCAAAAATATATTTCCACCCAAAATATAAAATCAGAAGATTTACAGCAAAGGCAATCAATATAAGTGTAGTATAGGTATCTGCTTTTGTGATATAAAGCTTTTGTAAATAGAGTGCTGTATAACTAGAGAGTTTTGCACTGATTGTAATGGCTAAAAAAACTTTAAAATACTCAAAAAACGAGACATACACTCTTTTTTCATAACTTATTTTTGTAAAGGCAATAAGTGCTATTAAAAGTGCCAAATCTATTAAATGATAAAAGTTTACCATTGTATCTCCTTTTTCTCTACAGAGCGTAAAAATGTATTTGTTTTGGAAAAATGTTTGGATCCAAAAAAACCTCTATAACTAGAGAGTGGACTAGGATGAGGTGCTGTTAAAATGTGATGTTTTGTAGTATCTATGAGTTTTGTTTTTTGTATAGCCCCCGCACCCCAAAGTATAAATACTATATCTTTTCTATATTCTGAAATTTTTTTTATAACTGTATCTGTGAAAATCTCCCATCCTTTTTTTTGATGTGACTTAGGAGTACTCTCTTCGACTGTCAAAATTGTATTTATGAGTAAAATACCTTGTTTTGCCCAAGGGGTCAAATCGCCATCTTCGCATAAAGATTCTCCTAAATCACTATGAATCTCTTTTAAGATATTGACCATAGAGGGCGGATTTTTGATATCTTTTGGTGTAGAAAAAGCCAAACCTTGTGCTTGACCTTTTTGATGGTAAGGATCTTGCCCTATAATAACAACTTTGATCTCTTCAAAAGGGGTCAAGGAAAAAGCCTGAAAAATATTTTGTTTTTTGGGATATACTTGTGTTTCTTGATATCTTTTATCTATAAACTTTTCCAAATTTTGATAGTACTCTTTTTGTTGTTCATCATTTATGATAGTTTTCCAAGTCATCTAAATCCTTTAATTTTTTCGCAATTATATCTTTTAGAAAATAATTCAAAGGTAAAATACAAAATTTTTAACTATAATTAAAAAAAATTATTTAAAATAAGGAACACAATGTCTGAATTGATTTTGAGATATATCCATTTTATTGGGATTATGAGTTTAGCATCTACATTGGTGATGCAACATTTGATTTTATCATCTGAAGTGACACAAAAAGAGTTGAAAAAGATTATTTTTTTAGATCTTATTTATGCGATTAGTATGATGTTAGTTTTGGTAGCTGGTTTAACTTTATGGCTAAGTGTCGGAAAAGATGCAAGTTTTTATAGTACAAACTGGATATTTCATGTGAAATTAACACTATTTTTAGTGATATTTTTACTCTCTATTTATCCTACGCTTTATTTTAAAAAAAGCAAAAAAATTGAAGATGAAAAAGTAATCATGCCAAAAATGATTATTATGTCTATACGAATGCAACTCTTACTTGTGTTTATTATGCCACTTTTGGGAGTATTGATAGCAAGAGGATAATTTACCTTATATGATACTTAGTAGGGATTGGATACAATGCCAATTATTAGAGAGTAAGGATGGTATTGATGTGTGGAATTGTAGGATATATAGGGACAAAAAATACAAGTCAGATTTTAATTGATGGGCTTAAAGAGTTAGAATATCGAGGCTATGATAGTGCTGGTATTGCCATTTTGGATAATGATAAAATTGAAGTTTATAAAGCACTTGGAAAGATTATAAATCTTGAAGAAAAAGTATCTCAAAATGAATGTGTTTTAGTACAAGAGAATCTTACTATTGGTATCGGTCATACACGCTGGGCAACTCATGGAAAACCAACAGAGCTTAATGCTCATCCGCATTCAGGCGAGTACTCTTATGTGGTACACAATGGTATTATCGAAAACTATAAAGAGCTTAAAGAGGAGCTTTTAGAAGCTGGTCATAAGTTTGTGTCTCAGACAGATACAGAAGTTATCGTGCATCTTTTTGAGTTTTATTTTAATCAATCTTCAAATGCAGAAGAATCGTTTCAGCAAACTATCTCAAGATTAGAGGGTGCATACTCTATCCTTCTTATTACAAAATCAGAACCTACAAAAATATTTTTTATGAAACATGGCTCCCCTATGGCGATCGCCAAAAATAGTACAGAAGATGGTGAAGAGATATTTTTTGCTTCTTCTGATGCTCCACTTATAGGACATGCAAAAGATGTGGTCTATTTAGAAGATGGGGTAAGTGGCGTTGCTACGAACTGTTCTCTTGAGTTTAGCCAAAATGTATCTTGGTCTACATTGCCTCTTTCTAAACAATCTGCCCAAAAAGATGGCTATAGATTTTTTATGGAAAAAGAGATTTATGAGCAAAGTGATGTGGTGATCGATAGTATGCTTGGGCGTATTGTTGATGATGGAATTTTATTTGATGAGGTTGATGCAGATATAATTGATGGAATTAACGAGATAAAAATATGTGCTTGTGGTACATCATATCATGCCGCCTTAACAGCTAGTTATTTATTTGAAAGATTAGCCAAAGTGAGATGTAGTGTAGAGATAGCTAGTGAATTTCGATATAAAGAACCACTCTTAACACAAGATACACTTTTTATAGTTATCTCCCAAAGTGGTGAAACAGCCGATACATTAGAAGCTCTCAAGATGGCAAAAAATTCAGGACTCAAATCTATCGCTGTTTGTAATGTAGATAACTCCTCTATGACTCGAATTGCAGATGCTACTATCTTAACGCGTGCGGGGATAGAAAAGGGTGTTGCCTCTACAAAAGCATTTTCTACTCAAACAGTTGTATTATGGATGATGGCTTTATATTTTGGAAAACAAAAAGATGTTATAGATTCTGATGTTTTGGAAAATGAATTACAGGTTTTAAGAGAAGTGCCTCAAAGTTTGATAGTAAAAGATAAACTTCATGAAAAATGTAAACGATTAAGTAAGAGATATCTCCATGGGCATGGATTTTTCTTTATTGGTCGAGATGTGTTTTTTCCACTTGCTTTGGAGGGAGCTTTGAAACTCAAAGAGATTAGTTATCTTCATGCAGAGGGATATCCAGCGGGAGAGATGAAACATGGTCCTATTGCACTTGCAGATCCAGAACTTTTTACAATAGCACTTATGCCACAGCATCTACACTATGAAAAAATCAAATCAAATGTAGAGGAGTTAAGCGCAAGAGATAGTACTATTTGTGCTATCTCACCACTTGAATTTGAACTTGCAGATGATTTTGTGAAAACTTCATCAAAAGAGCATTATATGTTGGAATTTTTTGAGATGTTGATTGTATTGCAGGTGCTTTCTATGGAGATAAGTATTCGGCTTGGAAACGATGTAGATATGCCGAGAAATTTGGCAAAAAGTGTAACAGTAGAGTAAAAATTATTGTTATAAAAGAATAAAAAAATCTTAAAAATCAAAAATAATCAAATTTTTTGAGACCAAAGATAAAAATAATGCTATAATTAAATGGTATTGTAAAAAGTCACTATAAAACAAAAAAGTTTGAAAGTAGGATATGATGTATCTTTTAGAAACGAATAAATTTTCTAGTAAAGCAAAAATTAGATTTATTTTCACCTCCTTTGTACTTCTGAATATAATAGTCTTTGTTGTTATTTATATCGTATTTCTCTCAAAGAAGCCTTATGATATCGCTTTATCAAAGTCTGAATTACAAAATTTGGAACGAGAGGTATTAGTAAAAAATTATCTAGAAGATTCCTCTTTTGTACTACAATCACTTCGAATTTCTCCTGATTTTAAAGAGTATTTGAACTCAAATACCAAAGAAGAAAATGTAATAAAAAATATAAAGCTTCTCGTACACAGTAAAAATTCAATTATACAGTTTCGATTTTTGGATAAAAATGGTTTTGAAAAAATAAGAGTAGATAGATATGATGATATTATAAAAACTGTTGCAAAAAAAGAGTTGCAAGATAAATCAAAAAGAAATTATTTTCAAAATGCAAAAAATTTTGCTACAGAAAAAATCTTTTTTTCAGATATAGACTTAAACAATGAAAATGGTAAAATAGAAAATCCTTTTCGTCCTACTATCCGAGGAATTCTTCCAATTATGAAAGGGAAAGAATTTGAGGGTATACTCATAATCAATTTTTCTTTAGATTTTTTACAGAAAAAATTTTTTAATTCAGAAATGTTTCATATGATGCTTGTAGATGGTGATGGATATACTCTCTCCCATTATGATAAAAACAAGAGTTGGGGACGATATCAAAAACCTCAAATTAAAATAGAGGGATTATTTCCCAATTATTATAAAAAAACTTTAACACAAGAGATCCTGAAAGACCCTCAATTTGTTTCAACTAAACTGAATTTACCAATGGTTAATCAACCAATATTAATTTTGGAACTCAAAAAAGAGTGGAAAGAGGAGCTTGAAAAGAGATACAACAATGAAGTGATTACTTTTTTTATCGTTATGTTACTTCTTTCTTTTTTCTTTTCATTAATCATCTATCAAATTGTAAATAAACTTAATTTAGATTTATTAGAAAGATTTAAATATGAAAAAACCATAAATGACTATGTTAAAATTATTGATAGTAATGTGATCACTTCAAAAACTGATTTAGAAGGAAACATTATTTATACCTCTGAAGCATTTTGTAAAATATCAGGATATAGTAAAGAAGAATTGATAGGAAAAAAGCACAGCATCGTGCGTCATCCTGATATGTGTTCGGATATTTATAAAAACTTGTGGCAACAACTCTTGCATGATAAAGAGTGGGATGGAGAGATACAAAACAGACATAAAAATGGAACAACATATTGGGTTTATGCGCATATAACTCCTATATTTAATGAAAAAAAGGAAAAAATCGGATATGTTTCTGTAAGAGAAGATATTACATATAAAAAAGAGTTGGAGCGTATCTCTACGACGGATGCTCTTTCAGAGATAAATAATAAACGATCTTTTTATATGATCACTCCTAAATACATAGAGAGTGCAAATAGAGAAAATGAGATTATCTGTTTTGTATTGATAGATATTGATAATTTTAAGTTGTATAATGATACCTATGGACATCTTGAGGGAGACAAAGTAATAAAAAGTGTTGCCACTGTTTTTAAAAATAAAATGACAAGAGGAGATGACTTTTGTTTTAGAGTTGGGGGAGAAGAGTTTGCTTTACTTTTTAAAACAAATGATATGAATGGTGCTACAGAGTATGTCGAAGATGTAAAAAAAGCAGTCGAAGATCTGCATATTGAACACAAAAAAAATAGTGCATCTTCTTATGTTACTGTTTCTATGGGTATGCTTTGTATAAAAGCTTTGGATATAAAAAGTGTTGATGAGATATACAAACAAGCAGATAATTTATTGTATAAAGCAAAAGAGAGTGGAAGAAATAAAGTGGTAAATAATATAACTTTGGAAAATAAAATTGTATGAAATTGATTGCTAAACTTCAAGTATTACTTTTTTTAATCACTATTCTAATTTTTTCATTATTTAGTTATGTGGCGTACAATTATGATGAGATGAGATTTTTGGATCAAACAAAACAAAATTTGACTGCAATTGCAAATATTCAAAAAAATAGATTGATTCAGTTTTTGGATAATTCAAAAGTACAAATAAAAATGATTACAAATAGAACAGAACTCAAAAATATATTTTCTCAATATCTTCGTACAAAAGAGTTTTCTCTTTTGGGTCTAATTGATACAATGTTATATGATATGCAAAAAAGTCTTGAAAAAAACATAAGTATCTCTTTGACTGATCTTGAGGGGAAAATAATAACATCCACAGATAAAAAACTCATCAATACTTATAAAAAAGGTTTTCCAACATCAAAAGAGTTACTGCAACAAACTACATTTAGTACTCATTTAGGAATAAACAATACTATACATTTTGAATCAAAAGCTCCATTATATAAAGATGGAAAGATTTTGGGTACACTTATTATTGATTCTACTATGAATAGTTTGGCTCAAATAACGGATGATTATACAGGGTTAGGAGAGACAGGAGAAACTGTAATCGCAAAATCTACTCCAAATGGTGCTTTGTTTTTAACCCCTTTGCGATTTGATAGTTATGCTTCTCATAAACGCACGATGAGTGCTACAAAAAAAAATACACCTATTATAAAAGCACTCAATGGTGAGATAGGTTTTTTTACAGATACAGTTGATTATAGAGAAAAAGAGGTGTACTCATCTACAGAATATATAAAAGATATCTATTGGGGAATAACTGTAAAAATTGATAAAAAAGAAGTTGATGATAAATTAAAAAGTTATCGTACACAACTGTTAAGTGTTTTGATCTATATTTTTCCTTTTATTTTATTTATCTCTTATCTTATTTCGAGAAGTTTTGCACAACCTATATTGAATTTGACACAGGTTGTGAAGTCTTTTGGTGAGGGTAATTATGAAAATAAAGCAGATGAATTATCGAGTGATGAGTTAGGAATCCTTGCTAAAACATTCAATCTTATGACAGAGGAGATGAACAAAACACAAAGAAGACTTGAAGAGGCACAGGGATTAGTAAAAATGGGAAGTTGGGAGCTTGATGTAAATACGGGAGCTCTTTTTTTATCCCAAAATATATATACTATTTTTGAAATAAAGTATAATCAAAGAAAAAATATAGAGACATATAAAAATATTTTGAATTTTATTCATAAAGATGATAAAAAATATGTAGTAAATAGCTATAAAAATTCTATTATAAAGCATGAAAAATATCATGTTGAGCATAGAATAGTGACAGCTACAGGAAAAATAAAATTTGTAGAAGAGATGGCAATTCACCAAAGAGATGCAGATGAACAAGTGACCAAATCATATGGTGCTATAATTGATATTACAGAACAAAAAGAAAAAAACTTCAAACTTCAAGAACAGATACGATTGACTAATGAACATATTATTTTATCGACTACGAATCTTTATGGTCAAATCAACTATGCTTCAAAAGCATTTTGTGAAATAAGTGGCTACAGTCATGAGGAACTTGTGGGAGAAAATCATAGAATTGAAAGGCATCCTGATATGCCACATGAACTATATAAAGATCTTTGGGAAACATTACTCAAAAGAGAAACTTGGAGAGGGGAGATAAAAAACAAAAAAAAAGATGGTGGGTATTATTGGGTATATGCTACTATCTCTCCTGTCTATAATATTCATAATAATATTGTTGGGTATACGGCTATTAGAGAAGATATAACAGATAAAAAGAGTATACAAAAAGCACAAAGAATTGCAAAAATGGGAAGCTGGGAACTTGATTTTAAACATAATACTATTCAGTGTTCTGCTGAATTATGTAATTTATTTGAAATCAATGTTCAAGCATATTATAAAAGTGAAACTTTAATACATTTTATAAAACCAGTAGATCGAAAAAGAGTTTTGGATGTGATGGCTAAGTCAATTAAAAATGATGAAAATTTTGAAGTAGAATTTGAAATAGTAACACCACTTGGAAAAGAAAAGATGATGTATGCTTTAGGGGAAGTCTCACTTGATACTGCTAAAAACCCTTTGAAACTAATGGGTATTTTATTGGATATTACTGAGCGTAAAAAAATCGAAAAACAACTCAATGATGCCAAAATACTAGCAGAGCAAGCATCTGTAGCAAAAGGTAATTTTGTGGCGAATATGTCTCATGAGATACGAACGCCTATGAATGCCGTTTTGGGCTTTACTGATCTTGCTTTAAAAACGAATAATTTAGGCAATGATGCTTATGCATATTTAAAAAAATCACAATCTGCAGCAGTAGGATTGTTGGGTATTATCAATGATATTTTAGATTTTAGTAAAATAGAATCCAAAAAATTTGCTATTGAAAAAACAACATTTAATCTTAAAAACCTTCTCTCTGAAATTACTGAACTAGTAGAATTTCAAGCTGTAAAGAAAAATCTTGCTTTAAATGTAGTCTATGGAGATATTTCAGACTGTTTTATAGGTGATTCTTTACGAATAAAGCAGATTCTTATAAATATTGTTGGAAATTCCGTTAAATTTACTCAAAAAGGATATGTTTCTATTGAGGTAAAAAAGGATAATGAATACTTACAGTTTAAAATTTCTGATTCTGGGATAGGGATGTCTCCTTCACAATTAGAAACAATTTTTGAGCCATTTGTTCAAGCAGATAGTTCTATAGTCCGTGATTTTGGGGGGACAGGATTAGGGACGGTTATTAGTAAAGAACTCATAGAACTTATGCAAGGAAAAATAGAAGTTTCAAGTATTTTTGGAAAAGGATCTACCTTTATAATAAAACTACCATTAGAAGAGGTAGATTGTCCTAAAGTATTATTAGAAAATAAATCTCACTTGAATATACACTCATTTTGCAAAAGATTATTTAGGATTTTATTAGTAGAAGATAACAAACTTAATGCAGAACTGATCCAAATAAATTTGGCTGATCAGTTAGGTCACACGATATTTTGGGTGAAAAATGGGAAAGAAGCTCTTATTGAAATTACAAAAAATTATTCAAAATATGATCTTATTTTGATGGATGTTCAGATGCCAGTTATGGATGGAATACAAACTACACGAGAGATTAGAAAGATTGAAAAAAATACAAAAAAGCATATTTCGATTATTGCACTCACAGCCTTGGTAACTATGGAAGAGCAAGAGAATACAAAAAAAGCAGGTATGGATGGATTTGCTCTGAAGCCTATTGTGATGCAGGATCTATTATTTCAACTAGAAAAAGTAGTACCATCAGGAATAGGAAGAAAAAATACTGTTCTACACAGTAGAAAGGTAGAAGAGATAAGTGAAGATTTAGACTACCTACTTCCCACAATAAATGCAAAAATTGGTTTGAAAATTTGGACAAGTAAACAAAAATATCTTAAAGCACTTAAAAGTTTTGTTAAAAATCACCATAATGATATGAAAATAATTAAAAATGCACTCCAAATAAAAAATTATGAAGATGCATTACGAATATTACATACTTTAAAGGGACTCTCTTTTGGATTTGATTTATTATATGAAAAGAGTCACAGGCTTCATGATCAAATTGTAAATAAAGAAAAAGATTTAGATATAGATTCGCTTCAAGAAAGTTTTGATGTAACAATAGAACTTATAAATAGTTTATATGTAGAGGAAGAAACTATTTCTGTAGAAACTTTCGAGGATACAGTACTTATTCAAAATATACAAACACTATTGAATATGCTAGAAAATGGAGAATCAGATGATCTACTTGCACTGAAACTATTTACTAGTTTAAAAAAAGTATACAATAGAGATGAGTGTGAAAAATTTTATGAATCTATAGAAAATTTTGATTATGAAATGGCCTACCAGATACTTCAAAAAATAGATAAAAATTTAAAAAAGAGTATATGATGAGGATAATAGATAAAAATTTTTATTTTATTTATCTCCTATTATCATGTACTGTTATTTTATTGTTTATTTTAACCATCAAAATATCTCAGCTTGATAGAGATATTATACATTCGAAAAGTTATTGGCAATCAAGCTTTTTCCAGAAAGAAAAAGAGTTATTAAATCTTATTGATACCTATTCTACATCTTTAAAGTCATTACATCAAAATCAATATTTTTATGAATATATTATTGATAATAAATATGATAAACTTATCAAAAACATCTTTTTAGATACTAAAAAATCATTACCACATCTCTTTCAGGTACGGTATATAAATAAAAATGGGTATGAAAAAATAAGAGTTGAGGGGAATACCATCTCTTTGTATAAAGATGAAGCAAAATCTGAAATAACTCCTATAAATAAACTTCAAAATAAAGCAAACAAAAAATATTTCAATCAGTTTATGAAGTTGGCACCAGGGGAAATTGGATACTCAATTATTAATTTAAACAAAGATCATGGAGTTGTTACTTTACCAAAAGAACCGACTTTGAGAATAGGGATGGCTATGTATGCTAATACAGAAAAGCCACAAGGTGTTTTGGTTTATAATGTATCATTACGATACTTTTTTTTAAATTTAGGTCAATTTACACAGTATAAATTTATGTTAACAGATAAGATGGGAAATTTTTTGGTACATTATGATAAAAAATATGGTCTTCTTGGAGATCATTCTTATTATACATTACAAGATGAATTTCCACAGGAATATAGAAAAATTTTAGATAAAGATAAGTATGAAACAGATATTATATATTCGCGTACTATTAGAGATCTTACCAATACACAAGATATAAAAATGATACTTACTTTTTATACGATAAAAGAGAATAATTTATTTGATTGGCTTAAAAAAGATTTGATTTTAGCGATATCTCTTTGCTCTTTTTTACTTTTACCCTTTATTCAGTATGTAGTATTTTGTCAAAAAAAGGAAAAAATTGAAAACAATAATGATTGTTGATGATATGGTTGAGAATATAAAATTATTAAAGTATATCCTAACTGAAGAGGGCTACAATATAAAAGTAGCTAAAAATGGAAAAAGAGCTTTAGAACTTGTTCAAAAAGAGCCTTTGCCAGACCTTATATTGCTTGATGTAATGATGCCTGAAATGGATGGTTATGAGGTATGTAGAGAGTTAAAAAATAATAATATTACAAAAAATATACCTGTAATATTTGTAACTGCAAAAAATGAGAGAGAAGATGAAAAAATGGGTTTTGATATGGGTGCCGTTGATTATGTTTCAAAACCAATATCAAGAATAACTGTTTGTGCACGCGTAAAAACACACCTACAACTTAAAGAACTTATGGATAATCTTTCTTCACAAGTGGAGGAGGAAACAAAACTTAGATTGTATCAAGAAAAATTACTTATGAAACAGAGCAAACAAGCAGCAATGGGTGAGATGATAGATGCTATTGGACATCAATGGGTACAACCTTTGACCATAATGAGTATGAATGTAGAGATGTTATCTTTGGAATTTGAAGAAAATTTGGTTGATAAAAAATATATAGAAGATTTTACGACAAATTTTCAATCTCAAGTAACTCATCTTAAAGAGACTATGAAAGAGTTTAGAACATTTTTAAGACCTTGTGATAATACTGAGCCATTTATGATAGATAAAGCTATTGAAGTTACACTCGTTTTGGTAAAAGATGAGTTTATTAAAAATACTATTGAGATAAAAACAAATTTGCAAAAAAATATTATATTAGAGGGGAGTGAAACAGAGTTCAAGCATATACTTATTAATTTACTCAATAATGCAAAAGATGCTTTTATAGAACTTAAAATTCCTCAGAGAATTATTGAGATATCACTTTATGAAAATGAAAATTGTATTTGTATAGATGTTTGTGATAATGCAGGTGGTATACCTATACCACTTATTACAGAGATATTCAAACCAAATGTTACATCAAAAGAAGAAGGTACAGGTATTGGTCTTTATATGTCACAACAAATTGCAGAAAAACTTGGTGGATATTTGAGGGTAAAAAATATTGAAAATGGGGTAAAATTTTCTTTTGTCAAAGAGAAGCAAAATAAAATACTTACGCTATAATTATTTTATTTTAATCTATTTTTAAGAATTGTTTAAATAAAATAATCTAGTTTAAGAGAAAGAGGGAATATGAAAATAATTAAAAATACAATTGTAATTGTGGGATTACTAGCTTTATTTATAAGTTATGGGAATGCTTATAATAATGATATTCCTAGAGTACAAAAATCTGTAAGTCAATTACAATTCAATATTAAAAAAGGCTTGAATACATCAGAGATTATTAAAGAGATAGGGATACCAAATGTTATTACAAAAGCTAAAGATGGAAAAGTCTCTTGGGGATATGATAATCTCAAAACATATACAAAAAACAAATTGGTAACACTTGTGTTAAATTTTGACAATAAGAAAAGATTACAATCATTTTCTTATATGTACACATCATTTTAAATTATGAAAAAAAATATTAATCTATTTCTCATAATTGTAACAAGTATTTTATTTACTGGATGTCTTAATAATTCATTAAACAATTCACAAGTAAATGAGTTAATAAGTAAAAAATCACAATTAGATACAAGATCAATGCAAACGCAACAATTTAATGATGTAAACAAAACAGATTTACAAAAAGCGATTGTAAATACTTTGCAAGATGAATCATTATCTATTCAAGATTTTGAGGATAATTTTATAAGTGCACAAGGGTACAAAAATAATTTAGAATTATTGATGCAAATCTCTATTTTTGATAAAGAGAACGATATATTTGATGTACGGATAAGTATAAATGTCAAAAATCAAAAAGCTCATTCTTCAACTATAAATGGGTATTATCCGTATCTATTTGAAAGATTAAAAAAGTCAATATTTCTTGAACAAAATCTTTATAATAAATTTGAAGATGATAATTTAACCGTAGAAGAGACAGTTGAAAATACTAATATGAATAAAATGGATACTCTTCCAAACAATGAAGATAAAATAGAAAAAAAGAGTACTAGATTGGATTATTATAACAATTACAAATTAAAAAGAGCAGCATTATATAGAAAATCTCAATAATAATACATTTATTTAATTATAAAATGCTAATTTACTTTATATTTACTATTTTTCGTTAAAATTCGTTCAATAAAGGTAACAAATGTGGAAAAATTTAAAATTAGCTCATAAAATTGTAGTAGTGATAAGCTGTATTATTATTGGTATGCTTATTATAGCAGTTTCATCGTATATAGGTTTTGGAAAAGTTGGCTCTAAAATAGAAGAGATATCAGAATTTCAAATTCCGTTAAGTAATATCATAACGGAATTAGAAAAAGATATTTTAAAAGAAGAAGTTCTTTCGTATTCATTACTATTGGCTTCAAAAGAGGAACATACTAATAAATTGATTCAATTAAAGTCAGAGATAGCTTTATTGGAAAAAAAGACAGAAGATAAAATCAAAAAATGTGAACTACTTGCTCAAAAAGCGATCAATCATTCAAATATTTTGGAAGTTAAATCAAAATACCAATCATTTTTAGAAACATGTAAAATATTGGAAAAAGAACAATATAATTTTGTACATATTCTCAAAGAGTTTGAAGAAAATCTTGAAAATAAGATACTTGCCAATATAACTCAAAAAAGAGCACTTTTACATAAAGAGTTAGTATCTATGGATAAACATGCTGTAACACTTACTCATAAAATGGAAGAGTTACTAGTACACTCTACTCAAGAAGCGGAGCATATAGAACATAATGCTTTACAAGTTATTGAGATCATAGCTTTATTAGTTTTTTTATATTCTCTTATTGCAGGATTTACATTAGTAAAAATAATACAAAAAAGTATGCATGATTTCCAAACTGGACTAATAGGTTTTTTCAAATATCTTAATAGAGAACAAGATGATGTTCACCTCCTCAATGATACAACTAGTGATGAGTTTGGTATGATGTCTAAAGTGGTAAATCTTAATATAACAAAAACAAAACAAGCAATAGAAGAAGATAGAGAAGTTATAAATGATACTATAAATGTTCTTAGTGAATTTGAGCAGGGTGATTTATGTCAAAGAGTAAGTACTTCTACACATAATCCAGCATTAAAAGAACTTACCGATTTATTAAATAAGATGGGTGGAAATATCGAAACAAATATAGAACATGTATTAGATATACTTGAGGAGTATTCAAATAGTAAATATATGAGCAGAGTCAAAACAAACGGTATAAAAAAACACCTCTTAAAACTTGCAAATGGGGTGAATACACTTGGAGATTCAATTACCGTAATGTTGAGTGACAATAAAGCGAATGGATTAAGTTTGGATAAAAGTAGTAATATTTTACTTAATAATGTAGAGATCCTTAATCAAAATTCAAATGAATCAGCAGCAGCACTAGAGCAAACAGCAGCAGCCTTAGAAGAGATCACAAGTAATATTTCGAATAATACACACAATATTATTCAAATGTCAGCAATCGCTTCTAATGTAACACAATCAGCAAAAGAGGGGGAACTTTTAGCAGAACAAACTACATCTGCTATGAATGATATAGATACAGAGGTAAATGAGATTAGTGAAGCAATAACAGTGATAGATCAAATAGCATTTCAAACAAATATTCTTTCTTTAAATGCAGCAGTCGAAGCAGCAACTGCTGGAGAAGCAGGTAAGGGATTTGCAGTAGTTGCACAAGAGGTTCGGAATTTGGCTAATAGAAGTGCTGAGGCTGCAAATAGCATCAAAATATTAGTAGGTGTTGCGACACAAAAAGCAGATAAAGGGAAAGAGATAGCAGATAAGATGATAGGTGGATATCATGGTTTAAATACAAATATTTTACAAACTATTGAATTGATATCAAATGTAGAACATGCAAGTAAAGAGCAGTTATTAGGGATAGAACAGATTAACGATGCCATTGGATCACTTGACCAACAGACACAAAATAATGCCATTATTGCAACACAAACACATAGAGTGGCTTTTCATACTGATGCACTTGCAAAAGTGGTACTCGAAAATGTTAATCACAATGATTTTGCAGGAAAAGACAAAATAGTAGCAAAAGAGTTTGGAGAGATAGATAATTTAACAATAGAAAATAAACCAAAAATAGTAGAACCTAAAAAAATACAAAATACCCAAAAAAATTCAATGAATCTGGTTCAAGAAAATAGTAACAATGATGATGAATGGGTAAATTTTTGATGAAAGTATATATGAATTACATAGAGTGATAAAAAAGGAAAAAATTTAGTTATTTTTCCTTTTTTGAGTATGTTATAAACAAACTTATATTTATAATATTTACTTTATAGTAAATTATTTTTTATTTAGTTTTGAACAATGTTAAAAATGAATAATCCTCGTCATTTACACCTCCGTATTGTTTTAATGTTAAAATTGTACCACTCTTAATTATTTAGAAATTCTAAAATAATCATATTAGATAAAAAAAGAAATAGTTAATTTAATAATTAAGCTACAAATTCTATAACCATTTTATTGAGTTGGGCTGTATTTTGCAAAGATTGCATAATGATATTTGTCCCCAACATAGTTTCTGTTGAAACTGTTTCTTCTTCATTTGTAGTATTTAAAAAATTACTAAACTTTTCTTGACTTAATACATTGATTGGAGAATTTTGTTTTGCAATTATTGTATTTAGTGCGAGTTCAGTATGAATTGACAGCATGATATTACTCCATATAAAAAATTATTTAAAATTATAACACTAAAATTTTAATCTAACTTTAATAAATGCATAATAATTAAAGAATTTGAATATTTAATATTTAGAGTATTTTTCTTAGAAAATTTGTGTGATTCTAATACTCAAATGAGAGAGTAAAATAGTATTTATTGGAAGTATTGAGTATAATTTGTATCTTTATTTAAAATGAATTTTTTTTGAAAATTAAGCAGCAGATTCTATAACTATACGATTGAGACGAGCTATATTTTGTAGAGATATCATAATTATATTTAGCTCTTCGATAAAAGTATCTTGCTTTTTTCTGGTTTTAGTATATTGTCTATTTTTTCTACGCAAAAGTTTATTGAAATTTTCATGCCTCAAAAGATTTATTGGGGAATTTTGCATTGAACTTATTAACCCCAATGTAAAATCATTGTTGATTTGCTGCATTTAATTTACTCCAGTTTATATAATAAAGTGAGAAGTATAACATTTTATATTTAATCTAGCTTTAATAAATGGACAATTAATGTATTATATTCGATACAAAGATAAAACTAAAAAAGATATTTACTTATTAAATATATTTATCCAATTTATTAAATATTGATCTTCTTTTATCTCATGATCTGGTTGTCTTTGTTTTGAGTGTTTTGTTATCATATAATTCATACTCAAATTATATGATATTTTGATACTTTTATGTGGTATACTTTTGATATAACTATGGGGAACTTTATGGTAGTGCAAGAAATTAAAATTTTAGTCTAAGGAGATTACATCAATAGTAAAATAGATTTTTTTATAAAGAGTGCAAATATCGGTATCTACAATAAATGTGAAGTAATTGAAATCTTTGGATTTGATAAAAAGAAAAAAGAAGCTTTTAATATCTACACTTTAGTTATATTTTTAAATACAAAACAAATCACTACTAAAGAAATGATGTCCAATAAACTTAATACTTTTAAGGGCTTTAAAGATTTAGCTTGGGGAATCCAACGAAGAATAATAGATATTGAAACATCAAAAAAACTTTTTAATGAGTTAAATGATAAAAATAAGTTTTACATTGATAAACCATTGAATGTGGGAACTTTAAAACTTCTGACTGAACAATATGTTTCACCAAGAGAAGATATGTTTAATGAAATTCAAATTAATAATATTTTAAAGAATAATTTTGATAATGGTTCATATATTTTAGAATTTTTTGATGAAGATAAGTTTGATGTCAAATTTTTACTTGATGACCCAAAGATGCTACTTGATTTTAATGAAATGGTAAATGAACTATTGCCAATAAACATATCAAATGTATCTGATAGATTAGGAAATGTTATTTTTCAATTTCCCATAAATAAATTTGATTTACATATTGATACAATCAAATATATCTCTTTAAATCAATTTATCGGTATTAAAATAGAAATTCACCCAAAAGACTTAGAATATGATTTGTCAAATTTAATAATAAGAATGTATGAGCATAATGATAATGTTATTACTAGACAAAAATACATTGAAGTGAAACAAAAAATTACAAAAATACAACTTGACGATTGTTTTGGAACACATATAGAAATTATTGATAAAAAGAATTCACTTGCAATTTATAGGTATAAACTTAATATTATGAAACAAATGAATACAAATATGCAATTAATTGAACCTCAAAAAAGAGTTTTTGAAATAAAAGGTAAAGTGTATAAAGTTGAAGTATCACATAATGCGAGCAATAACATTTTAGGAAAAGAGACAAATAAACCTTTTGATGAATGGATAAGAGATAGAAAATATGAACAAGAATTAAAAGAATTAGAACATACTAAATCTTTTATTCAATATTATGGTAATGAAAAAGAAAAAGCACTTAAAGATGTTAGAGAATTAATTAATAGACATGGAGATAAAGGCGTATATATTTGGGATCCATATTTAAGTGCAGAAGATATCAAAAATACACTGTATTATTGTAAGCATAGTTATGTTCCTTTGAAAGGAATTAGTGGATTAGAACAAGCTTCTATTAGACTTCGTGATTTCTTTAATTCTACTTGTTTTTCAATAGTTGATAAATATAAGAATAATTATATTTATTTAGATTTTCAATATAAGCTTAATATTTTTAAAAAACTAACAAAAAAAGAAAAATCAAAATATGACATGATTGAAAACTTAGAAAAAGATAATGAAGAATTTTTACTTATGAATTTAGAAGTTAGGGGGAAAGTTTCTAAATTTGGATATAACTTTCACGATAGATTTCTAATCTTTCCACAAGAAAAAGCAAAAGTTTGGTCTTTGGGTATATCTGTAAATCAATTAGGAGAATCTCATCATATATTACAAGAGGTAAAAAATGCTCAACATATTTTGAATGCCTTTAATAGGTTGTGGGATGAATTAAATCATAAGGAGTGTTTAGTATGGAAGAGCAAATAACACCTCTATTAATTAACACATTGAAGAGTATTATTCCTTGTAATAATAGTAATATTTTAAAAAATTATTATCAACTCTTTGATAATAAAAAATATTTAGGTACAAATTTTAATGAAATATATAAGGATATGAAAGAAGTCTATAGTCTTGATTTACAATCTTTAAGATATGGACATAATAATCATAATGAACAATTAATTTATAAAGATTTAATAATAGCAATTATCAATGAAATAGATTCAGATAGAAAAATGAAATTAATACCTCTAATAATATATCTTGATAATGATAGAATTTTTTATGATTACCTATTGAGGGCTAATTGCTTTAGTAATTTAGTTAAAAGCGATAAAGAATTTTTCACTAACATAGTTAAAAAACTTGAGATAAAGGTTGGAGGATTAGAAAAACTTTCCTTATATGACCAAAAAAAAGAATCTTATATGCAATATAAACAAGGTATTGAAACTATGAATTTTCAAAAAATTTATTATTTTGTTGAGTTATCTGAAAGAAGACGAGGATTTTATTTTGATTCTTATTTAGACTTTGCATGTTTAATATCTTATAAATATTTTTTGAATGATTTAGTTGCTATTCTTAACAATAAAAAAGATATGTTTGAAATAATATATTTAATTCATATTTTAAATACTGAAGAGATACTTAATCTAGCAACAAAATCAAATAATTATCTTCTAAAATTTGAAGCAATTAGACAAGCAGTTTATTTTAAAAATAATAATCAAAGTTGTTTAAATCTTTTAAAAAATGAACAAAAACTAGTAAGTGAGATAATATTAGAATTTTCTGAAAAAGAATCTTTTTGGAAAGATTTTATATCTTATTATTTATCTTATCCTTCACGAAATCCTCAACTTTTTAGACCTATGGCAAATGCGATTAATATAATGGATCAAGATAGTATTGATTATTTAGTGCAAAATATTAAAATTGACAAATACATAAATGATGATAGTAAAGAAGCGTTAAATAGTTGTATTTTACATATTAAAAACGATGATATACAAAAAGATATATTATCAAAACTATTTATTAAATGGGAAAACTTTATTGATAATTACAATGAATTTTTTGGAAGTATTATTTTAACAGATATCATTGATATAGTTATTGTTTATGTAAGAGATTTTTTAAATAAAGATTTAATAGTAAATAGTATCAATAATATTTTAAATAACATTGAAGAAATAGATAATAAATGGTTTAAAGATAGTTCAGAAAAGACAAATTATTTTTACAAAAATATGAGTAAATTATTTGTATATGGTTTTGCTTTAGATAAATATAAATTATTTAAGTTAAAAGAAAAATATGTAAATCTTTGTAAAAAGAGTTATTTATTAGAAAAAGAGTATTCCCGTGAAAATGAAAAAACTACTTTACAATTATTTGAGGGTTTTATTTTATAGGAATTATACTATCTGTCAATTCAAATAATAACTAAATTATATTACTTAATAATAAATTTAAATGGTTTCAATATTTTCTAAAATAAGTTTTTATGAGATTTGTAAAGTGGCAGAGAGTGGGGGATTCGAACCCCCGGAGGTATGACCCTCGCCGGTTTTCAAAACCGGTACGTTCGACCAACTCTGTCAACTCTCTACAATATTATGGTGGTGCGAACGGTCGGAATTGAACCGACACTCCGAAACCGGAATTGGATTTTAAGTCCAACGCGTCTACCTATTCCGCCACGCTCGCACATGTTT
>Ga0193955_1000151_pt1 | contig 44476 bp, 43 predicted proteins | sample BB_6_MG_FD_140343 | JGI IMG/M metagenome (GOLD analysis project Ga0193955, IMG submission 140343) | Microbial mat bacterial communities from the Broadkill River, Lewes, Delaware, United States - BB_6_MG | ecosystem: Environmental > Aquatic > Freshwater > River > Microbial mats | place: USA... | reverse complement strand
TTTTTTAAATAGTCATTACATCCTACTTCATAAGACAATTTTATTTTATCAAGTTCGCAATTTGCACTAATTATGATTACTGGTATTTCACTATGATAAATTCGAATAGTTTTTAAAATTGATATACCATCTAAAGAAGGAACATTAATATCTAAAATAAAACACTGATAACCATTTGATATGGCATCTAAAGCATCATCTCCATCCATAAAAACATCAACTTTATAATTCTCTTTCTCTAATGACTCTTTCATTAATTGACACAGTCGTACATTATCTTCAAGAACTAGAATCTTCAAATATCATCTCCATTATAATCTTAATAAGTGGATATTATAACAAAAGAAAAAGTAAACTAATATTTCTAGTTTACTTTTTCTAAATATTTTTTATTTATTTGCTAAAGTTAGAAGTGTTTTTGATAAAACCTCTGTAGCTTGGAAAACATCATTCATATTAACTTCTTCTGCAATATTATGACTAATACCTTCCTTACAAGGAACAAATATCATACCTGTTAAAGTTGATATTTCAGGCATATGCATGGCATCATGCCCTGCTCCACTAGGGAGTTTTATATACTCTACTCCTAAATCAATTGCTTCTTGCTCAATTAAATCAACAAGTTCTTCATCTAATTTAACAGGATAATCTTTTGAAAGTTGCTTCAATTCATATTTTAGGTCATCTTTTTTTACAAGATTTTCAATTAGCTCAATAATTAATTCATCTGCTTTTTCTAAATTATTCTTATCTATATCTCGTATATCAATTCCTAATTTTACTTCCCCTGGAATAACATTTAAAACTCCAGGAACAGCATTTGCAAATCCAACCGTTGCAACTAAAGTCTTCCAAATCTTTTGTGAAGCAATATCTTCAATTCCTACTATTATTTTAGCAGCTGTAACAAGTGCATCTTTTCTCATATTCATAGGAGTTGCCCCTGAATGATCAGCTCGTCCTTTTATTATAAGCTCATATCTAATAGGAGCAGCTATTCCTGTTACTATTCCTACAGGAATTTGTTTATTCTCAAGAACTGGACCTTGTTCAATATGTAACTCTACATATGCATATATATCATCTTTTTTTAGTTTTGCACTATCTAAATTATCTACATCACAACCAAAATCTTTAGCTGCTTCATAAATACTTATTCCATTTTTATCTTTTAAAGACTTGATTTTATCTAAATCAAGTTTTCCAGTCATTACTTTACTTCCCATTGTTGCCATATTAAATCGACTTGATTCTTCACAAGAAAAAATAATAAGCTCTAAAGGTCTTTTGTGAGAAAAACCTTTTTCTTTTATTACTCGTATTGCTTCAAGAGCTGTAAAAATACCTAATGTTCCATCAAAGCATCCACCATAAGGAACACTATCCAAATGAGATCCAGAAGCAACAGGAGCTAAATCTTCACTACCTTCTAAACGTCCAAAAATATTTCCTACGGCATCTTCACGAATTTGCATTCCAAGATCTAGCATTAAAGATTTAAGGTATTCTCTAGCTTCCTTTTCTTCTTTAGAATAAGCAAGTCTATTAATACCTCTTGGCTTTAATGCACCAAACTTGCTTACTTCTTCCATCTCATGTTCTAATCTTTTATTATTTATCATTTTCTTAACCTTAGAATCTAATTATATTCTATCAAAGATATATTTTATTACATTGCTAATAAAACATATACCGATACTAACCCTAATATCATACCTAAAGCTGTTCTTTTTACAACATCAATTGTATCTACTTTTGCAAAACCTGCACAAACAATAACTGCTCCTGCAAGTGGTGACATAGTTCGTCCAATTGCTCCACTAATTGCACTTAAAGATCCCATATCTTGGATTTTCATTCCTAAACTTTCAGCATGAGGAGTAACAGCTTCATTAAATGCAAAGGCAGCAGCGTCTCCTGAACCTACAACTATAGCTAGTAAAAATGGTCCAACTGTTGCACCAATACCCGCTAAATTTGGATTTGAAATTAAGAAATCAATAAATACATCAACCGCACCTAAAGCTTTAAGTCCAGATACAAATACTGTTGCTGTAATAATAATCCCTAAAATATTTGCATAGGCTCCACCCATTCCATCAAAGAATTTTTTTGAAACTTCTGAAGGATTTGTTCTTGTTAAAATAACAGCAACAAATATTCCAATAAGCATAGCTTGTGCAACACCCATTTTTAACATAGGCACAGTTCCTGTAAATCCTAAAATTAGGATGATTAAGGGAATAATATTTATAAAAGCGAAAAGTGGATTTACTTTAAAATCTGTACTAATTTTAAAGTCTTCATCTTCACTTACATAACCTTTATGTTCTTTTAAGTAAATAGCTAACATACCTAAAACAATTGAAGCTATAACTATACTAGCAATTACGGCTAATTTATGATTATCGATAACATCTAATACACTAATACCTGCAAGTTTTGCAATAAATGGATTATGAGATAATCCAGGATTTAACATACTTCCATATGTTCCACTAAATACAGCAGCAGCTGCCATTACAGGACGAACACCTGAATAAATTAAAAGTGGTATAAAGATACTCCCAACCGCAGCAGCACATCCAGCAGCTGAAGGTAAAGCAATATTAATAGCAAAAGTTAAAAGTGTTGCTACTGGGACTAAAAATATTCCTGCTTTTTTTAATAACCCTGCTAATAGATTGATTAAATGTTTATCACATTCTGTTATTTTCATAACCGCTGCAAAACCTAGAACTGAACAAATTGATTGAATTAATCCACCTGTTGTCATTCTCTTTGCAAAAGAATCAAAAGCTATCATTGGTTCTAATGCCACAGTTGCCATAAAAACACCTGCTACTAAGAGCACCAATTTAGTATCATATTTCTTAACTAAAAAATATACCACTCCTACAATTGTTATAAGAGCAATTAAAACTTTTAAAGTTTCCATGTTTTCTCCTTATTTTTGATATGAGAAAGTTTAGAATAAGTTTGTGAACTCAGTGAGACTTTTGAGTTATGTTAGAGAAAGAAATCCAATAAGAAGGATATTCTTATTGGATTTACAATTATTTTTGACTAAGTTTATAAGCTGTTCGTAAAAATATATCTAAGCCTGCAAGAAGTGCATACTCATCAAAATCAAAGCACTCATTATGATGCCCAGCATCTAAAAAAGTACCAATCATTAAGTAACCACTTTGTCCTCCTGCATTTTGTACAGTTCTCATAAAATGGGCATAATCTTCACAAGCTCCAAAGTCATAGTTTTTAACTATTAAGTCATTTTCAATATAAGGTGATTCGCAAGAACTTTCATATATTAAGTCAGTTATAAACTGGCTACTATCTCCACCTGCTGTTCCACCTGTTTGTCTAACTTCGTAATCAACACTATGAATTTTTGCAACACCTTCTACAATATTCATACATTTGTTTTTCATAAAATCATTTAGTTCTGTAGTAACTCCACGTGTTTCACAAGCCATAAAAGCATTTGGAGCTATCACGTTTCGTCCTTCTCCTGCAATTAGCTTTCCTACATTTATTCTTGTAGTACCACCTGAATGTCTTGTAATTGAGTGCATTTGTATTGCAGCTTCAGCAGCAGCTAAAAGTGCATTTGCCCCTTCTTGTGGTGCTCCTGCTGCATGTGCTGATTTTCCTTTAAAAGTAACATCAAATTTTGAAGTTGATAAAAATTTATTTACTCCACAGATAACACCTTTACTTTGTGTTGCTTGAAAACCAATATGTGCACCTAAAAGATAATCCACTCCATCTAAAATCCCAGTAGGTTCCATGCCAACAGCTCCACGACATCCCTCTTCTGCTGTTTGGAAAATAAACTTGAATTTTCCTTTAAAATCATCAATATTTTCACTAATAATTTTTGCAAGAGCTAAACCAATTGAGATATGACCATCGTGTCCACAAGCATGTGTTATTGATTTTATATCAGAACTAAAGCCTTCTTTAAATGGTCTATGATCTTCTTTTGTACTTTCAGTAACATCAACACCATCAATATCAAATCTAAAAGCTACACAAGGTCCTTCTCTTTTAGTATCAACTTCTGCAACAACCCCTGTTAGACCATCTTCCATTACCTTTAATAAGTCATGGTCTTTTTCATCTAATAGTTTTCTAGCCCTTGCAAGAGCAGCTAAGGATTCCTCTTTTGAACCTAAACCTTCTCTTTTTTCTGGGCTTACAATCTCTCTTCCTAATTTTAGTTCATATTTATATTCTTTTAGCTTTTTGATTATCTCAGCTGTAGTAAAAAATGTGAACCAACCTGTTTCTGGGTGCTGATGAAAAAATCTTCTATGTTGAATCATTTCATCTTTTAATTTTTCTACTTTTGATATTATAAAATCCATATTTCCTCCAAAATTATTTTTTTATCTTGAAATTGTAATATAGAAATGTGACATGAATATGATGTTTTATATTGCTAAAATAATATAAATACAAAGAAGCGCTAAGACCATCCCAAAAGAACTTCTTTTTGCTAATTCAAGAGTAGATACTTTTGCAAAGCCTGCACATATAATAGCAGCTCCAGCAAGAGGAGACATTGTTCTTCCAATAGCCCCACTTATTGCACTTAAGGAGCCCATATCTTCAATACTCATACCAAAAGATTCTGAAAAAGGGAGAAGAGATTGATTAAAAGCAAGTGCTGCTACATCTCCGGAGCCTGTTACTATTGCTAAGAAAAATGGGCCTAAGGTTCCACCAATTGGGGCAATACTTGGATTTGATATCATAAAATCAATAAATAATTCTTCTATTCCTAAAGATTTTAATCCTGATACAAAAACTGTTGCAGCTATTATTATTCCTAAAATATTTGAATAAGCACTACCCATTCCATCAAAAAACTTTTTAGAAACAACAGTAGGCGAACTTCTTGTTAAAATTACAGCTATAAATACTCCAAGAAGCATAGCTTGGGCTACTCCCATTTTCAAAGAAGGAACTAAACCTGAAAATCCTAAAATAATAATAAATAAAGGTATTAGATTTATACTAGCAAAAAGAAAATTTACCTTTATTTTTTTGTCTATTTTAAAGCTCTCATTATCAGAAACATAACCTTTATGCTCTTCTAAATAAACGGCTAAGGCACCTAAAGTTAAAGAAGCAATTAAAATACTAAAAAGAACTGCTATTTTGTGATTATTTATTACTTCAAGTACACTAATATTTGCCAATTCTGCAATTAAAATATTACTAGCTAAACCAGGACTTAGCACACTTCCATAAGTACCCAAAAGAATAGCTGTTGCTGCCATTACTGGTTTTACGCCAGAATGAATAAGTAAAGGAATCAAGATACTTCCAAGAGCTGCGGCACAGCCAGAAGCAGAAGGTAAGGCAATATTAATAGAAAAAGTTAAAAGTGTCGAAGCAGGAATAAGAAAAATTCCTGTTTTTTTTAGAATATCTCCTAGAAGATTAAATAAATGTTTATCACAGCCTGTTATTTTCATAACTTCTGTAAAACCTATAACAGAACAAATAACTTGGATTAAACCACCTGTTGTCATTGCATCTGCAAAGGCATTTAATGCCATCATAGGATTCAAAGAGATAATGGCCATAAAAACACCAGCACTTAAAAGCACGACTTTAGTGTCGTACTGTTTTTTAAGGAAATATCCAACTATTAAAATAGCTATTATTAAAATAAAAAAATTAAATATTTCCAAAAATTATTCTCATGACTTATTTTACATACATTTAGGGAAATCAAAAACGACTCTACCACTTTTTATAGTTAGAATAGATGCCCCTTTTAGTTTCTCTCCATAAAGTGGAGTATTCCTTGATTTTGATTTATTGATTGTTTCATCATAAATATACTCAAATTCTGGATCAATAATTGCAATATCAGCTAACATTCCTTTCTCTAATCTACCTTTATTATCTAATTTTAAAATCTTTGCTGGATTTGTTGATGTTAGTTCAACCATTTTTTCTAAACTTATAACACCTTCTTCAACAAGTTTTAAAGTTAGAGGAATAAGTGTTTGAAGACCTAAAATTCCAAAAGGAGCATTATCAAATTCTACTGATTTCTCATCACTATGATGAGGAGCATGATCAGTTGCAATAACATCAATTAATCCACTTTGAAGACCTCTTTTTATAGCATCAACATCTTTCTTAGTTCTAAGTGGTGGTGACATTTTAAAATTTGTATCATAATCTAAAAGTTTGCTATCTGTAAAAGAAAAGTGATGTGGTGCAACTTCACAAGTAATATTAATACCTTCTTTTTTTGCCATGGTAATAAGTTTTAATGACCATTCTGAACTTACATGTGCTATATGAATATGCCCTTTTGTAAGTTTAGCAAGTAGCATATCTCTTGATACCATAATTTCTTCACCTTCACTTGGCATACCTTGAAGACCTAACATTGTAGAGATTTCACCTTCGTTCATAACACCTTTATGACACATAGCACAATCTTCAGAGTGAGAAATAATAAAGCTTCCAAAACCTTTTGAATATTCTAAAGCACTTCTCATAACACTACTATTAGTTACAGGAAGACCATCATCAGAAAAAGCTACAGCTCCACCTTCCAGCATATCTCCCATTTCTGTAATACTATCTCCATTAAAGCCTTTTGTAACAGCTCCAATTGGAAGTAAATCGATTAATCCTCGGTCTTTTGCTTTTTTAATCATTGCTTCAGTAATTGATCTACTGTCATTTAAAGGAAAGGTATTTGCCATTGGTAAACAAGTAGTAACTCCCCCAGCAACTGCTGCTTCACTTCCTGTTATAACATCATCTTTATACTCAAAACCAGGATCTCTAAAGTGAACATGCATATCAATCAAACCAGGGACAACTAATTTACCACTTGCATCGATTACTTTATCTGCAACAACTTCTTCATTTGTAATCTCAACAATTGTATCACCTTCAATAACAAGATTTGCTTTGAAACTTTTATCACTATTAACTATAGTTCCATTTTTAATAAGTAACTTCATACTTCTTATAACCCTCTTTTATTTTTGCTTAATATACTTAAAACTGCCATTCTAATAGCAACACCATTTTCAACTTGGTTCAAAATAACAGAACAATCTGAATCTGCAACATCTGAATTTAATTCAACCCCTCTATTTATTGGACCAGGATGTAGAACTAAAGCATTTTTATTAGCTAAAGATATTCTTTGTTTATTTAATCCAAAAAATTTAGAATATTCTCTCATTGATGGAACCAGTGTCTGACTCTGTCTTTCAAGTTGTATTCTCATCATAATTACAACATCACTTCCCTCAATAGCCTCTTCAATAGAGTTACAAATTGTACAATTAAATATATCTGAATAAATAGGCATCATTGTATTTGGTCCATAAAGTTTAACATTCATTCCTAAAGTATTCATAGCCCAAATATTTGACCTAGCAACTCTACTATGTAAAATATCTCCTATGATAGAAACTGTCAAACCTTCAAGCGTCTTTTTATGTTCTAAGATAGTAAATAAATCAAGTAATGCTTGTGTTGGATGTTCATTTGCACCATCACCAGCGTTAACAATTGCTGATTCAGTATTTTTTGCAACCATATGAGGAGCGCCAGCATTAGGATGTCTTATTGCGAAGATATCGGCTTTCATAGCTTCCATATTTTGAATAGTATCAATCAAAGTTTCACCTTTTTTTGTACTACTTGAGGATGAACTAAAATTAATAGCATCAGCTGAAAGTCTTTTTGCAGCAGTTTCAAAAGATACTCTTGTTCGTGTTGAATTTTCAAAAAAAGCATTTATGACTGTCTGACCATGTAAGTCTTTACACTTTTTTATATCACTATTGTTAAGTTCTTTAAATTCTTTAGCTTTATTTAAAAAACAAAAAATTTCACCTTTTGATAAATCTCTCATACCTAATAAATCTTTGTGATTATATTCACTACTCATTATTTACCTCTTTATTATTTTATATATAAATCCTTTATTTTAGCCACTTTTTGCTTATTTATCAAAAAGACATCTTCCTTTACGATTTTTGTATTTTTAATTTAATAGAGACTCTTAGCCCTATATTTGTATTCTCTGCATATATCTTTCCATTCATTTTTTCTTCTATAATTAGCTTGGCCATATATAATCCTATTCCATGGCCATTCTCTTTTGTAGTGAAATATGGGTCAAATATTTTATCCAAGTTAGATTCTTCAATTCCTCCTGCATTATCTTCTATTTCAATAAGTATACTTTCCTTAATCTTTTTAATATTAATTTTTATAAATCCATCTTTTAATTTTCTTATTTTTCTTTGACTTATTATTGCTTGTTTTGCATTATTTACAACATTTAATAAAGTTTGCATTAGTTCATTTTTATAGCCTAAAACTTGTAAATCATTTTTTGTCTCTTCATTTATTTCTAGTTTTATATAATTGTATTTTATATTATGATGAATGATTTCCATCATCTTTTTTAACGCATCTTTTATATTAAATACACTTTTATTAGTAGATGGCATAATAAACGTTTGAAAATCATCTATAGTATTTGCCATATATTTTACTTGAACCATAATATCATTTACATATTCATTATTTTTTTCATCTAATTCTTTATTTGGGAAATTATTTGATTGTAATTGCACTATTGTTGAAATTTCAATTAAAGGTGTTTTCCATTGATGTGCAATAGAAGAAAAAATTTCCCCAATCTCTGCTAGTTTTGATTGCTGAATAATAAAACCTTGTTGTTTTTGTTTTTCATTTAAGGCTTTTTTTTCTTTTGTAATATCTGTTAAAATTGTTACATATCCACTTGTGTTAAAAATATCTTCACTATATGGAGTTTTATCAATTAAATAAATTAATTCTTCACCTTGATTATCATATATTTTCAGTTCTTTATTTTCAATATTTTCTGGCAATCTTTTAATTAAAAAATTTGATAAGGTATCCGCATTTTTTAATTCTGATAACTCTATAAATTTTGTATTTGAGTCTACTATAGAACCATTTGTATCATGCCAAAGAATAGGACTTTTAATAGCATTTAATAAAACTTTATTAAATAGAATTCTTTGTTCAAGAAGTTTACTACTTTTTATTCGTAAAAATAGGTTATGCATTAAGGCAATTACTAAAAAAACAAAAAGAGGGAAAATAATAAAAATAAAATTAATAAAAAATCTATTCTCTTCAAAATAAGAAAGCGAGGAATTCACATATGAAAATGGTTTATGTAAGAAAAGAGGTTTAATATCAAATTTTTTTGCTTGCTTATAATCAAAAATATAACTGTAAGAGTTAGCAGTAGATATGGAGGAATGTTGTTTTACTCCTGTTAAAATATCCACTATATTTTTCCCTGCATGGATTCCTAATGATTCAATATCTAATAACTTCCCTCCAACTCCTCCTTTTCCTATAAGTTGTGTATCTGTAATAAAAACAGGAAGTTTTGCATTATTTATAAAAAAGATTTTGTCTTTATTTGTGACTTCTTTTCCTTTACTATCTTTATCAAACTTTATAAAAAGTATTGCCTCGTCTTTTTTAGAAATTGCAAACTTTTTATTTAATTCATCAAATGAAATATCTTTTATATATTCTATTTTATACTTAAGGTTTAAGTCTTTAGTAAAGTTATCAAAACTAATATCTTCATCATCTATATATTTATTTTTTTTATCGATTATATATAATTTCTTTATTTTAGGTATTAAAGTAGAAATGATTTCAAAGTTTTCAGAAATAGCCCGCTTTTTAATTAAACCTGATATTTTTTTTTCAAAATCTAATAACTGAATCTTTTTTTTTGAAAAATGTTCGAGTCCTACAAAATATATAGGCTGATTATTTGTTATTTCATTGTAGTTTTCTAATATAAAATCATAAGCAAATTCATCAACTGTAATAATTAAATCATAATTGTTATACTCAAATTGTAACTTATACAATTCTATAAGTTTCGCTAAATAGTCTGGCTTGTTCATTCTCAAGCCATCCATGTACAATATAGTACTAGAAATATCATTCTCATAAAATACATTTTGCATATTTGATATTACTGTATCACTCCATTGAAAACCTTTGTGATAAGAGTTTATAATTAATACATTTTTAAATTCTTTTGCCTCTAAAAAAGAAGTAAAAATAAAAAAATAAAAGATACAAAAATATAAAATATTTTTTTTCAAACTTTTCCTTTATATCCTAATTTGCAATAGTATAAATTATATATACTTAAATTACTCATTACATTAACATTTTGTTTAAATAAATTAGTTATAATTTCAAGACTTAAAAAGAGGAAACAATTTATGTTAGAACAATTAGATAAAGAGTATGTTTTACATACTTATCCAAGAAATTATGTTAATTTCAAAAAAGGAATTAACGCTACATTATTCGATGAAAATCAAAAAGATTATATAGATTTCACCTCAGGTATTGGTGTAGTTTCAGTAGGACATGGAAATAAAGAGCTCTCCGATGCAATTTGTACGCAAGTAAATAATATAACTCATATTTCAAACTTATATGCTATTGAACCACAAGCAAAACTAGCTCAAAAAATTGCAAAATTAGCTCAAATGAATGTTGCAACTTTTTTTGGAAATTCAGGAGCTGAGGCAAATGAAGGAGCTATTAAAATTGCAAGAAAATATGGTGAGACTAAATTTGAAAATAAAAGATATAAAGTTATCACTTTAGAGCATTCTTTTCATGGAAGAACAATAACAACAGTTAAAGCAACGGGTCAAAACTCAATGCATTCTCCAAATTTTGCACCTTATCCTGATGGATTTTCTTATAATGATAAGATTGATGATATTTATAACTCAATTGATAATGAAACGGTTGCCGTTATGATTGAACTTGTTCAAGGAGAAGGTGGAGTTCAGCCTTTTGAAAAAAAAGCTATCCAAGAACTTGCAAAATTTTTAAAAGAACAAGATATTTTATTAATCATCGATGAAGTTCAAACAGGTGCTTTTAGAACAGGTGAATTTTTAGCTTCAAATCTTTATGAAATACAACCTGATATTATTACTATGGCAAAAGGTTTAGGAGGAGGAGTTCCTATTGGTGCTGTTTTAACTAAACATAAAGATATTTTTCAACCAGGAGATCATGGTTCTACTTTTGGGGGAAACTATTTAAGTACAGCCGCTGCTAATAAAGTCCTTGATATTTTAGATGAACATAAAAACTCAGGAGCCTTAGATGAGACAATCATCTATTTTAATTTAAAACTAAATAAAATTTTTGAAGAAAATAAAAATATCTTTACTCAAGAAGTAGGAATAGGATTAATGAGAGGTCTTAGAGTAAGAGATGCGGATACCTTAGCAGAAATAATACCAGCAGCTTTTAATGAAGGTATTTTAGTTTTAAGAGCAGGTAAAAATACTTTAAGATTTTTACCACCTTTAACTATTTCTAAAATTGAAATAGATGAAGGATTTAAAAGGTTGGCAAATGCCCTTAACAAAATCAAATAAATCTTTACTTTTATCTCTTTGTTCTGTTTTACTATTTCCTGCATTTTTAAATGCACAAAATAATCAAAATGATCAAATACTTTCAGAAGATAGATTAAATCTTTTTGAATATAGTAAAGAACAGAATAAAGAAAATAGTAGTAAGTTAAAGAAAGATTGGATTAATCCAATTAATCTTTCTTACTCAAAAAGTTATGGAGATATATATGATTCTGTAAAGAGTTCAGTAACTATAAATCAACCGATTTTTAAAAGTGGGGGAATTTATAGTGCCATTAAATATGCAAATGCAACATATAAATACAATAATTTTGATATTGAAATACAAAAAAAAGAATTAATAAAAAATGTAACTACTATTCTTTTTAATCTTCATATCATAGATTTAAATATTTCAAAAAATGAAATACTTTTAAAAAATGCAAAGATAGATATTACAAGAAAAAAAGAACAAGTATTAAATGGTTTTTTAGATACCTCATTTTTAGATAATTCAATTCTTGAAGCAAATAAGATTAAAAATGCAATTGCAGATTTACTTTTTCAAAAAGAAGAATTAAACAATAATTTTTCAAACCTAGCAAGTGGAGAATATAAAAGTTTTAATCTTCCAAAATTAAAAATCACAAATAAAAAGACTTTTTTAGATGAGAATATAGAACTAAAAAAAGTAAAAAGTGATATTGAACAAAAAGATTATTTTAAAGATATAACAGTTGCTAAATACCTTCCAACTATAAGTGTAAATGGAAGTCATACCCAATACCATGAAAGAAAAGATAACTTACCCTCAAATACAAATCTATATAGTTATGGAATTTCTGTCTCTATGCCTTTGGATGTAAGAACTTTTAATGATATTGAAACACAAAAAATTGAATACTTAAAAGCAAAAATTGATTTAAAAAATAAAATTTTAGAAGAAGAGAATTTCTATAATACAAAAATTGCAAATATCAAAATGCTAAACCGAAAGAAAAATATAGCTAAAGAGGATTATGAACTTTATAACTCTTTGCTAGAAATTATCGTCGAAGAAAAAGAGGCTGAACTTAAAACTCAAAGTGATGTGGATACTCTTTCAAACTCTCAAAGAATAAAATCAATTGAGCTTAAGATTTACGATTTACAAGAGCAAATCGAACTTTTGGATTTATACTCTAAAATAATCTAAGCTAAGCAAAAAGAAGAAGTTTTACTTCTTCTTTTTTGGCTTTTTTTCTAAATTTAAATAATAATTCATCTCAGCTGGAGTTAAAATCTTAATTGTATTTGTACTACCTGGTTGTCCAACTGGATAACCAAATGTTGCTATATAAGTTCCTTGTTTATCCAAGTAACCTTTTTCTTCTAATTTTCGAAGCATCACTTGAATCATTTTAGAAGCACCGGCTTCTTTAATTTTTGCAATTGGTTCAACACCCCAAAGTCCACACATTGGATTTAAAACTCTTCTTTGGTGAGAGAACATATAAATATTAGTTTTAGGTCTATATCTAGAAATCTTTCTTCCTGATAAGCCTGAACTTGTTAAAGAAATAATACCTTTTGCTCCAATATCATCAGCTAGTTTTGTAGCTGTTCCTTGAATAACATCAAAATTATCATGGTAAGATAATTTATCATGCTTATCATATGGATAAATCTCTTCTGTTTTTGCAATAATTTTTGCCATTGTTTCAACTGTATTAACAGGATCTACTCCAACGGCACTCTCTTCACTTAGCATAACAACATCTGTACCATCTAAAACAGCATTTGCAACGTCTGAAATTTCAGCTCTTGTTGCTCTTTCATTATGTGTCATTGATAAAAGCATTTGTGTTGCAGTGATAACTGGAATACAAGCTTCGTTTGCTTTTTTTATAAGCTTTTTTTGAATAGTTGGAACTTCATAATAAGGAACTTCAATTCCTAAATCTCCACGTGCAACCATGATTCCATCAGAAGCTTTAATGATTTCATCAATATTTTCTACAGCATCAAATTTTTCAATTTTTGCTATAAGTTTTCCTTTGTAATCACCAAGAAGTCTTCTTGCATTTAACATATCTTCTTTATTTTGAACAAAAGAAATTGCAAAATAATCAACTTTATTTTTAACACCCCAAGCTATATCTTCTTCATCTTTTTTAGTAATTACATCAATATCAATTACTGTATTTGGAAAGTTGATTCCTTTTTTAGAACTTAAAAGTCCATGATTCTCAATCACAGCTTTTACTTCATTTCCTATTTCTATAACTTTTGCTCTAATTGTTCCATCATATAAATAGATATATTCATCTTTTTTTACTTTATCAAGAAGTTCTGGATAATTTGTAGATACTACATATTTTTTATCTGATTCTTTGTATCCAATTATTTCGTTTTTTACAAAAGTAATTTCATCTCCTGCAAAAAGTTCAAATTGTTCTTTTAATTCTCCAATTCTTACCTTTGGACCTGAAATATCTTGTAAAACTGCAATTGTTACATCTAAGTTATCCATAGCTGTTCTAATATTTTTTAAAGTTTCACTATGATATTCATGAGTTCCATGTGAAAAGTTTAGTCTAAACATATTTGCACCAGCTTTAATAAGCCCTTCAATTGTTTCTAAAGTATTACTTGCTGGTCCTAATGTTGCTAATATTTTTGTTTTTTTGTATGTTGTTTTATACACTTGGATTCTCCTAATAAATTTATGATAAATATAATTATATCTAAAATGATTTACATTCGAGTTACAAATTAATTAATAGAGTTCACTTTAATTTCACGAAAAAAGTCTATAATGTAAATATCTAAATTAAAAGGATTAAAATCATGAAAAAGTTAACACTTTTAAAACAATTTTCAGTAGTTACACTTATAGCTATTATGTTAGGTGCGTGTACTTCACAAAATAATCCACAAACCCCAACAAATAATACAAATATGTCAAAAACTCAAACAGGGGCATTAATTGGCGGAATTTTAGGTGCTGTAATTGGTGCTTCTTCAAAAGGTAGTAGTAAAGGAAAAAGAGCAATTATAGGTGGGGCTATTGGTGCTGCTGTTGGTGGTGGAATTGGTTACACAATGGAACAACAAGCAAAAGAAATGGCTGATGAATTAGATACAAATGTAAATAATAATCCTAATGCAGTTTTAGATGTAGATAATGATTTAATTGTTTCAAATACTGATAAATACGTAAAAATTATGTTAAGAGACAGTATGGTTTTTGAAACAAATAAAGCAACACCTACTTATGAAGCAGCAAGAAAAATTGCAAAGATTTCAGATGTTTTAAAAAAATATCCAAATACAATTGTTCAAGTTGTAGGATTTACAGATAGCAGAGGTTCATATGAATATAATCAAAAACTATCAGAACAAAGAGCATCAAATGTAGGAAACACTATTTATAATAATGGTATACAAAATCAAATTTTTTCAAAAGGATGTTCTTTTAATAAAGCAGTTGCACCTAATACAAATGCTACAAATATGGCTTTAAATAGAAGAGTTGAGATTTATTTATATGCAAATCAAAATGATATAATCGATGCTTGTGTAAGATAATCTTATAAATATCTTATTTTTGATAAACTTTCAAAATGAAAAAAAGTGAAAAAATTGTAAAACAAAAATTTAGTGACTATTTTAATAAATGGCTATATGGCGAAGCTGGCTATTATTCTAACTATAAACAAATAGGAAAAGAGGGAGATTTTTATACTTCTGTTTCTACTTCCTCTTTTTTTGGTGGCAGCATTGGGAAAAGAATTGTAGATAGTATTAAAGAAGGAACTCTTCCTAAAGATACAACTATTGTTGAAATTGGAGCACATCATGGTTATTTACTTGCTGATGTGATTCAATTTATTTATACTTTAAATCCAAAACTTTTAGAAACTTTAAATTTTGCAATTGTTGAAAGGTTTGAAAAACTTCAAGAACAACAAGTGAAATATTTAAAAGAGTGTTTTGGTGATGTTGTAAAAATAAAACATTATAAAGATATTTCCCAAGTAAAACTTCCTCATGCTTTTATTCTTGCAAATGAGATATTTGATGCTTTTTCATGTGAATTAGTTTATACAAATAAAGATAATATTTTACAAATGGCCTATGTAAATGAAAATATAAAAGCTCATGAAATAATTTTTGAAGATTGTACTGATGAGAAATTAATAGCACATTGTAAAAAATATAAAATCACAAAAGGTGAAGTTGGGCTTGGATATGAAGAGTTTATAAAAAATATTTCAAACAATATCAAAAAATTTGAATTTATAACTTTCGATTATGGAGATAGAGTTCCACGAAATGATTTTTCCACAAGAATATACACAAATCATGAAGTTTTCCCGATTTTTGAAGAAAATCTAGATTTAAAAAAATATTTTGCAAGTGCTGATATTACTTATGATGTTTATTTTACTCATCTTATTGATTGTTTTAAAAATTGCAAAATAGAAGATATTTCTTTTAAAACACAAATGTTGGCACTTGTTGATTTTGGAATTATTGAATTACTTGAAATACTAAAAGAAAATACAGATGAATCTACATATTTAAGAGAATCACAAAAAATAAAAATTCTTTTAGAACCTACAGGAATGGGTGACAGATTTAAAATGCTTCATGTAAAAAAATAGCATTTTAAATTTTCCTCTTTCTTAGAAGTCGCTTTTTTTTAATTCTAAATACTCTTCATCAGTGAAGATTCTTGATTTTGAAATAAATTGATAACCATGGTCTATTTCTACAGAAAAAGAATTTCCAAAAGCAGCATCTTCTTTTTTTACATCTACAATAATTTGAGAGTGTCTAAAATACTCAAATTGGTCTTTATCTATAAAAAACTCACAATCACAAAGTTCACCTAGTTTTACATTTCTACTAGGAACATAAAAATCACCTTTTTCATAACACATTGGTGCAGTTCCATCACAACAACCTCCACTTTGATTAAAAACTAAATCTCCATGTTCTTTTTTAAGCATTTCAATAATTTTACTTGCTTCTTCTGTAACAATTACTCTTCTTAAGTCCATGTTATTCCTTTTTGCTTTCTATCATAATTAAAAAATGCATAGAAGATACTCTCCTATGCATTTTATATTTTTATCTTAATCTAAAGGCCTAGAAAAATCCTAATGCACTTTTATTGTAAGAAGTTAAAATATTTTTTGTATGTCTATAAGAGTTTAACATCATCATATGAGTTTCTCTCCCAATACCTGATTTTTTATATCCTCCAAATGATGCATGAGATGGATATAAATGATAACAGTTAACCCAAACACGACCAGCTTGAATTTTTCTTGAAAAATTATGCAATTGATGTGCATCTCTTGACCATACTCCTGAACCCAATCCATAAATAGTGTCATTTGCAATTTCTAAAGCTTCAGCTTCATCTTTAAAAGTAGTAACAGCAAGAACTGGCCCAAAAATCTCTTCTTGGAAAATTCTCATTTTATTATGCCCTTTGAAAATTGTTGGTTGAATATAGTTTCCATTTGGGAATGTTTCATTTTTATATTCAGCACCACCAATTAGACATTCAGCACCCTCTTCTTTTCCAATTTTAATATATTCTAAAATCTTTTCTTTTTGATTTTTAGAAGCTTGTGCTCCCATTTTAGTTGCAGGATCTAATGGATTTTCTTGAGAAATAGCTTTTACTCTTTCTAATACTCTTGCCATAAATGGTTCATAAATTGATTCTTGAATTAATGCACGTGATGGACAAGTACATACTTCACCTGAATTAAATGCGAATAAAACTAAACCTTCAATTGCTTTGTCAAAGAATTCATCATCTTTATCCATAATTGATTCCATAAAAATATTTGGAGATTTTCCACCAAGTTCTAAAGTAGAAGGAATAATATTTTCAGTTGCATATTGCATAATTAACTGACCAGTCGTAGTTTCACCTGTAAATCCAACTTTTTTAATATCTGGATGTGTTGCTAAATGTTTACCAATTTTTCCACCAGCTCCATTAATAATATTAATTACACCTTTTGGTAAAACTGCTTGAATCTCTTCCATCATAATTAAAATAGCCATTGGCGTAGCCGAAGCAGGTTTTAAAACAACACAATTTCCAGCAGCAATTGCAGGAGCAATTTTCCATGCAGCCATTAATAAAGGGAAATTCCAAGGAATAATTTGTGCAACAACACCTAAAGGCTCATAAACTTCTTGAGAAACTGTATCTCCATCTAAATCAGCAACTGTACCTGTTTCTGCTCTTATTACTGAAGCAAAATATCTAAAATGGTCAACAACCAAAGGAACGTCAGCTGCTAAAGTTTCTCTAATTGCTTTACCATTATCTAAAGTCTCAGCAATTGCTAGTTGTTCTAGGTTTGCTTCAATTGCATCTGCAATTTTATTTAACAAAGTAGATCTTTCTACTATTGAAGTATTTTTAAAAGATTCAAAAGCTAAAACACCAGCTGCAACAGCTGCATCAACATCTGCTTCATTTGATCTAGGAATTCTAGTTAATACTTCACCATCTACAGGAGAGATATTATCAAAATACTCAGCACTAGCAGGAGGAATCCATTCTCCACCAATGAAATTTTCATATTGCTCTTTAAATTTAGGTTTAGTGTATGCCATTTTTTTTCCTTATAGTTTTTTTTATTTGAAGAAATTAAAGAGATTTTCTTAGCTCTAAAACTTTTTCCATAACGAAAGCTTACTCTTAAATTATAGCCTGAATATAGCGAAGGAAAATCTTCTATAAATAGGGATTTAAGGCTAAAATAGCAATAAAATAGCAATATATATTTAAGAGTTTTTTAGAATCTTTTTCATAGATTATGTTACAATATTTTTATGAAAACCTACAATTATACTTTTCAAAATAATCACTTTAAAGATAAGATAGATTATGAATTATTTAAAGATGAAAAAAATATTCTAATCCAAGTTTTTTGCGGAAATGACAAAAATGTTTTGCAATATGTAATTAATACTTTAATTACAAACTTACCAAATGCTATTTGTATTGGAACAACAACAGATGGCGAAATTAAAGACAAAAGAGTCTCTACTTTAAAAACTGTAATCTCAATATCAATTTTTGAAAAAACTTTTATTAAAAAAGCCATAATTGAAGGAGAAGATTCTTTTACAAATGGCTATGAAATTGCAAAAGAAATAATTACAGATAATACAAAACTTCTAATAACATTTACAGATGGAACAACTACAAATGCCGAAGAATATTTAAAAGGAATAAGTGCTTATAATGATTCTATTATGGTTTGTGGTGGAATGGCGGGAGATAATGGGCTATTTAAACAAACCTTTATTTCTTGTGGAAAAAAGATTCTAGATTATGGGGCGGTTGCAGTATCTTTGAATTCTGATATTTTATCAGTATTTAATGATTATAAATACGACTGGTCTCCAATTGGAATAGAACATACAATAAATAAAGTAATAGGCAATAGAATTTATCAAATCTCAGGAATGAAAGCTATTGAATTTTATGAAAAATATTTAGGAGACAGTAATTCCCATACAGAATTTCCTTTAATAGTACAAAGAAATGGTATGTCAGTAGCAAGAGCTGTTTTAACAAGATATTCTGATGGAAGTTTAGGCTGTGGAGGTAATTTATACGAAGGGGATAAAGTTCGCTTAGGCTTTGCAAATGCTGAAATGATTATAAAAAATCCTCTCCAATATTTAAAAAATATAAATAACTATGCAGCTGAAACTTTTTTTATATATTCATGTATGGCAAGACGAAGATATATGCAAAATCTAATTAAAGTTGAAACTGAACCTTTTGCTCAAATAGCTCCAACTTCTGGTTTTTTTACCTACGCAGAATTTTTTCATACACATAAACGAAATGAATTAATGAATCAAACTATTACCTTAGTAGGATTAAGCGAAAAGTTAGATAATAAAAAAGAGCTTCTCTCAAGTAATCAGAATCTAGTTAAACACAATGAAGCTTCATATGCAAAAACTGTTCAAGCCTTAACAAATCTTATTCAACAAAGTGCAAAAGACCAAAATGAACAAAAAAAAGCTTTGGAGAAACAAATTGAATATTCACAAGATTTATTAAAAAATCAAAAACTTTTTTTAAGTCATGCAGTACATGAAACAAACACTCCTCTTTCTGTGATAATGAGTAATATTGATTTGTATGATATGTCTTATGAAAGAAATGAATATATTTCAAATATTGAAGTTGCCATGAAAAACGTAATTTCTATATATGATGATTTAAGCTATTTAGTAAAAAAAGATCAAATAACATATTGTACACATTTGGTTAATTTGGTTGATTTTATTAGAAGTAGAATATACTTCTTTGAAAAAGTAGCAAATCAAATGGAATCAAATTTTATATTTGAAGTTGATGAAAAAGATATGTTTATTAATTTCAATGAAATGAAACTTCAAAGGATTATTGATAATACTCTAACTAATGCGATTAAATATACTTATGAAAATCAACCAATTAAAGTTAGTCTTGAAAAAGTAGATAAAAATTATACTTTTACTGTTTCAAGTAAATCAAAAAAAATACAAAATCCTAAAAAAATTTTTGAAGAATATTATAGAGAAGAGCGTTCCAAAGAAGGCTTTGGTCTAGGATTAAATTTAGTAAAAAGAATATGTGATGAAGAAAATGTAATAATCAAGCTTGTTTCAAATTTAGAATGTACTTCTTTTACTTATATATTTAAGGCTTAATACAAAGGGTTATTAATGAAAATATTACTTTTAGAAGATGATATTATGTTAAACAAGGCAATTAAACAATATTTAGAAACAACAGGACACGCTGTTATTTCTACATTAGATGGAAATTCTTGCGTAGAAAAACTAGCCCAAGAAAAATTTGATTTATTAGTATTTGATATTAATGTTCCTGATATTGATGGTTTAACTATTTTGGAAAATTTGCATATACAAAAGAAAATGGTTCCTACAATCTTTATCTCAGCACTTATTGATATTGAAGATATTACAAGAGCTTTTGATATTGGATGCCATGATTATTTAAAAAAACCCTTTCATCTAAAAGAATTAACACTTAGAATTAATAGAATATTAAAAACAAGTCAAGTTCCTCAAGAGCATAAAAGATTATCAAAATCATATGGCTATGATTCAAAAAATATGATTTTATTTTTTAATAATGAACCTCAAATTTTACCCAAAAGACAAATTCAAATTATAGACTTATTATCAGCTAATAGAAGTTTAGTTTGTAACTACGATATGTTTAGAGAATATGTTTGGAACGACGATTATATCGACAATGCAACAATTAGAGCAGAAGTCAATCGTGTTAAAAAAATCCTAAAAGAAGATTTTATTATAAATATTAGAGGGATTGGATATATGGTAGAAAGACCAAAATAAATCACTTTTTTATAAAATCTGCAATTAAAATATTCCACTACAAAAGTAAATTATAAAATTTACACAAAAAATGTAATTAATTTACACTTATTATGTAATTTTTAGATGTCATTAATACTATTTTTAATATTCTTTTAAGACTTATATGTAATAATATATGTAAATTTACATAAGAAATGGAGTCAAAAATCGATATTATAAACAAAAAACTTATAGTTAAAAATGTTTTTAAAGTATTTGGTGAGAGTCCTAAAAAAGCTCTAAAAATGTTAGATAAAGGTTTAAGTAAAGATGAGATATTTACTCAAACTGGGATGACAATTGGTGTTCAAAATGCTAGTTTTGAAATAAATGAAGGTGAAATTTTTGTAATTATGGGTTTATCAGGTTCAGGTAAATCAACTCTTGTAAGGCTTTTAAATAGGCTTATTGAACCAACTTCTGGACAAATAATCATAGATAACACAGATATTACAAATTTAAATGATAAAGAATTAATTGATATTAGAAGAAAAAAAATATCTATGGTTTTTCAATCTTTTGCTTTAATGCCACATATGAATATAATTGATAATACCTCTTTTGGTTTAGAATTAAGTGGACTATCCAAAGAACAAAGATATAAAGCTGCACAAAAAGCACTAGAACAAGTAGGATTAGAGCATCATGCCCAATCATATCCTGATGAATTAAGTGGTGGAATGCAACAAAGAGTAGGATTAGCAAGAGCACTTGCAAATGATCCTGATATTATGCTTATGGATGAAGCTTTTTCAGCTCTTGATCCTTTAATTAGAACTGAAATGCAAGACGAACTTATAGAACTTCAAGAAAAAGAGAAAAGAACAATAGTATTTATTTCTCATGATTTAGATGAAGCGATTAGGATAGGTGATAGAATTGCAATTATGCAAAATGGTGAAATTGTTCAAATAGGAACGCCTGAAGAGATTATTAATGAACCTGCAAATAATTATGTAAAATCATTTTTTAAAGGTGTTGATGTAACTTCAGTATTAAATGCCTCTCATCTTGCAAAAAAAATCAAACCAACAATTATTAATAAAGAAGGTGCTGGTATAAAATCTGCTCTTCAATATATTATTGATTATGATGAAGACTATGCATATTTTATAGAAAAAAGTGGTAAATATATTGGAATATTAACTTTAGATTCTTTAAAAGAACAAAAAAAGCTTGGAGCAACTATTCATGCTGCGGTAATCGACGAAAAACCGATTAATGAAAATTTACAAATTTCAGAATTTATTTCTGATGTTGCAAGTCATTTATATCCTACTGCTGTAATAAATGATGAAGGTAAATATAAAGGAACAATATCAAAAAGTAGATTATTAAAAGTATTTGGTGAAGGAGTAGAAAATGAGTAATGACCCATGGGGAAATGCATCAACTGCACAAGAAAATAAAGAATCTTCTGTAGATTGGACAGGAGCATCAGCTGATGTGCCTATTGAAGAAATAAAAGATTTTGATATTTTAAATCCTTTTGAACATGTTGTTATTCCTTTTGATTCTTGGACAAATGATGGAATCAATTGGTTAGTTGCTAACTTTAGAGAAGTTTTTTTAGCAGCAAAAGCTCCAATTGATGTGGTATTAAAAGCAACAGAGAGTTTTTTATTGTATTTAAATCCATATGTTGTAATTTTATTTTTTGTTTTATTAGCACTCCAATTTTCCACTAAGAAGTTAGCAATTGGAACCTTTATTTCATTTTTTATCATTGGATTTATTGGAGCTTGGGAAGAATCAATGATTACCTTATCTTTGGTAATTACAGCTGTACTATTTTCAATTCTAATAGGGCTTCCTCTTGGTATTTGGAGTGCTAAAAGTGATACTGTGAATAAAGTTTTACGCCCAATACTTGATGGAATGCAAACAACACCAGCCTTTGTATACTTAATTCCAATTGTAATGTTATTTGGAATTGGAAATGTCCCTGGAGTTATTGTAACTATAATATTTGCACTTCCACCACTTATTAGGCTTACAAATTTAGGTATTAGACAAGTCCCTGAAGATTTAATAGAAGCTTCAAGGTCTTTTGGTGCAAGTTCATCTCAAATGTTATGGAAAGTTCAAATTCCAGTAGCAATGCCTACAATTATGGCAGGAGTTAATCAAACATTGATGTTATCCTTATCAATGGTTGTAATAGCTTCAATGATTGCAGTTGGTGGTCTTGGACAAATGGTTTTAAGAGGAATTGGTAGACTAGATATTGGTTTAGCCGCAGTTGGTGGTCTTGGAATTGTACTTCTTGCAGTTATTTTAGATAGATTAACTCAAGCAATGGGTCAAAAAGACAAAAATATTAAAACTAAATGGTTCCAAAAAGGTCCAATTGGTTTTATATATAAAATTAAAAATGGAGAAAAAAATGATTAGTAAAAAAATATTAGTTGGTGGACTTATTTCACTAGTATTAGCCTCAAACTTATTTGCTGCAAAAGTTAATGCACTTAAGTCATCAATAGCAGAAGAAACTTTTCAAATGCTAATTGTAAATGAAGTATTAAAGAAAATGGGTCATGAAGTTATAAGCTCAAATGATGTTAATTATGATATTGCTTATCAAACAATAGCAAATAATGCAAATAGTGACGATGTATATTTCTTAGCTTCAATGTGGGATCCTTTGCATAATGAAAAATTAAAAGCTCTTGGCGGAGATAAAAAATTAGTTCAATATGATAAGTTTATTTCAAATTGTGCGCAAGGATACTTAATTGATAAGAAAACTGCTGATAAATATAATATCAAATATTATAACGATTTAAAAAAACCTGAAATTGCAAAACTTTTTGATACAAATGGAAATGGAAAAGCAAATTTAACAGGATGTAATGCAGGATGGGGATGTGAAAAAGTTATTGAATATCAATTAGACGCTTATGGTTTAAGAGATACAGTTGAACACAATCAAGGTGAATATTCAGCACTATTAGCAAATACTATAGCCAACTACAAAACAGGAAAACCAATTTTATACTATACATGGACTCCTTATTGGGTGAGTGGTAAACTAGTTCCTGGAAAAGATGTTGTATTTTTACAAGTAACACATTCAGCTAATCCAAACACTAATTCTACAAAACTTTCAAATGGGGCAGATTATGGATTTAATATAAATGATCAAAGAATTGTTTCAAATGCAAGTACAAAAACAAAGCATAAAGATATAGCAAAACTATTTGATATTATTAAAATTGATGTAAATGATATTAGTGGTCAAAATATGCTTATGGCAAATGGTCAAAATAAAGAAAAAGATATACAAAGACATGCCAAAGTATGGCTAGAAAAAAATGCAGCAAAAGTTGATGCATGGGTTAAAGAAGCGAAAGCAGCTAAATAACCATCTAAAATAAGAGGAAAATCCCTCTTATTTTTTTATATTAAAGAATATAAAGTTTATTTGAATTTATAATTTCATATAATTATAGACTTTTAATAAAAAGGAAAAGCTTGGCTTTACTAAATAATAACAAAGACATACTACCTCTTAGTAGTATTGCAGAACTTTTAACTGCAAAAGTAAGAACCCTAAAAATGTACGAAGACAAAGGTCTTTTACCTCAAAAAAAAGATTCAAAAAAACTATACTCAATAAGCGATGTTAAGATTATTTCTTTTGTTCATTATTTAGCAAGTGTTAAAAAAATAAATGCAAATGGTATTAAATATATTAGAGAGATGTTAGATAATAATATGGATGAAAAAAATAAAGATGATTTTCTTTCCCTAGTTGAAGAAAAAATGGAAAAACTATCTGGTGGAGATATTAAAGATATTGAAAATATCTAAATTTGAACTCATGAAATAAGGTGTAATAATTGAGGGTAAAGAGGCAAGTACAAGATGATCAATGCTTATTTGGAATTGGAGTTTAACACTTTGAGGAACACGGAAGATTAATATGAGTACTTTGTGTTCCAAAATCTAGGGGGTTAAGAAGAGATTATCCAGAATTTTGTGTCCTATTTTCTGTTGACAGATTAGGTATCTATGAATCAAGAAACTATAATAAATAAAATGAGTGAACTTAAACTAGAAGGTTTTAAAACAGCATATCTAAGACAAATTGAAAATAGGAATTATGATAAATTATCATTTAATGAAAAACTCTATAATCTTCTTGAATCTCAAGATACTTTCCAACATAATAGAAAAATACAAATGAATTTTAAAATGTCAAAAATTAAGGATAAGAAAACAAGAGGATTAAATATTGTTCATTCTTCACATAGAGTTGAATTAAAAGGGACATCTATGAGAAAATTTATGTCAAAAATAGATTAACATTCGAACACTTTGCATTAAAATGTTGTTAGAGAATATTTCAATTTGAAAGTGTTCAAATGTTTACCGATACGCTGTTCAAGTTGAGTGATATTTACAGGATACCTCATAGTGAAGTAGTAGATCCAATTAATTATAAAAATCAGGTAATTAATGAATTATAGTCTATATAAAAATTTTACCTAGTTAAAAAAGGAAAAAAATGGCACGGAAACAAGCTCGAGATATTAGCGAAAGTAAAACTTTAAATGCAAAAAGAATTTTTACAGATAGAGAAGAACCTCAAGCATCCTTTAAAAAAAGATTAGCACAAGTAAATATAAGAGAATACTCAATATTGCACTTTTACGGAGTTGGAGGGATTGGCAAAACTTCACTTCAAAAACACTTACAAAAGGAACATTTAGATAAAAATAAAGACGCAATTTATAGTTGGATTGATTTTGAAAAAGCTGACAATCAACAAGAACATAATGCTTATCGAATTATAGTAAATAAGTTTAAAGAACGATTTAATATTACATTTACTTCTTTTAATATTGCATATATTATATACCTAAAGAAATCAAATCCAAATATAGAAATATCAAAAGAATCTTTACCTTTTGTTGAAGAAGGTGGAATTCTTGCAAGTGCTTTAGATATAGTAGATAATATTGGCGGCTTAGCCTCTTTATCTGTTGATTTAATTAAATATGTAGGAGAAAAAGTAAAAGAAAACCATTTTAATTCTAATATTAGAAGTGAATTAACTAAGTTAGAAGAATTGGAAGCTGATAAGATTGAAGAGAGGCTTATTGATTTTCTAACTTATGATATAAAAGTCTTTAAAGAGATGAATCCAAGTAAAAAAATAGTTATATTTTTAGATACTTATGAATCATTATGGGGAGAAGAAAGAAAAGAATCAAGTATTTTGACAAAAGATATTTGGATAAGAGATAATTTAGTGACTCAACTGAAAAATGTTTTATTTGTAATTTGTGGAAGAGAAAAGCTTAGATGGGAGGAAGATGATTATTCTTGGATAGAAAAAGATAAAGAAGGGTTTTCTGATTTAGAGCAACATATTATAGGTAATTTAAGTGATAATGATGCCAGATATTTTTTAGACAGTTGTACAATAGAAGATAGCTCAATACAAGATACCATTATAAAAAATAGTGATGGAGTGCCTTATTATTTAGATTTATCTGTTGATACTTTTATTCAAATGAAGAAAAAGAATTTAGTTCCAAATGAAAAAGATTTTCAAAATATTGAAAAACATAAAATTTTTGAAAGATTTATGCGATATATAGATAAAGAAAAAGCTACTTTAAAATTATTAGCAATTGCAAATTTTTATAATAAAGAACTTTTTAAATTAACTGTCAAAAAGTTTGATACAGCTTACCCTGTTACAGAATTAAGTATATTTAACAATTTTTCTTTTATACGAGAAGATAATGAAAACTTTTATATCCACAACCTAATGAGAAAGAGTTTAATTAATTGCTTAGACGAGGACTTGAAAAAAGAAGTAAATGAATTCTATTTTGAATACTATAATAGTAAATTAGAAGATTTAGATATAAAAAATATTACAGCAGAGCAAGAAGAAGCTTTTAAAGAAGCTTTTTATCATAAGTCTAAATTAAAAGATATTAACTCATTATCAAAATGGTTTTACAAAAAATATTCAATTTTTTTCGAAGCAGGAAGATATAATCTTTTAATAGAATCAAGTGAATCTTTATTAGATAAAATCATAAAGATATTTGGATTAATTGATTCAAATACCTTTTTGATTCAAAATAGTCTTGGCATACTTTATTTTTCTTTGGGGAAGTATAAAGAATGCTTACCTTTTTACTTGCAAGCTTTTCTTATAGCTCAAGAATTATATCAAAATAAGGAAAATAATGATGAATTAATTATTAAATTAGCAGCTATAAATAATAATTTAGCCATTGTTTATGATGAGCTGGGTGAACTTGAGTATGCAATTCATTTTTATAATGATTCATTATCTATATATAAATCTTTTTCTAAAGAAAGTCTAGAAATAGCAGGAATCTATAATAATCTAGGTTTATTATCTTTAAAATTAGAATCTTTTGATAATGCATTAAGTTTTTCTATGCAAGCTTTAGAAATTAACATTAACATATTAGGAGAAAAACATTTAAATTGTGCTCAGAGTTATTTTAACTTGTCATTAGTTTATTCCGCATTAAAATTTTTTGAAAAATCTATACCTTTACTTATAAAAGCTCTAGAAATATTTGATGAGAACTTTGGAGAGAATCATCATAAGACAGCAAATTGTTATATATCTTTAGCTCATGTTTATTTAGATTTAAATAATAGCAAAGAAGCTTTACCTTTATTTGAAAAGTCGTTAGTAATTTATAGAAATCATTATGAAGATAGTCATCCAACGATAATCTCTATCTATCAAGGTTTAATAAAATGTTACATAATAATTGCTCAGTTAGAAAAAGCCATATCTTGGAATAATAAGCTTCTAGAAATAACTATAAAAATATTTAGTGAAGAATCTTTTGAGTCAATCAGAGAGTATGATAATATATCAATATTATATGAAAACTTAGGAGACTATAAAATGGCTTTTAAAACTTATGAAAGACTTTTAAAAATAAAAGAAAAGAAACTTGGTAAAGATCATTCAGAAGTTATAGAATCAAAAAAGATACTTAAAATCATTGAATCTAAAATTAATAAACCTACTTTATAAGGGAACCACATATCCTGTCATTTCCTCACTTTATAATTTCCATATCAAAACAAAAAAGGAGTTTGAATGGAATTATTCAACAAAATAAAAAATAAGGCAGATTTTACTTTTTCAGTGATGTTATTATTAAGTGTAACAATCATATCTTCTGTAAAGTTACCTTTTAAAGATTGATCTATATGAACACAATAAAGGATTAGTTTTGGAATATGAAGAATATTCCAAAGTTTTAATTCCTATATTTAAAGAATTAAAACACCAAACTTTTAAGTGGAAAGACTATGGAGTAAATGAAGTTTTTTTAGAGGGTACAAGATATAAAAAAACAATGACTTATAAAAAAGGGGGGGGGACTCGTATCTGCATGATATAATAAATCCAGAGAGTTTTAAGAGTTAATATATCATGCAGATACGAGTGCCCTTTATTCAAATATTATTACTTGACTTATAAAATAAATTTGTAAAAAATATAGAACTCTCTAACTGTTAGCTCTTTTTACACAAAACAACAGCACTCTCATATTTTTATACTCTTCTTTATATTTATCTTTAGATAAATTATTACATTGTTCTAATATCATTTCCATTTTTGAATCTTTTGATAAGGGGAAAGCATTAACGAGGTCCCTAACAGCAGTTCCAGAACCAAGCCCTATTCCCATTAATTCACCAGTTAAGTTATCTTTTTGAGCCAATTTATCATTTTCTTTCCAATTATAATTTTGCATTTTTATCCAAATAGGATGCTTTTCCCAACTTGATGCATGTAAAACAAGTAAAAAAAATGAACTTACTACTATAATTTTTTTTAACATTTTATACCTTTTGAATTTTTGTTATTATACATTACTCATTCTTTATTTGAATTATTCATTTAAACCTTTATACTATTTATTTTTTGGGATATTTAGAATAAGTTAAATTTCCATTATCTAAAATAATATATTGTTTGAAGAGGGGGGGAGGACTATCCCCTTTTTTTCTTTGATTCCTTGATAAATCATCAATCTTCATAATCTTCCTTTCTGTGCGGTACTGTGCGAAAAGTATAATTTTTAAATTTAAATTAATATTTATTTACATAAATTTAAATATACCTAAATATAACTGTTCTTTTTAAGAAAATAGACATTACTTTACAATCATTCTAATATATGAGATAAATAGTAAGTTCAATACAAAGGATTTATTATGAATGTAGGTTATGCAAGAGTTTCAACTTCAAGCCAAAATCTTGAGAATCAGATTAATCACTCCACAGTGACAACTTCCATGATACTTCATTCTAATCCTTATAATGGGTAGTATTTAAAAAGACTATATCTATTAAGAAATGCATTTTTAAAAATCTTATTTTTTAAAAATATTTGATGAAATATTTTTCCCTTTTCCATACATCACACATTTAGTTTTTATATTATATTTACGTTTTATTCTTTTACACTCTTTTAAAGAGATTTTATTTGCTATATTTTGATTCTTTTTCCCATATGCATATCCATAGACATATTTTCCATCTTTATCTATTGCAAAACTAATTGATTTGTATTTATTTAACTTATTATATTTATTTAGTACAGATTTAATTTCTTTTATAGCTTTAGGATTATTGAATTTAAGTTTTTGATCCTTTATTGTTTTATGCAAATTAGTATTATTATGTATAAGTAAATTGTTCTTTTTATAAACAAAAAGATAATAACTATATCCAAATAAGATAAATAAAAATAATAAGGTTATGACAATAGGAAATGTATTATTTTCACTATCCTCTTTTGATTTATTTTCTATTATCTCTTTTTTATTATTAATATCATTTTCAAGTTCATTAACAAAATCTGATTTTAAAGTATTATGAAAATCTAAAATAAAGTTATTTCCAATTTTTTCTAATTTTATAAAAGACCCATTTAAATTAGCATTTTTAATTAAGAAAATTCTATTTTCATTTAATGAGACTTCATAGCCATCATTTTCATTATATTCTTCTTCAAGTTTGTTTCGTAACTCTTCAAATGAAATTTTAGAATTTTCTTTTATTGTAATAATATATGACCCATCAACTCTTTCACATAAAATATCTTTAGTGTTATTACTCTCTTTAGTCTCTTCATTTAGCATAATATATTTATATGTTGCAGAAACTGCACTAACAACAAAAACTGTAATAAAAAGTTCTAAAAGATCGTAAAGAATAGAAAAGTTTAAATTTATCTTAACTAGCAAATAAATTATCAAACCGTAAATAAGAGTTAAAATAGAAGAAAAAATTGTTGGAAACATAATAATTGTAAAAAAAGTTAGAAACTTATAGTTTTTAGTCAAAGTCCAAGACTTAAAAAGATTTATTTTTTTATCTATTGCAATACTAGGTAAAACAAGAGATAACCTAGAAAAAAGTATCATAGCTAAGGGTAAACATAATAAAATAACTAATACAAAAGGAAGTTTAAAAAAACCAATTATAATAGAAAACAATCCTATAGGTAAACCTACTGCAAATCCCACAACAAAAATATACCAAAGAAAAAGAAAGTCTCTTATATTAAATTTTAGTAAACTTAAAGATAAAGTATATGATTCTTTTAGCAAAATCACTCTATGTACTCTTGACATTGCAGAAGCAATAATAAGATATTTAATTAAGGCATATAAAATTAGATAAAGAGATAGTCTTCCAAGTCCCTCTTTCGTTGAATCAATTTTAATCCATATCAAAAAAGGATTTAATAATAACAATAAAAAGATATGTGGAAGTAAGGCATGAAAGATTGTTTCAAAATTATTAAAAACAGATTTTAATGTTTTTAATGTAATGCTTTTGTACATATTAGGTATCCTATAGTTTTTCATAATAAGTGATTTGTTTTATCATAAGCATTTCTAGAATCAAACTTAATAAAATAAAATTGTTCTATTAATGATAAACTCATAAAAATACTAAGTATAAGTATTAATAATTTTATCTACAATATAATTAATATGTACTTTCATTATAAAAAAATTCTAAAATCCATACAAATATATATGACTCTAGTAGGAATACTCTTAATTGGTAAAAACTGTTCATACTTTGTGTCCTATTTCATATTGATAGATTAACCTTTACAATACCCGCTATTAAGTCAATGAAGTATAGACATAGCTTTCTATCTCAATATACTCTTCAGTTGACAAATCATGAGCTATGTTATAAGCTCCGCAAATATTCTCAAGTATGTTGTGTAAGTATTCAATGGTATTAATAGCTAAAAAGTCATACTCTTTATTTGGATTCATTTGGTGTATTTCTTCTAGGTATAATTTTTTTAATTCTTGGTTATTATAAATATTTGATACAGTTTCAAAAAGAGTAATAACTTTGTCTTTTTTTAGAAGTGTTCTTGTTAAGATATCAGGCTCATTATGAAATGCAATTGCAATATCAAATAAATCTCTTGAATTACCTTTATCAGCTCTATAATAAATCTTCTTAGCAATAATTTCTTCTACTGTATCAATTAAAAGTTTATGACCCCATAGGTTTACTTCTTGATAAGGGGTATGTGATTTCTTTACAACATCAAAGAACTGAATTTTACATTCTTCATCTATACCTATCTCAGAATAGATTGGATGATTTCTAAAATTACCATCGTATCCAATAGACTTCATTTCAGTTTTTACTTTTTCACTCCATGTAGATTCTTTTAGTAGATGTTTTTTATCAACTTTATCATATATAAAAATATCAATATCAGTTGAGTATCTATGATTCCAATAATAAGAAACTAACAAGTAAAAGCAGTACCATCACCAAGAGTTGATACTTCACTGAAGTCATTATCTTTTAAAAGTAATAAAGTTGCTTTAAGCATAGCTTTTTGTTTTGAAAAATCATACATGAGTTAAGTTTTTTCTATTTAGAATATTTTGTAAAGCAGTTGGTAGAGGTTTTTTATTTTCTATATTTGAAGCAATGTGTTTTAGTCTAAATCTTCTATCCCAAGTTTTTGCAACACCTTTTAATGCTCTAAAAGGTGAAGAAATATATACACTCTTTATATTTCTTTTTGATACATTAAAAGTTTTGATAAATTCATCTAATTCATTTGGTTCAAGTTCTTTAAAAAACTTTGAATAAATACTTTGTTCTTTTAGTGTTGCTTTATGATAATCTTTTTTATCAAAAGCTTCTCTAATATCATCTGCTGTAAATTTTGAATAGTTATTAATATTTCTATTTAGGATATGAAAGAATCTATGGTTAGTTTTTTTACTTAGTTTATTTTGTACTTCTTTTTCTTCAAGATTGATAAGAAGTTGATATAGTTTATTTCTATTACTATCTTCTTTTTTCCAATCATTAAGTGTTGCAAATGGTATATCTAAATATTTACTAATTTGTACCTGAGTCATTTCATATCCTTTATATAACTACATTATACATGAATATCGTAATTTTGTCAATTACTGATGCATCTGTAGTTTATGCTGATATGTCAACAGAAAATAGGATACTAAAGATGAGTTATAAAAATATCTAGCTTTGTTAAAGGTAACTAAATCTCTAGTTGTGAAGTCATATCAATACTTCCACCTTTGATAATTTGGGCTCTTAATCCTGATTTATGAATCATTTCAGTTAACACTTTTTTATTGTCTAATTTTTCTGAAAGATATTTACAAGGTTCACATAGTCTTATCCCTTTTAAAACTACATTTCCTATTTGAAACTCTTTATCTACTAAAGAATTTAAATCACAATTTGATACAACAATATTTCTTCTAAGATCTTCATCTGTTATATTTTCATTAAATTTATCATTAAATTCATTTATCTTTTCTATCTCAACTAAAGTTACATCTCTATCAGGCTCAATTTTTCCTTTGTTTGAAAATGTTCCTTCTTGATTATAATATCTATCTCCATAAATACCTTTTCCTTCTTCTAGGATTATTTGATTTACTTTTTGCATAGAACTTTTAATATCTTTGGATATAAGAAGATTTACTATTTTACCTGACATGGTTATCCTTTTTTATGATTTTTTTATTTGTATATAATATATTTATTACTTTAGCAAAGTATTTCAAAAAGAAGAGTTATTTGAGGATATATTTATTATCTTTTTACAAGACTAAGTTTTTGGAATAGTATAAATAGCCATATTAGAGTAAAGGGGACTGGAGTAAAGGGGACTGTCCCCTTTATTCTTCCAATGATTTGTTAGCTTTTAATGCTTCTTCAACCTTAGCTATTTCAGCAAGTGTGATATTTGGATTTTCTTTTGACATTGTAAAAAACAACTCTGTATTTTGAAGTAATAAATATATAAATGAACCCTTGTCTAATTTATTACTTTTATGTCCAAGATCTTTTCTTATTTCTCTAAAGAAATCTTCAGTAATATACATTGTTTTTGCATCAGGTTCATTTGTCTTTAAATGGGTCATCCATTTAAGATATTGGGAAAGTACATCTTGTCCTCCCCACAAAATCATTTTTCTTTGCCATTCTCTAAGAAAATTAACAAATTTATCTTGACCCTCATCTTTATTTCCAAGTTCCATTAAATTGAAAAATTCTTTTAAAAATTCATCGTAAATTAATATTTTCTTTTCTCGATAATGTGCTTCTATTTCTTTTTGTCTTTCATAATATTTACCAAGAACAACAGCGATTGTTGAAGCAAATATAGTTGTAGCTGCAGTTAAAATTGCAATTGCAGTTTTTGGATCCAATAATTTGAATTGTTCTACAATATTTGACCCTAACCAATATATTATATAAATTATAATTCCAATTATTAAAAAACCAAAAAAAGCTGTTATTGTCTTTTTCATAATTTTCCTTCTTAAGCTAACGCTTAAATAACCGGCGTCACTAAGTTGCGGAGCGAGGAACGAGCGAAGCAGCTTAGTGACGTCCGCGTTTATTTTATTGTTATGTCCTTATTCATGTAACCCCCAGTTGCGGTCTGGATCATTGCGGCGGTTTTGGGAATAAGAACTTTGCTTTTCTATTTTTTGTTTATTACCATCAGGATCTACCCATGTGAAGGTAACTTCGCTGTCCCTATTTTTACCTGAGTTTGAGGTGTGCATGTGTACATATTTTGTAACTTCGATTCCCCCGATATTCATAGAATAACAGCCTGCCTTCAAACCTATATGCCTCATAAATACGTCATTCAACAAAGAGTAAGTAAAATTCTCAGGCTTAATATTTTGAGGGCAATCAATTAAAGTTGCATACTCTCGACTTTTTTCGTTTTCAGCTTCTTCAGCGAGTTTCTGTTTTATTAATAATTGGTGTTCACTTTTTGAATAATCAACACCTTTATTAGGTACCTTTTCGGTTCCTTTCCTGGGGGTAAGCTCGAAAAAACCAGCACAGTAAATTTTGATCAAGATTTCTGCACCATGAGGAGTGATCTTTGTTGCAGAGAATTCATCACCATAAAAAATATGTTCGAAGTCGTCTGAAGACAGCACGATACCTTTACCAATATTTACCTCGTATATTTCTCTTTCTTTATCAGCAAAAGTATCTTGCATTATTTGCTCATATATTTCATCTCGCCATTCTTTTAACTTCGCCCTCGCTTTAAGTGGCTTGACGTTTGGCAACAGTTTAATGAAATCACTCAACCTCATTAAAAACTCTTCATTAAAACCGAATCTATGCACTTATTAAATCATCCCTTTACATCTTAGATTTGACTAACTATTTATTGAATATACATTATATATAAAACACCCTAAAAATGAACAAATAACATGCACAAAAATGTCGTATATCAAAATGCCTACAAACACTTTAAATAAGGTATTTTGATAGATGTCACTAGAAAAAATACTGAAAATTGAGATGGTTTTTGAATAAATTTTAAGTTTATGATATTCTTTTTATGTATGTTTAATGTGGATATTTAGACGATAATAGTACATAATGTATGTATATTAAGGTGATATCGTAATAAACCTGCAAAATATTAAATATATTATGAGGAGTAATGTGGGCAAAAAATTGCTACAAAGATGAGTTATAAAATCAAGTTCAACAATCTGTACCTTTTAGAACTTTCATTAAGTTTCAAACTAAATTGTTGAACTATTTGACTATTGTTTACTGATACAAAACTCTGAACAGTCTCATCAAGTAAAATAGTAAGTAGTTTAAACTACTTACTATTTAAATTCTCAATAAATTTTAATATCATTCTAACCCCAGCGCCAGACCCTCCATAAGGATTATATCCCCAATTTCTTTCTTTATATGCAGCTCCTGCTATATCAAAATGAAGCCATTTTTTCTTATTCTCTTTTTTTATAAAATTATCTAAAAATAAAGAAGCGGTAATTGCACCTCCACCTTTAGAGCTTGTACTATTTACAATATCAGCTACGGAGCTTTTTATTAATTCAGGTAAATATCTATTATATGGTAAAAATCCAACTAATTCACCCGAAGCTTTTGAAGCTTTTTCAAATTTCTTTTTAAGACTTTGACTATGTCCCATAATTCCCGTTGAAAACTCACCAAGAGCTATAACACAAGCACCTGTTAACGTTGCCATATCAAAAATATAATCAATATCTTTTATCTCATCTTGGGCATAACATAAACAATCTGCTAAAACTAATCTACCTTCTGCGTCTGTATTTCTAACTTCAATTGTAACTTTATTTTTTGCAACTAAAACATCATCAGGTTTATAAGCCTCTCCTCCTATCATATTTTCAACAGCTCCAATTATTCCGTGAACTTCATATTCATAAGCTAAATTTTTTAAAGAATCCATAATACCTAAAACTGCGGCACCTCCACTTTTGTCACATTTCATAGTAACCATACCAGTAGATGATTTTAAACTTAATCCTCCTGAATCATAAGTAAGTCCTTTTCCAACAAGAACTATTTTCCCTTTTGGATTCTTTGGTTTATATGTTAAATGAATTAATTGGCTTTCATGTCTTGAAGCACGACCTACTGCTAACATAGCATTCATGCCATTATTAAGTAAAAACTCTTCGCCATATATTTTACATTCCAAATTATTCTTAGCAGCTATTTTTTTTGCATCTTTTGCCATAGTTATAGGAGTATAATCCTCAGGAGTTGTATTAACAATAGTCCTAACCATATTTACACTTGAACATATTGTTTTTATATCTTCTAAATCTTTTTTCAATTCTTCCATATTTTTTTTACTGTTTTTTGTATCAATTAAAATATCAAAACTATTGTTTTTAACTTTTGATTTATATTTTTGAAACTCATATGAACCTAGAAGTAAACCCTCAACTAAAGTTTTTAAATCTAACTCTTTTTTATCTTCGGCTAAAGCTATTTTTATTTTTTTAAACTTATATTCTTTTAATTCATTTATAGCATTACTAGCAGCAATTTTTAAATCTTCATTTTTTAATTTACTAAGACCTATATACAATTTTTTTGCATCTGTAAGAAGTAAATGTTTACCCTCTTTTGCTTCAAAATTAAACTCTTTTAAAATCTTTATTGTTTGCTTATTTAAAGCTTTAAAATCTTTTATAAATATCACTTCAATATCAAAATTTTTTATATTTTCAACCAATTCTATTTTCATAAAAATCCTTTTATATTTTTAAATATTATACTCTTTTGAACTATCTAATTGCTAAAAATAAATCAAATACCCCTATTTGATTGAAATAAAAGAAAAATTAGATAGAATTTGCTCATAAAAATACAAAGGGATATAATGAATATTATTGTTAATGGGGAAGAAAAACAATTTACTGAAAATGCAACACTTCAATCAATTATTAATGAATTACAAATTGAAGATAAAGTTATGGCCGCAGCTGTAAATATGGAGATTGTAAAAAAAGATGAATGGAATAACTATCTTGTTAAAAATGATGATAAATTAGAATTATTACAATTTGTTGGTGGAGGATGATAAATTTTCCATCTATTTCTTTTTCTTCTAAATATTGTGACAAAAATTGAGTCGGAGTAAAGGCGATATTGCTGAAAAAAAAGCTTGTGAATACTTACTCTCACAAGACTTTAAAATCATTGAAAAAAACTTCTATGCCAAAAAACTAGGAGAAATTGATATTATTGCAGAAAAAGAAGAAGTATTTCATTTTGTAGAAGTTAAATCAGCAGATGATTATGAAATAGCTGTTAATAATATTACTAAATCAAAACTCTCAAAACTAAAAAGAAGCGTAGATTATTATCTTCAAATAAAAAAATTGAATATCAGTTTTTGCATAGATGCAATTATTGTGGTAGAGAATGATATTGAGTTTTTAGAAAATATTACTTTTTGAATTAATCAGTAAAACTAATCATAAGTAGAATCCATATCAAAATCATCGATTTCTAATACGGGAACATCTTTTAAAGATTCTTCATTTACTTTAGCACCTTCTAAATCTATATAAAAAGACTGCTTTCGAGCGTACTCTTTTTCTCTTTCCATCTCTATTTTTATTTGTTTTTCAATTCTTATTTTCTTTTTTTCATCATTTTGCTTTTCAATACTTTTACCCGCAACTTTTTCAGAAGCAAAAAGAGTTAAACTCAATATAAATACAAATAATATAATAGCTTTCACTTATAGACCTTTATTTATTTTTCTTATAATAATCATATCTGATTTTATTAAAAAAACAAATCTATGTTTCAATAATTTTTATAAATTAGCGACGGCATCTTCTTATTTTTATATAAATTATTCGAAATATTCTTTTTATATTTATAAAAAACCTTGTTGTATATGTTGCATCACTATTTACAATTTCTTCACCAAGTTTCACATTTAAAGCATCGCTTTTTTTCATTGATAAAAGTTGAGAAGGGAAAACACTTCTATGTCCTGTCATTAAAAATGCAATAATTACAGATAAAGCAGCATAATGTCCCACATGAATACCAAAAAGTTCAACCGCCATTATAATTGCAGCAATGGGGGCACTTGTAGCTCCTGCTAGAACACTTACAAAGCCTAAAGCAGCAAATAAAGGAATATATCCATCAACTAAAGATCCAAAGAAATTTCCACTTGTGGCGCCTATATAAAATATTGGAGTAATAACTCCACCACTACCACCAAATCCTAAAGTTAAAGACGTGAAAATAGTTTTTAAAATAAAAGCATACCAAGGGACACCTTCATGGTCAAGATGACTAGAAGAAATGGATTCTTTTATGGTTTCAAAACCTAAACCTAGATAATGATCCCCAAATATAAAAGTTAAAAATACAATAAAAACACCTGCTAAAAAAGCTTTTAGCATATAGTGCATTTCTATCGATTTTGCAAAATTATGTATTGCTTTTAATGTAGTAATCACAAAATCTGCAACCAGACCAAAAAATATTCCAGCTAAAACTACTTTTGCTATAAGTACATAATTAAGATCAAAAGTAACGTAATAAGCTAAATCAAAATAGGTATAACTTATTCCAAACATTTTTGCTACAAAAAAAGCTGAAAATCCGGCAACAATTGAAGGTAATAAAATATCATACATTAAAACACCAACAATTAAAATCTCAACTCCAAAAATAGCTCCTGCAAGTGGCGTGCCAAATACTGAGGCAAAGCCTGCACTAATACCACAAATCACCATCTTTTTTCTATCTCTTTTTGAAAATCTAAATAGTGTTGCGATAAAAGAAGCTGCTGCTGCTCCTATTTGTGCCCCAGGTCCTTCTTTACCTACTGAACCACCTGCAAATATTGTAATTACTGTTGCTATTAGTTTTATAGGAATAACAGATAGTTTTATCTCTCCTGCATTTTTATGTACAGCTTCAATAACTTTTTCAGTTCCATGCCCTTCAGCAGATGGAGCGAATTTTTTTACAATATATACGGTTATTGCTAAAGCAAAAGGAAGGGTGTAATAATATTCAAAAGGTAATAAACCTCTTGAGTCTTCGAAGTATTCTAAAAGCCTCAGAAAGAAAGCAACAATAAGTCCAATTATTGCTCCAATAGAGGAAGATATTAAAATCCATTTTGTGATTGATGCGAACATAACTGTTTGTTCTGTTATATGATTTCTTACGTTTTTATTATTATCCATTTTATGACTACTTGCAGTTATTTATCTTTTCACAGCTTAACATAAAAATTATAATTTTATGTCATAAAAATGGTTAAATAATGACTTTATTTTTCAATTTAATTATTCTTTATGTTCTTTGCCTTCTAAGTATTGTGATATAGTCTTAAATTCATCAATATCTCTAGCTTCACATCCTAAAATTTCGCCTAATGACTTAACTCCCATTGACAAAAGATATTGTAAATTTGCATCAAATGTTGCTTCTTCTATTACCCAAATATTATCTTTATGTGTTTCAAACATAAAACCTCCATTTGGGATTGGAGTCATTGATAAAACTACTGTATAATGATTTTTTATAATTGATTCTTTAGTTGAATACATTAATCCAATATTATATTCTTTTTTTGAAAACCCTCTAACTATTACAACTAATACTTTCTTCTCACCTGATTTTGAATTATTAAAAATATTAATAAGCTCTTTTATTGTGCCATAACCTGGAATCTTCGAATAAATTTTATTAACAAAGTTCATTAGACCAGTTTCAATAAAAACTCCTAAAATATAAGCTAAAAAAGCTAATAAAACCACCCCTATAAAAGTCCAAAGAATTGGGAAATGTGCAGGTTCAAAACCAACAATATGGAAAAAATAACCTGTTAAGGTATTCATTTTTTCATATATCCAAATTATAATTATAGTAATTGCTGCAATTGGAGCTAACCAAAATAAACCTTTTAATATTACTGTTATTATATGATCTTTCCCATGTGCTAAAAAGTTTTTGATTTGTGAAAACATTTGCTTCCTTAATTTTGATAAATTATTATATCTAATTCCCATACTTTGAGTATTTTATATGCAAAGTTTTACTTATTTTATTTCAAATTTTTGATAAAATAAAATATGGAAAATACATTATTAATAATATTCACCTCTCTTACTCTTGCTACAATATTAAATATAATATTGAGAAAGCTATCTATTTCGCATATCATTGGTTATATTCTAACAGGGATAATAATTGCTTATACTTTTAACTTCAATAAAGAATTAAATTTAGATCCTTTGGAGTTAATAGCAGAATTTGGAATTGTATTTTTAATGTTTACAATTGGTCTTGAAATGCCAATTGAAAAATTAAAAAGAATGAAAGAAATTCTTTTTGTAAATGGTTTTTTACAAGTAGCCCTTAGTTCAACAATAATATTTTTGATTTCCAAATATTTATTTAATATAAATACAAATTCATCTTTAATAATAGCACTTGCTTTTTCTTTATCCTCAACAGCAATTGTTTTAACTTATTTAAAACAATCAAAAGATATATATACTCCTTATGGAGAAAAATCAACTGCAATTTTAGTTTTTCAAGATTTAGCTGTAATTCCAATACTCTTATTAATATCCTTTTTATCAAACGACACTTTAAGTTTGAATGAAATCTTACTAAAAACATTTTTTTTAGCTTTTTTTATTATTCTTTTTATGTTTACAGTTGGTAAAAAACTAATGAACCGCTTACTACATTTAGCTTCAAATACTAGATTAGAAGAGTTGTTTTTAGCCTCTGTCTTATCAATTGTTATGGGAACTTCAATCCTTGCTCACTCATTAGGTTTTACATACTCTTTAGGAGCGTTTATTGCAGGAATGATTATTGCAGAATCTAGATATCATATAAAAGTAGAATCTGATATTGCTTCATATAAAGATTTGCTTTTAGGAACTTTTTTCTTTTCAGTTGGAACCAAAATTGATATTATGTTTTTTCTAAGCAATATTCACTATGTATTTTTAGTTTTTATTATAACTGTACTTATAAAAGCTTTAGTAATTTATATTTTAATTAGAAGAAAATCCAATAAGAGTGATTCTATTAAAGCAGCAATTGCTCTTTGTCAAGTAGGAGAATTCTCTTTTGCAGTTTTTGCACTTGCTGCTTCTAGTAATATTCTAGATCCAAATCTTGCAAGTTTTTTGATTCTAGTTACTGTTTTATCTATGATTTTAACTCCCTTTATTGTGAATAATATTTATAAAATTGCTTCATTTTTTGTTGTTGAGTTTTATGAATCTGATAAAATCACCCCTATTAATAAAAAGAACCACACAATCATTTGTGGATATTCAACATTAGGAAGAGTTATAGCTCAGCAATTAGATGAAAAGAATGAATCTTTTGTGATTATCTCAGATAATTTAAAACATGTTATTAGTGCAAGAAAAATCGGATTTATGGCTTATTTTGGACACCTTGAAAAACATTCAGTTTTAGAATCTCTTAAAGTAGAGGAAGCTTCTAGTATAATAATAACCTTAAGAGATGTAAAACAAAAAAAGCTTATTTGTGAAGCTATATTAAATTTTAAAAGCGATGCAAAACTTATTGTAAGAATTGATACAAAAAAAGAGAAAAAAGAACTAAATGATTTACAAATAAAAGAGTTTATAAACTCTTCTATTGAAACAGCTAGTTTGATGGTAAACAAGGCATTATCTTAGTTTTTTATAATAAAAAAGGAGTATTGAAATAAATCCAATACTCCTCTTATCTACTATAGAAGGACGTTTCAATTAGTAGGTAAAAAATTTTAACCAAGCTTTATAGCAAAACAATAGCATTGAAATAAATTTAACACTTTTTAATCACTTTTTGAATAAAATAGCGAAATTAAGAGGAGAAACTATTGTACTTCAAAGAATTAAATAGTATCAAAAAATCTAATCGCCTTCGTACTAGAAAAATCTATGACCAAAATCTAATTGATTTGGCCTCAAATGATTATTTAGGACTTGCATCAAATAAAGAACTTTTCCAAAATGCTTATAAAAGAGTTCTACAAGAACAATATACTTCACCAAAAGCTTCAATGCTTGTTAATGGTTACAGTCTAATTCATAAAGAGTTTGAAGATGCCTTAAAAAAAGCAAATAACTTTGAAGATGCTTTAGTAGTAGGAAGTGGTTTTCTAGCAAACATTTCATTAATTGAAGCCCTTGTTAGAAAAGGTGATGTTTTATTTATAGATGAAGAATATCATGCAAGTGGAATGCTAGCAACAAAACTCTTAAATGAAAAACAAGTTATAGTTTTCAAACATAATGATTATAAAGATTTACAAATTAAATTTAAAAATACAGAAAACAAAGGAAGAAAAATCATTGCAATAGAAGGCGTATATTCTATGCAAGGAGATTTAGCACCTAAGCAGATATTTGATTTTGCAAATGAAGAAAATGCTTTATTAATAGTTGATGAAGCGCACTCTTCTGGAGTAATTGGAGATAATCTACTTGGAATTTTTGATTTTTATAAGATTAAGCCAAAAAAGAATCATATTAAAATGGGCACTTTAGGAAAAGCTTACGGAAGTTATGGGGCTTATATTTTAGCTTCAGCAAATATTATTGAGTTTTTACTAAACCGAGCTAAGGCAGTTATTTATACAACTGCGCCTTCTTTGTTTGATATGGCACTAGGACATGAATCTTTAAAATATATTTTAGAAAATAAAGAAAAATTAAAAGAAAAGATAAGTGCGAATTTACAAGTTATAAATGATAATTTAGGTATAAGTTCACATAGTTTAATTATTCCAATTGAGATTGGAAATAATAAAAAAGTTTTAGAAATACAAGATATTTTAAAACAAAAAGGCTTTTTAGTTGGGGCAATTAGGCAACCAACGGTTAAAAATGCAATAATACGGCTAATTGCTAAAGTTGACGTAAGTTCTAAAGACTTAGCTAAAACATGTAGCATACTAGAAGAGTTAAGATAAAAAAGTTACAAAGAATTTAGGAAAATAATAATGACATTAAAAGATTTAGTAAAAGGGAATGAAGATTTTATAAATAATAAATTTCCCCAAATGGAAAAAGAATTACAAGATTTAGTCAAATTTGGGCAAAAGCCCCAAATTATGTTTATAGGGTGTTCAGATAGTAGAGTTACTCCTGATTTAATGCTTGATACAAAACCTGGAGATATGTTTATTTTAAGAAATGTAGGTAATTTTGTTCCTCCTTTTAAACATGATGAAGACTTTCATAGTAGTGCAGCTGCGATTGAGTTTGCAATTGCAGTTTTAGAAGTGAAACATATTATTATTTGTGGACATTCTCATTGTGGGGCTTGTAAAAGTTTATATGATGAAATTCCTGATAATGAATCCTTTGTTCATATTAAAACTTGGCTAAAACTTGGAAAAGAAGCTAAAGAAACAACTTTAAAAAATAAAAATTTCACAAATAAAGAAGAAATGTATAGAGCAACGGAGAGAAATTCAATAAGACATCAACTTGATAATCTATTAACTTATCCTGATGTTAAAAGACTCTTAGAAGAAAATAAATTAGAAATACATGGTTGGTATTATAATATTGCTACAGGTGAAATTGAGTATTATAAACAAGAAGATGATACATTTAGACCTTTATGTGAGATGAAAATATGAGTGAGATAGAAGTAAGGAAGCTTCCTAAAAAAAGTATTTTTATAATCCTTATTATGGCTTTAATTTGTATTGCAGGATTTATTTTTATTGTACAAACGAAAAATATGAAAATGGAAGAAGTACTAGCTACTTTGGGGCATAAAAATATAGAAAATATAAAAGTAATAAATAAAATGAATGTAGAAGATAAGAAAACTAGAGCTAAAAGCACAGTTTATAAGGTTAATTTTTATGATATTAATCAACAAAAAGAATGTATGGGTTTCATTATTAGAGCAAACCGTGGGAAATATTCTAAAGACTTAGATTGTAAATAAAAATGCAAATAAAATCAATATTAATTTAAAAGAGAAATAGATGAGTATAATAGAAAAATTAGATAATAACGAACGACTATCGTATGAAGATGCAATAAAACTTTATGATTTGGACCTTTTTACCTTAGCCTCTTATGCAAATAAAATAAGAGAAGAGAAACATGGTAAAAAAACTTACTTTAATATAAATAGACATATAAATCCAACGAACATTTGTAAAGATGTTTGTCAATTTTGTGCATATAGTGCAAGTAGAAAAAATCCTAAGCCATATACTTTAAAACATGAAGAAATTATGAACATGGTTGAAGAGTCTTCAAAAAATGATATTAAAGAAGTACATATTGTATCTGCACATAATCCAGAAACTGGATTAGAATGGTATTTAGATATTTTTAGAAAAATAAAAGATAAATATCCAAATATTCATGTAAAAGCATTAACAGCAGCAGAAATTCATTTTTTATCTGAAGAATATAATTTAACATATGAAGAAATTATTTCTAAAATGATTGAAAGTGGTGTTGATTCAATGCCTGGTGGTGGAGCAGAAATTTTTGATGAAGGTGTTAGAAAAAGAATTTGTGGGGGAAAAGTAACTTCACAACAGTGGCTTGATATTCACAAAATCTGGCATAAAAGAGGTCATCAAAGTAATGCAACTATGCTTTTTGGTCAT
>Ga0193955_1000148_pt1 | contig 45300 bp, 51 predicted proteins | sample BB_6_MG_FD_140343 | JGI IMG/M metagenome (GOLD analysis project Ga0193955, IMG submission 140343) | Microbial mat bacterial communities from the Broadkill River, Lewes, Delaware, United States - BB_6_MG | ecosystem: Environmental > Aquatic > Freshwater > River > Microbial mats | place: USA... | reverse complement strand
TCTATTAGTTGTTTTAAGTGCGGATTCATTAATCTCCTTCGATTAAATATATGTAAAAGGGTTCTTTGATGATGAAATTATAGCGTTTAAACCTAAAACTTTCAAATGTTCATATAAAATATCGCTAAAAAAGCACTCAGATTCAAAATGTCCGATGTCAATTAGTGACAATCCGATACTCTTTGCCTCCATCGCATCGTGATACTTAATATCCCCTGTAAGGAAGCAATCAGCGTCTATATACTTGATCATAGAAGCACCACTTCCAGTTGTTAAAGTACATGTTTTTACAAAGTCAGAACATTTTACTGTTTTTACATTTTCAAGAGAAAATTTCTCACCGATTTTTTTAGCAAAAGTATCAAAATCTTCATTAACTTCAAACTTTATAACAAACTCTTCATCACTTAAGATTTTATAGCCGAGTATCTCTTTTGCAACATATTTATTCAGATGTGTTTTGTCAAAATTTGTATGCATTGCAATGTTTGATATTTTTTTTTCTATCATTGTTTTCAAAAAGTTTGAGGGGTAGGTTTCAAAATCAAGTTGAGTGATACCTCCAAAAATAATTGGATGATGCGTTATTAAAAGTGTGTTTGGCTTTAAGCCCTCAAGTAACTCTTCATCTACATCTATACTCAAAACTATATGCTCTATCTCTTGGGTCTTTGAACCTAGTTGGATCCCAGAATTATCCCACTTTTCTTGCAACTCAAATGGTGAGAGTTCATCTAGTTTTTCATATATCTCTTGAAGTGTCATTTTACTTCTCTTTTTTTAGTTTTTCTAACTCTTCTTTAGCTTCTTCTAATTCAGGGTTTAACTCTAAGGCTTTAGTGTACATCTCCTGCGCTACATCTTTGTTTTTCATATCGAGCATTAAGTTACCGTAGTTGTAATATGTTATTGGATTTGTATCATCTAATGCCAAAGAATCATTTAGGTGCATTTTTGCAGATGCGAACTCACCCTCCCCGCGATATACACTTGCTAACGAGTTATGTACGAACTCATCACTTTTATCTATATCAAGAGACTCTTTATAATATCTAATAGCCATAGTGTTATCGCCAACTTTTGAACTCAAAAATCCAAGTTTAAAAAGTATCTCTGCATTTGCTGGTTCTTTTAAATTTGCTTCATTTAAAAGAGACAATGCTTTGTTGTAATCTTCTTCCTGATAAGCATCATCAGCACTCTGAACTAACTCTTCTACCGAGTATGGAGAAAAAGTCTGTAGTTGTTTCTCGTACTCCCCATCTTTTTCATCTTGTGATGGTTCATACTCTTCATTTGCTCTGTTTGGTTTATCTTCTAATGTTTGTATATGTTCATATATTTTATATGCAAAAAAACCAGATGCAAGAAGCATCATTAGTTGTAGAACTGTCATTTTTATAATTCCTTATTTACTAACTTTATAAATTGTAATGGATCGACTTGTATACCGCTAACTCTAGCTGAAAAATGTAAATGCGGGCCGGTAACTCTTCCACTTACTCCAGAGAGTCCAAGAACTTGACCCCGACTAACAATATCTCCCTTTTTTACATCAAACTCACTCATATGATAGTAACATGTATATACACCACGGCCGTGGTCTACTATGATAGATCCACCTGAGTAAAATCTGTCTTTAACTAGAACAACTACTCCATCATTAACACATTTGATAGGAGTGCCTACTTTTGCGCGAAAATCAGTTCCGCTGTGGTAACTTTTAAATGTTCCGTTAAACGTTCTTGCTTTTCCAAACGTACTTGTTATTTTTGACTCTATAGGCATAATATAATCGGATTCTATATAGTTTTCACCACTTACCGAGTTGTAGATCTTCATAGCCTCTACATACTCTTTTGCAGCTCTTTTTCTATCTTCTTCTGAGAGTTTTATTTTTGAACTCTCAACACGCAGTACCTCTTTTTTGTAAGCGCCGTCAACTACTTTTATTGTTATTGATTTTGAGTTTTCTTTACCATCTTTAGTATAGTAAAGAGATATATCTAACTCTTTTGGTTCTTCATAGTAGCTCACGGGTACAAAGACATAATCTGAAAAAATATCATACTTTTTATCTTTGATCTTTATATATTTATACTCTATCCCATCTACTTTTTCTAGTTTGATAAGTGCAGTCTGTCCGTTTTTGACTTCTGGATTTAATATCTCATAACTTACCCCATAGATATTTGATATTAAAAATATTGTTAGTAATAATCCCTTCATTAGTAATCCTTCATCGCTCTTTGTATATCTCTTTTTTGATCTTTTGCTTTAAGATCAGCCCTTTTGTCATGTAGCTGTTTACCCTTAGCTATCGCAATTTGAACTTTAACCAAGTTTCTGGCATTAAAGTATAGTTGCAAAGGCACTATAGTATAACCGTCACGCTCGACTGCCTTTTGCAGTTTTACTATCTCTTTTTTATGAAGAAGCATCTTTCTGCTTCCACGCTCTTCATGTCCATAATAATGGTGAGTAGTTTCAAGTCTGCCTATATGCATGTTGTAAAGCACAGCCTCACCGTCATCAATACGTATGAAACTGTCTTTCATATTTATACGGCGAGCTCTTATACCTTTAACTTCACTACCAGTTAAAACTAGACCTGCTTCAAACTTCTCTTCAATAAAATAATCATGATAAGCTTTTTTGTTTTTTGCGTATGGTTCACCCATAAAAATTCATATCTCTCTTTTTAATTACAATTGTCTAATTATAACAAAGCTTATATAACTTTGAAGAAACTACTTCCGCTTCCACTAAAGTAATAGCCCTCTTTTTGATATTGTTTTAACTTGGGATACTCTTTAAGTGCAGGACTAAAGAGGTCATTTGCCTCTTCTGGAGTTGAAGAATTTAGTACATGTAAAGATGTTGTATTTTTTAATCTTTGAACTTCTGATTCATCTATGGGATCAAAAAAATTTAGCCGGTATGACTTGTAAACTTTAGGAGTTGATATCTCAACCTTTGGAGTATATACATCAAAACTAAGTAGCGGCTCATCAAACTTCTCTACTATCTCCCCTATCCCACTTACATTTGCGCTGTCATAGCCGTATATAAAAAAAGGCACATCTGCTCCGACTGTTAGACCGATCTCGGCTAATTCTTTTATACTTAGGTTTAGATGCAGTACTTCATTACACATCTTTAGGTATGTTGCAGCGTCACTGCTTCCACCGCCTAGACCTGCAAAAGCTGGGATATGTTTATCTACTTTTACGGCATATGTCTGCATAAGTTTTTCTAAGGATTCATTTTTTGTGTATTCAAGCAAAGCTACATAAGCTTTATAGATAGTATTTTGCTCTGTCTGGCAAGAAAAATCTCCGATGATCTTAAATTCGTCAGTATTTTTTTTGAGAAATGATAGTTCATCATAAAGAGTATCGACTCTCATAAAGCGTGATATTATCTCATGGTAATCACCACGTAGACCTGTCACTTTTAAAAAAGTATTTACTTTCGCATACGCTTTATATATCTTCATGTCTATTTTTTTATTATTGAACTTAGTTGTGAGAGAAGTGAATCATCTATACCTTTAGATGCTGCAACATTAGAGTCTTTAACATCCTCTATTAGTTCACTTCTAATAATATTTACATCTCTTGGTGCATCGATGCCTAGCTTTACAACACCCTTATCTATTGAAATGACCTTTATAACTATATCATCACCTAAAAGTATTGATTCATCCGTTTTGCGTGCTAAAACTAACATATATATATCCTACCAAGTTCATAATGTACTTTTTTATTTTCTATCTTTATCACAGAGATATTATCACGATTATCTAGCCAATAATATCCATCTTCTTGTATCTCTAGATCTTCTAAAGCAAGAACTCTTCCATATTTGAGATTTTCTTCATCTCCGTTGTAAAAATTCTCTGGAATATTCAAAGATTTCTTTATATCGAGTGCTTTTTCGCCCTCATATAAAAACTGTCCCTCACGTAATCTCTCTAACATACTAAGGCTGCCAAACTCTACACCCAAACGTTTTGCCAACATTAGACCAAGTGAGCGGATATATGTACCCTCGCTAACTGTAGCCTCAAATGTCACAAAAGGATGACAATAAGATATTAGCTTGGTTTCATATATGGTCGAGTTTATCTTGTTAAGCTCAAACTCTACCCCTGCACGTGCCAGATCATATGCACGTTGACCGTTTATACGCTTAGCTGAAAATATAGGCGGTTCATACTCAAGTTCACCCTCTAAAGATTTCAAAGCATCTAAAACTACTTCTAAAGTAAACTCATCTACCTCAGAAACATTCTCTATCATCTCAGTATCTAAAGAATCACTCTTAGCACCAAGCCAAAGTGTAGCTCTGTAAGTTTTTGGAGTTTTGTTTAAAAAACGAAACAGTTTGGTGTGAGACCCCATACCTATAACTAACACACCTTTTGCAAATGGGTCAAGAGTACCTGTAAACCCAGCTTTTTTTTGATTGTATTTTCTTTTGAGAGAGTTTAAGAAAAAATTAGAGCTGATGTTTGATGGTTTGTATGCAACAAACAGTCTATTCATGCACGACCATTATAAACGCTCTATAAAAGAAGCAAGTATATCTTTTTTTGTACCTGCAAAGTTGATGTTGAGTTTAAACTCTTTTCCGGCTTTAGATACTCCAAGTACACGACCTGTTCCAAATATCTTATGACGAACCAGATCACCCTTTTTAAAAGCTGTGTTTTTTTCTACTCTTAAAGAACCTTGACAAAGTCCAGATTCATTAAAAAACCTTGATTTCTCCAGATCACTTCTGCGACCTTTATAAAAACGGCTTCCTACATGTGAGAGAGTTAGCTTCTCTTTTGCACGAGTAAAAGAAACATAACCAAGACGACGCTCTTCTTCAAGGTCACTTCCGTCACCTACAAGCGGTAAAAAGCCCTCTTCCATACCTATAATAAAGATATGATCGAATTCCAAGCCTTTTGAAGCGTGGATACTCATCATGTAGATACTCTCACCCTCGACCTGATCTTGTTCGCTTTGAAGTGTAAGTTCATTCAAAAACTCATCTAAACCAGACTCTGGATTATTTTTTATAAAGTCACGAAACAGTGCATAGAACTCATCCATATTTAAAATTCTGTCTTGCTCATCAGGTTGAGATTTATAAATATCTTTTAGATTAAATGTATCTTCAAGTACGTCTATAAAGTTGTACGTTGATTCCTCTGCAACTTTAGCTACAGACTCAATATCTTTTATGAACTGTTTTAGAGTTTTAGCATTTTTCTTTCTAACTAAAGCTTCAAGATCAGCCAATGAAGAGCTTTTAACATATTCAAATATTGATTTTCCGGCTGCGTGTGCTGCAAGTTCGAGCTTGTCTACACTTGCTTTTCCTAACCCACGTTTAGGTTTGTTTACTATACGTTTAAAAGAAAAATCATCATGTACGTTGGTTACAACTCGAATATATGAGATAAGGTCTTTTACTTCAGCTCTGTCGTAAAATCTTTGCCCACCAACAAGTTTATAGTTTATACGTGCACGGTTTAGACCCTCTTCGATCGAACGAGAGAGAACATTTACACGGTAAAGTACTGCTATATCTCTGGCTCTGACACCAGAATCCATAAGTTTTGCTATCTGCGTTGCAATTTTGCGTGCTTCTTCACTCTCATCATGTGAGTTGAGAACAACTACATCTTCTCCGCCACCGCGTGTAGGCTTTAACTCTTTTCCTAACCTAGAGCGGTTATGTTCTATTAAAGCGTTTGCAACCTTTAAGATAGGCTCGCGTGAACGATAGTTGTTTTGCAATTTAAAAACAGAAGTATTTTTAAAATCCTGATCAAACTCCATAATATTTCTTATATGTGCTCCACGCCAACCGTAGATACTTTGATCATCATCCCCAACCACACAGATATTATTGTGAGTTGAGCATAGCTGTTGTAAAAGTTTTAGTTGAAGCTCATTTGTATCTTGATACTCATCTACCATAATGTACTGGTATTTTTCACTTGTAGTCTTAGCTAGTTCTGGATTTTGTTCTAATAGTTTATATGTAAGTGCAATAAGATCATCAAAGTCGACTAGATTGTTCTCAGATAAATAAGCCTCATACTCTTCATATACTTTTGCTATTTGCTGATAATTGTAAAGTTCAGCTTGTTTATAAGCGTCATCCGGTGACATAAGTGAGTTTTTGTAACGTGATATTTCACTGGCTATTAGCGGAGTTGCTATCTCTGAGTTTATTTTTTTAATGATTCTTTTTTTATCATCGGTATCTATGACAACAAAGTTGTTTTTTCTTCCCATAAGGTGGATATTGAACTTTAAAAATAGAAGTCCGAACTTGTGAAATGTACAAAGCAATGGCGGATATGCGACATCTTCTATCATAGACAATGCACGCTCACGCATCTCTTTTGCAGCTTTATTTGTAAAAGTAAGAGTTAAAGTATTTGAAGCAGGTATTCCAACAGCTTTAACAAGGTAAGCAAGTCTAGATACAATTGTAGTGGTCTTCCCACTTCCGGCACCTGCTAATATAAGTACAGGTCCCTCTGTTTGTTTGACTGCTTCACTTTGCTCATCATTTAGTTTTGCAAAAATCTTTTCCATATTTCCCACTAAAATTATTCAATTTTATTTATTATATCAAAAAATTACTAAATTATAATTCAAATATTGCTTTTATTATAATTTTGAGTTATAATTTCATCATTACTTAAACTTATAGGAATTATTATGTTAAAAGATTTTGCTAAATTACAAACATTTTTGATGGTGACAAAAGAGAAGAGTTTTTCTAAAGCTTCTGCTAAGCTCGGTATCTCTCAACCAGCAGTGACTCAGCAGATAAAATTTATAGAAGATTATCTTGATACTAAGATAGTTCAAAGAAAGAAAAACGGTATTTTACTTACTAAAGAGGGTGAAGACCTATTTAGAATTGCTAAAAGACTTGAAAAAGCTATTGAAAACAGTGAAAAAGAACTTATAAGTATTATTAATAAAGAATTTACTTTTGTTATCGGTTCGTCTTATGCAATAGGAAACTATGTACTTCCAAACTACCTTGGCGAGATCAAAAAAAGAATTGACAACGAAGTTCACATGAACGTTGATAAATCTTGTAACGTAATAGAAGCTATAGAAGATAAAAAAGTTGATCTAGGACTAATAGAATCTCCTATTTTTAAAGATGATATTATCTATAGAGAATGGATAGAAGATGAGTTAGTACTATTTTCTAATCAACCTATTAAAAAACAATTATCTGCAGAAGATCTGCTTGAGTTTGACTGGATCTGTCGTGATGAAGCTTCACACACTAGAAAACTAACTTCTGAAGTTTTTGAAGAGTTAGGTGTTCAATGTAACAATTTTAATGTTGTTAGTGTTATGGAATCACCTACAGCTATCAAAGAAGCTATTCTTCACTCAAACAGAAATGCAGAACGTCCACTTGTATCTATTATGAGCAGACATGTAATAAAAGACGATGTTGATAATGAAAGATTATATTGTGCGAGACTTAAGAACTTTAAGATCGAGCGTAAATTTTACATTGCGTATTCAAAAGAAAGAAAACACGATGCATTTGTTGATAATGTAGTTAGTTACTTACTTTCTTTAAATAAGATCTAAATTTCTCATTTGAGGAATTTAGAATTCTCTGGATTCGATAAAAATATATTCATAGAATTTTCAACACCCTTTTCGTCTACCTCTTGCAAATCTTTTTTAGATTCCTGCTTTTTATATTTTGCTAAATTAATCAATATTGGCTGTTCATCTATTATAACTTGAACAACACTTAGTAGCGGTACATGTACAACTGAACCAAAGTTGTCTACACCAAAACCAGCTTCAAATATCAAAAACTCTTCTTCAACTCTAGCTGTTTCAAATGTATATCCTGCTAAATAAAACAGGGTCATACTATGAAACTGAGATACGATATCTTCAGGTAACTCAGGTGAAAACTCGACATCTGAAATATTACAAAGTACTCCAAAATTCTTATCTTTTTCAAAAAGATACATTATAAGTTCTTGAATATTTTTTTTCATAACTTTTGCAAAATCTGCGTCTAAAATCAAATCTTCTAACAAAAAATGTCCTTTATATTGTTGTCTGAAATTATATCAAAATCTACCATAGCGTTTAATAAGGCCACTTTAGAGTAGTTTTTAATATCCCCTACATGTATATCTTCTTCTAGTAATTTTCCTTCATCAAGATACCTCTGCCTAGTAGTACCTTTAAGAAGTGGTGTCTTAGGTGTTTTCCACACACCATCATAAAATGCTATATTTGCGATAGAGGTATCTGTTAAAAGATTATCTTTAACTATCAAAATATCGTCGCCATCTTGACGTTTGTCATATAATCTATTTAATGCTCCTCTGTCTGTTGATTTAAAAGAGTAGCTAATATCATTGTCGTATATAAGTTTGAGTTTTTTTATACCCCTTTTTTTATACTCTATATATTCAACGTTAATTTTTTCTATGTCGTCTGGAGTGTAGATAAGTCTACATCTATACAAGCCATCTTTAGGTGGTTTTATATACTCTGAGAGCTCTTTAGTATCATTAACACCGAAGCTTTTTAATACCGACATATACCTTTTTTGATGATACTCAAGGTTATAAACCTTACTCCCATCTATTTTTATGGTCTCTAAAAACTCATTCTTCATTGAAAAGTGCTGTACTTAAGTACCTCTCACCTGTATCACAAAGGACAGTTACCAGTGTTTTGCCTTTAAACTCTTCTCGTTTTGCCACCTGCATGGTCGCATATACATTCGCTCCTGCTGAGATACCGACAAGTAAACCTTCCTCACGAGCTAGCATCCTAGCCGTCTCTATAGCATCTTCGTTACTTACTTGGATAACTTCTCCGTAAACAGATGTATCTAACACTTTTGGAATAAACCCTGCACCGATCCCTTGTATCTTATGTGGTCCGCCTTTTCCACCAGATAGTACCGGTGAATCTTTTGGCTCAACTGCAAATACAGCAATATTTTGTATCTCTTTTTTTAATACCCTTGCCGTTCCTGTAAGCGTACCGCCGGTGCCTACAGCCGCTACAAATGCGTCTATATCTCCATCTGTATCACGAAGTATTTCAGGTGCCGTTGTTAGTTCATGTATCTCTGCATTTGCATCATTCTCAAACTGTTGTAATATTATGGAGTTACTAGTTAAAGCTTCAAGCCCTTTTGCTTTTTCTATCGCACCACCCATCCCCTTATCAGCAGGTGTTAATACAAGTTCAGCACCAAGCGCTTTAAGTAAGTTACGTCTCTCAATACTCATAGACTCAGGCATGGTAAGTATAAGTTTTAAGTTTTGTGCTGCACAGTTTGAAGCTAGTGCGATACCAGTATTTCCACTTGTAGGCTCAATTATCGTAGTATCTTCATTGATAAGTCCCTTCTCTTGTGCACGTCTTATCATGTTTAGACCAAGCCTGTCTTTTACCGAACTGGTAGGATTCATAAATTCACATTTTCCAAGTATTGTCGCACCACATAACTCTGAAGGAGTGTTTAATCTCACCAAGGGTGTATTTCCGACAAGTTCTGTTATATTACTTGCGATATTAGCCATGCTGTCTTCCTTTTGCTCTATTTAACATTTTCATCTATTAAGTTTTTAACACATATTTGAATCATATCATAAACTTTGTCAAAGCCTTCAAAACCATTGTAAAAATATGGATCTGGAACATCTTCTCCATCATAGCCGTAATCACCTAGTTTTACTAAATTTTTTGCTCCAAGGAGACTCAGATCACTCAAGTTTTTGTCATCCAAAGCAACTACAAGGTCAAAATCTTCAAAATCTTGTTTTTTTACCTGTCTTGAAACTAATTTAGATATATCTATACCGTTTTTATTAGCTACTTTTATGGAATTTAAGCACGGATTTTCACCGACATGCCAATCACCAGTTCCGGCGGAATCTATCTTGATATCAAAGGCTTTTTCTTTTGCATAACGTTTAGCAATGCCCTCAGCAAGAGGTGAACGGCAAATATTACCAAGGCATACAAATATGATCGAATCGATTTTTCTATTTTTTTTTAACATTCTCAAATTATATCATATAGACTTTTATTATATATTTTAAACTAATAATTGTTATTTAAACATCTTTTTACTATAATAACTATTCTAAATTTAAAATGGATTTCCAATGAAAAATAAAAACTTTATTACTATTGGTTTTATAAGCGTTACTGCGGCATTTTTAATGATGTTCTCAACTACTCTTTTTGCTGCTGCAAAAACGGGTGAGGTCAGTAAAGAGGCATCAAGACTTGAAGCACTTGCAAAATTTACTAAAGTCATATCTATTGTTGAACAATACAATGTAGACGAAGTAAGCATTGAAGAGCTGATGGATAAAGCACTAGAGGGGATGATGCAAAATCTAGATGCTCATTCAAACTATCTAGTTGCAAAAGACTACAAACGCCTAAAAGTCCAAACAGATGGTGAGTTTGGCGGACTTGGGATCACTGTAGGCATACGTGATGGTGCACTGACGGTCATAGCACCGCTAGAGGGTACTCCAGCTGATGAAGCTGGGCTTGAAGCCGGGGATATTATCTTAAAAATAAATAACGAATCAACTCTTAACATGACCATCGATGAAGCCGTAGCAATTATGCGAGGGAAAATAGGTGAACCTATTGATATCACAATAGTTCGTGAGGGAGCACCAAAACCGATCGAAGTGAACATAGTTCGTGGAAATATAACTATACAATCTGTTTATACAAAAACTATTGACAATAACGTACTGTATGTCCGTGTAACAAGCTTTGATAAAAAAGTGCAACAAGATGTTGCAAAAGCTATTAAAAAACAAAAAGCTAATACTAAAGGGATAATTCTTGATCTGAGAAACAATCCTGGTGGACTTCTTGACCAAGCTGTTGGACTAGTAGATCTTTTTGTAGATGGCGGAATAGTTGTATCTCAAAAAGGTCGTAAAGATGACGACAAACAAATATATACAGCTAAAAGCTCTCAAACAATTACTGACGTACCTCTTGTTGTTTTAGTTAACGGCGGAAGTGCAAGTGCATCTGAAATTGTAAGTGGATCACTGCAAGACCACAAACGTGCCATAATCGTTGGAGAGAAAACTTTCGGTAAAGGGAGTGTACAAGTTGTACTACCTATAACTGATGATGAAGCCATCAAACTAACGATCGCAAGATACTACCTTCCAAGCGGACGTACGATTCAAGCTGTTGGAGTAACACCTGACATTGAAGTACTTCCAGGAAGTATTAAGACAGATGAGAACAAATTTGCTATAAAAGAAGCTGATCTTAAAAAACACCTCGAAGAAGAGCTTGAAAAGGTTGATGCGAAGAAAAAATTATCTAACAATAAAGCTAAAAAAGAAAAATTAGATGATAAAAATATCATCACAAAAAAGATGTTAAACCAAGATATACAATTAAAAGAGGGTGTTGGTATTATCAAAGCTCTTATAATCATGAAAGGATAGAAAAAAAAGATGGAAAAAAGAGAACTTCTTTACGAAGGTAAGGCTAAAAAATTATTTTTAACAGATGATGAGAATCTGGTTATATCAGAGTTTAAGGATGATTTAACGGCATTCAATGGTGAGAAAAAATCAAGTGAGGCTGGAAAAGGTGCACTGAATAATAAAATTTCAACAGAATTATTTAAATTACTTGAGGCAAATGGAATTCAAACTCACTTTGTAGAGATGTTAGATGATAATCATATGCTTCATAAAAAAGTTGATGTTATTATGATCGAAGTAATTGTTCGTAATATTGCAACAGGTAGTTTAACTCGTACACTTGGTATTGAAGATGGAACAGTACTACCTTTTACTCTTGTTGAGTTTGATTATAAGAGCGATGATTTGGGTGACCCTAAACTTAATGACCAACATGCTCTTATCTTAGGTTTAGTTGATTACCAAGATGAACTTGATAAACTTCGCCGTATGGCAAGACAGGTTAATGATATTCTTCGCCCTTACTTTGCAGACAAAGGTCTTAACTTAGTTGACTTTAAACTTGAATTTGGAAAAGATAAAGACGGAAACATTATTTTAATTGATGAAATCTCACCTGATAATTGTCGTTTTTGGGATATGGAAAGTGGTGAAAAGATGGATAAAGACAGATTCCGTCAAGGTTTAGGTGGGCTAAAAGTAGCTTATGAACAAGTATTAGACAGAATATTAAATAAATAGGAATAAATATAAATGAAAGCAATAATAAACGTATCTCTTAAAGCAGGTGTTTTAGATTCTCAAGGTAAGGCAGTTCACCATGCACTTGATTCTCTTCACTTTGACGGCGTACAAGATGTAAGAGTTGGGAAACAGATCGTTATGCAACTATCATACACAGATGAAGCTAAAGCAAAAGAGGAAGTAACAAAGATGTGTGAAGACCTTTTAGCTAATACTGTAATAGAAGATTATGAGATAGAGCTGGTAAAATAGAATGAAAGTAACAATACTTCAATTTCCAGGTACTAACTGTGAGTATGATACACAGCACGCTTTTGAAAAACTTGGCTGTTCTACAGAGATCCTTTGGCACAAAGCCGATAAAATCTCAGATGACACTGACTTATTAGTAGTAGCTGGTGGATTCTCTTATGGAGATTATTTAAGAAGTGGTGCAATTGCAAGATTTTCACCTGTTATGAAAGCCGTAAGCGAGTATGCCGGCAAAGGTGGAAAAGTTCTTGGTATCTGTAACGGTTTTCAGGTTTTAACAGAAGCTAGACTGCTTCCAGGTGCACTAAAAAGAAATGAGTCACTTCACTTTATCTCTAAGCATCATCATCTAAAAATTCAAAACAATGATAATGACTTTTTAAAAGAGTTAAACAATGGTGATGTTGTTAACATACCAATAGCTCACCATGATGGAAACTACTATATAGATGAAGATGGTCTAAAAGAGTTAAAAGCAAACAACCAGATACTAGTTACATACTGCGATAAAGATGGAAATGAGTTAAACCCTAATGGCTCAGTAGAATCTATTGCCGGTGTATGTAATAAAGAAAAAACTGTATTTGGACTTATGCCTCACCCTGAGCGTGCCATGGAGTCAATACTTGGAAGTGATGATGGTGTAAAAATGCTTGAAGGGTTTTTAAAAGCATAATGCGTCTTATACTTTTATCAGTTTTTTTATTTATAACTCTTTTTGCTCAGGAAGATGTTTTTACAGTAGTTGATCCTGATTTGCCTACCATAGAAGAAAGCTTCATAGATGAAAATCTAACAGAGCCTGGGGAGAGAGTAAAAGTACTTTATCTTAGTTATGAAGATATACCAAAACGTATAGTAGCTGGAGAGATGTTTCCCGTAACTATACGTACACTATCAACAACAGACGATTATGGTCAAATAAATTATAATTTTTCAAATGAAGTAGATCTAAGGGTTTTAAATAAACTTCCTTACAGAATAGAAGATGGCAAATATTTTTATGATACTTTTTACTTCATTGCCTCATCAAACCAATCAAGATTACCTGACATTGAAGCTTATATAGAACCAAATCCTTATAAAAAATATGAAACAACTGTTTTAAAAGGGAAAAAGTTAAATGTTATAGCACTTAACCCTAAAAAGAACTTCTCAAATATTATTGCTGATTATTTTGCCCTAGTTGAGTTTAAAACCACAAACTTTGATGATGATCATAATATTATAGTTTTCGTAGCAGAGGCTCAAAGATGTGATCTTGCACAGATGAAATTTAAAAATGTTTTTAAGCAAGGCGTAGAATCTATGACAGAATCGCTAGAGGACTCTAGGGTTACTTACTTTGTCGTGGTTGACAAAAAACTGGAGACGTTTAAATTTTCCTACTTTAATCTACAGCAAAATAGATTTAACAATATAAGTATTCCAATAGTAGTAGAGGATGATAAAGTTGTAACTCAAACTGATCTAAAACCAAAAGATCAGTCAAAAGAGAGAATTAAACTTATAGTGGCTGTATGTGTTACCCTTGTACTTCTTGTTTTAATTGTTTGGAGTAAAAAATATCTATATTCAATTATATTGATTTTTCCTATTGCTTACATGGTTTTTTTATCTATGCCATCAAAAGAGTTGTGTATCAAAAGAGGTTCTGACATATACCTACTTCCTGTTAGTAACGGAACAATATTTGAAACTACACCTGAAGTTATACACCTGCAACAAGAGGGTAAAACTAAAGGTTTTGTGAAAGTAAAACTAAAAAACAACAAAATAGGATGGGTAAAAAATGAGAATATTTGCAAATATTAGTTGGTTAATAGCTACCATAATAATATTTACAGCACTAGGATTATTAATACTCCTTTTTCATTTTGTTCCAGAGCCTATGGCTCCAAAAATATCAGCTTGGTTTATCAGACTCACTAGCTTTTTTAGTGTAGATATTGAAGGTAAAGAAGATCCAAAAGCCAATATGATCCTACTAAATCACCAAAGTGATATGGATATAGCTATTATGGAGACATGTACAAAAAAAGATTTGGCTTGGGTTGCAAAGAAAGAGCTTTTTGATATACCATTTTTTGGATATGCCCTAAAACTACCACGTGATATACCTGTTGAGCGCGAAAGCAAAACATCACTAATAAAGCTCGTTAAAGATGTAAAGTCTCGTCTTGATCTAGGTAAAACTATCACTATGTTTCCTGAGGGCACTAGAAGTACAAAAGGAAAAATGCTCCCTTTTAAAGCTGGCGCAAAAATGATAGCAGACAAGTACAAACTAACAGTTCAGCCTGTAGTTATAATGCAAAGTTCAAAATACTACAACATAAAAAAATACTACTATAAACCGGGTCGTCTAAAACTTATATACTTAGATTCTTTTGTAGCGGATAAAAGAGATGAGAACTGGTTAAAAGATTTAAGACAAAAGATGCAAAAGGTATATGATGATGAGTTGGCAAACAATCCTCGCCATAGGTAGCGGCGGTTTTATAGGAGCAGTACTTAGAGCTTACCTAAATGGTGTTATCTCTCACAGAGTACCTCATGAACTCCCATTTGGTACACTTGGTGTAAACCTAATAGGTAGTTTTATAATGGGTGCATTGATAGCTTATTTTATGTACACTACATTTTTCTCTCTACATGTTAAGTCTTTTTTATCTACAGGGGTTTTAGGTGCTTTAACTACATACTCAACATTTGCTATAGAGAGTTTCTTCTTGCTTGAGGGTGGAGCTATAACTTTAGCACTTATAAATATTGGTGCTAATGCTTTTGGAACTATTATAATGGCTGGAAGTGGATTTTATCTGCTCAAATACTTTTTAAAAGTTTAAAACTTATATATAAAAGTAGTTGACTGTGTAAGGTCATACTTTTCTAATATCCCGTTTGGCGGGCGTGAATCTACATCATATGATGCACTAACTTTTAAATACAGATCCTGAAACATCTTAAGGGTCAACTCTAACTTATTTGTCATAACATAGTCATTAAAATCTTCTAGAAGCGGTTGATAATAAAGTGTATAAGCAAAAGTAGAATTAGAGAACTTTACTGAATATGCAAGATACGTATTTAATCTTGTATTTTGCTCATCAGGATCAATTGAAGGATCCGTATATTTTATATCTTCATATAATGCACCTAATCCAAAATATCCTTGTCCGCCTATTGGTGTCTTGAATATTTTAAGTCTTAGACCAAGTCCGCCGAGTCTTCTTTGTTCAAGTGCTTTGAACTTGTCTTCTTGAGCCTGAACAAACAACTCATATCTAAGAACTTGCTCTGTTAACTTGTGAATATATCTGTAGTGTACATACATTTTATTAGTATCTTCTACATCGTTTGCTTCTCCATACTCACCTGAGACTTCGGCCCAAGTAACATAGCTAGCATTGCTGTCATATGTAACTTTTATAGCAGCTTTATATGCATCTTTATGTGTGTTACCGCGTTTAGTCTCAAGACCCAGTTCTATTCCACCAGATGCTCCTGTTTTTTCACCTATCTCTACAGGTTTTATAGATACGAGTGCAAAAAGCTCGGATGTTATTATTAGTAATATTATTAAGTATTTCATGGCAAAAACTATATCAGAGAAATCCTTGACTATATCTGAATAACCTCGTCTGCACACCATTTAGCAAGTTCTAGATCATGTGTGATCAAAAGCATACCAATGTCATCGAGTTTTTTTACCAGTGAGCTCATAACTTCTAACTGTATTACGTTATCAAGCGCACTTGTAGGCTCATCTAAAAGTAAAACATCTGGTTTCATAAGTATGGCACGAAGAATAGATGCGCGTTGAAGTTGTCCGCCTGAGAGTTCATGCGGAAGTTTTAAGAGAAGTTCATATTCTAAGTTCAAGACATCTAGATGTTCTTGTATATCATCTGTAGATGCTACATCTTCGATTTGATTTAAAACAGAATAACTTGGATGAAAAGAGCTGTAAGGGTCTTGAAAAACTTCAGAGGCCTTAACACAAGAGGTTTCTCCCTTTAAAGGTTTTAGGTTTCCCAGTATTAGTTCAAAGAGTGTGCTCTTACCTGCCCCGCTTTGACCGACAATGGCTTTTATTTCACCCTTTTTTAATTCAAATGAGAGATCTTCAAAAAGAAGTTTATCTTCTGTATAACCAAAAGATAGATTTTTAACCTCTATAAGATTCAAGTTTAGCTCTTCTTAAGTGATAAATAATTTTTTGAAAGCTCTTTATATAAGTATTCTGGTTTAATATCGCTGTCCTCTTCCCAAATTCTTTTCATTACTACATTATCTTCATCGCCATTCCATACCTTTATATATGAACCGTCTTTATAACCGTTATCTTGACGGAATTGGTTAAGGATATTTTTTCCTACATATAGCCTATAAAGAGTATCTAAATCAAGTCCGCTCATAATAACCAGATCAAAGAACTCTGATACCAAAGACTCCAGATCAAGATCAGATCTTGAGAGTGCTATAGACATAATATTTTCTACTTTTTCTATAACCTCATTTTGAGATGCAAAAGTATCACTTGTAGTATTTATGTTTGAAAAACTAGGAAGATTAGAGATCTCTATACCTAAATCTTCTATACCGCCACGAAGGTTTATTGAATAGTTCTCTATAGCTAAAGACATAATAAAATGCCATACATCTACAACCTCTATCTGTAGGTTATCCCAATCAGGATCAGCATCAATATTTTTCCAATGTTTCCAAGAAAAGCTGTCTATCATCTCGGCACATTCCATATAGATACATCTTTTCCAGTTTATGAGCTTTCCGTTTTTGGTTGTACCTTTTGTCCACTCTTCACCGTTTGTAGAATCATTTAACTGATTCTGAAGTTGAAGCATTATTAATATTTTATCCATATAGTAAATCTCTCTTTATTTTAGTAAAATAATTGTATCTAAATATGATAAAATTCGAATTATGAAAAGAATAAACTGTAGAAGATGTATTCATTATTTTGTTACTTGGCAACCACAAAAACCACATGGGTGTAGAGCTTATGGCTTTAAGTCACAACAGATCCCATCACTGGTAGTATTTAACAGTTCAGGTGTTGATTGTATGCACTTTGTCCAGAAACAACTGCCAAAGAGTTCTTAGTCCCTCTGCCAGATAAGCTTTTTGCCAAAACCTAATCTATTGTCTGTATATTTAAAATAATCTATTTTTATCTGCCAAAGTTTTGGATTCATAGCAAGTGCATAAGGAAAAGCTTTAAAATACAGCTTTTTAAGTCTTTCTTCTTCTAATGGAGTAAATGTGCCGCGAAATTGTAAGCCTTGTATCTTACCTACTGTTTTTGTCTCCAGAACTATGCTTCCGGCTACATTTTGATTTTGTAATACGTTTTGTACATGTAGAGTATCATCACTGCTTGCTACAACAAAAACACTATCTTCTGCGTCATAAGCATAAAAGAGACTGCAAACACTAAGTTCTTCACCGTTTGAGGTAGCTAAGCTCAGTACATGATGTTTGTCTAAAAACTCTTCAATCTTTTTTAAAGACACTAAATTACTTGAAATAAAAAAGATTCCAATGCTTCTGGAGTTTTAATATCTCTTTTATCAAGCATCATTTTTGCCGTATCATCAGCACGCAAGGTATCATATATATCTAAAACACTAAACATGTTGTAATAACTTTTTAAAAAATCAAGTAACATCATAAAATTATCTTGTTCTTTTGTACTTGAAGTGCGATATGTTTTAAACTCAGCCCAATCTATATTTCTAACCATTTTTTTCCTTTTTCTCAAGTGCAGTCCCCAACCGCGAAATAATTTTTGACATTTTAGCAGATGAGATGGCAAAATTCAAGCGCATAAAGCCACTTCCAGCCTTTCCAAAGCTAATTCCGGCATTTAACCCAAGTTTGGCCTCTTTTATAAAAAACTCTCTTAGCTGTTTATCTCTTAAACCCATGGCTCTACAATCAAGCCAAGCTAAGTATGTAGCCTCTATGGGAACTACTTTTATAAACTGCGGGTATTTTTTACATAGCTCATCTAAATATATATAATTTTCATATAAATGAACCTTTAGATCTTCCAGCCAAGCATCCCCATTTTTATATGCTGCCTCGTAAGCTACATGTGAAAGTGTAGAACCCTCTGCAAAATGGATTTTAGAGTGTTCGTCTTTAAACTTCTCTCTAAGTTTTTCATTTGCTATAGCTACACTACTTATTGCAAAGCCTGCCATATTGAATGTCTTACCGACTCCATATGTAGTTACAGTAATATCTCTTGCTCTCTCACTTAAAGATGCAAAGGGTATATGTTTGTTTGGTGAATAAACAAGGTCCGAGTGTATCTCATCAGAAAAAACAACAATATTATGTTCTAAACAAATCTGCAAAATTTGTTCTAACTCATCCTTTCTCCAAACACGCCCAACTGGATTATGAGGTGAACACAACATAAGCATCTTTGTGTTTTCATCAATTTTTGATTTCAAATCCTCTATATCAAACTCATATATGCCATTATCATTTTGCTTTAGTGGGTTTAGTAATAGTTTTCTATCTAGATCTATGACAGATTTAAAAAAAGGCGGATATATCGGTGTTTGAACAATTATATTATCTCCGACATCTGTATAGGTCTTAATAGCTACACGCATAGATGTAACAACTGAATGAGAGTAAAGCATATCTTCTACTTCATACTTAATCCCATGATGTCTGTGCAACCAATCTATCTGTGCCTCATAAGCACTACGAGGCATCTCTTCATATCCAAACACAGGATGTTCAAGACGTTTTTTAATAGCATCTATTACAAAATCAGGTGTATCAATATCCATATCCGCAACCCATACAGGCTCTACATCCTCTGTACCAAAGAGTTTTTCTCTTAGTCTGTATTTCTCAGCATTAGTATCTTTTCTGCACGCTGCTTCTTTAAAACTATAATTCACTTTTTTCTCCAAATACTAGCCTGAGCTATACTATGTTGGTATTTTCTGCTTGTCTCTTTAATAGTAAATTCTATATCTTTTAGCTCTAAAAGTTCAAAATCTTTTTCCAGTATATCTTTTATACCATCAAGTGTGTAATGCTCTTTACCTTTATCATCTTTAAAACCGCCTAACCATAACTCTTTTTTTGTTGACTCTTCTTGCCATGTATATGGTGAAGTTATCATTAGAACTCCACCATCGTTCATACGATCTTTTATACTTTCTAAAAACAATCTTGGATCGTACAAACGATCTATAAGATTTTTTGCCAGTACAAGGTCGTAACCTGTAAAATTTTGCTTTATATTACATGCATCACCTTGCCAAAAAGTTACCTTGTTTTCTAAACCTTTATAACCTAAGTCCTCAAGACTTACTTTTTTATGTTTGTATAGATCACCCTCAGTTTTTGACGTCCAAGCTACATAACCATCTTTTTTAAGCTTAGTTCCAACACCAATAAAGCGAACGGAAAAGTCGATCCCCTCAACCTCATCAAAATGCTTACACAACTCAAAACTAGCCCTACCGGTCGCACATCCTATGTCTAAAGCTTTTTTAGACTTTGTTATATATTTAACAACGCTATCAACACAAGAGAGTGCGAAATTTTTAACTCCAAAATTTTCATCTCCATATTGAAACTCACAATACTGAGAGATAAGTTCATCACTCTCATAAATATTTTTATCTTCTGTTTCACTTGCCTTTGTTTGCACATATCTAAAACCTGCATGTTGGTAAAAATGACGTCTAAAAGCATAACGTGAATGCTTCATGATCAAATTCCCACTACTTGCCCAAGACGAGCCTAGTATCAAAGCATGTTTTTCATCATAAGTTGGGACCGTGAAATCATCATATGCTTCATGTACACGAAAGCCCTCAAATGGACGGATGGGCGTGCGAGAGTGTTGCCATACATTTCCGACTACATCACATATCCCCTCTGCATCTTTAGTTTTAAACTCATTTATGTTTACAGACACAGAACTTGTAAGTTCAAAGTTATGATTTGCTCTTAGTCCACTTTGCATCTCGTCTACACCTACATGTAGACACAGTGCTTCATATTCGCCCTCACTTGGAAGTGTATACTCTGTGCCCTCTTTTTCTGATTTGTATCTACAAAATGCCATAGCTTCTAAGTTGTTAACTTCAACAGGCCATGAAAGAGGCATCTTGATCTTTTTAGTGAGTGTGCGAAAACTATAGCCCTCTTTCTCTTTTATCCAAAAAGGTGGATGCTTTGCGCCGCTGATTTCTAAAAACTCTCTTCCCTCTTCACACCAATACTTCTCTTTTTCATATCCGCCATTTTGAACAAACTCCATGAACTCATCATTTGAAACCAAGTATTTTGAGGTTTTGAACTCCTCTACTTCCTCTACATAGATACCATACTCATTATCCCAGCCATAGTACTCATCATCTACATCTTTTCCAAGTCTTACTTTTGTTCGTGGGACTTTTACCATAGAATTTTCTACTACATCCCTGCACTCTTTACATATTTTAAACTCTTCTACATCTTGTATAAAATCTAATGGCATTTGACGATGCAAGACACTTGAGGTCTCTATATGTATGCGTTCATGCTCTATCCCCATAAGTACTACCCACATGTCACTATCCCAAGTTATTGGCAAGGTAAAGTTTATATTTTTTATAAGCGAATCAACAAGTTCTCTTACCTTATCTCTGTACTTACGAACTTCGGATACTTTTGGCCATCTGTATCTGGATTCATCCATATCATCCCACTCCATCTCATCAACACCGACGGCAAATACTGACTCAAGATCTGGGTTTATCCTTTTGTATATTATCTTCATATTTATAAGTTTATTGATGTAAAAAGTAGCAGTGTGACCAAAATAAAATATCATAGGATGACGTGTAGGCTCACTTTTTTTGTAATATACCGAATCGTCTTTTAAAACATCAAACATCTTCTCATAAAGATCGTATGTGTTATGAAAATAATCCAAAATCTCTTGACGTTTTAACTCTACACTCTCGCCAGTTAATTTAGGAGGATAAGAACTTAGTTTACTCAAATCAGACCCTTTTTTGATACAATTAATTATGTCATTATATCAAACTAAATTTTTCTTCACATCCAAAGAGGATGATAACTTAGCTTTTCATGTAAATGATGATAAAAGCAAAGTTATAAACAACCATAAAAAGCTAGCACTTAAGCACGGCTATGAACTGGACAAACTTGTTCATATGAAACAGATCCATTCAGATATCGTACATGTAGTAGCTTCGGATAACACCTTTGAAAATCCCCCTACATGTGACGCTTTAATTACAAATAAAAAAGACACCCCCCTTATGGTAATGGTGGCTGATTGTACACCCGTGATATTTATTGATGAGACAAAAGGCGTTATAGCAGTTGCACATGCAGGACGGCAAGGTGCATTTAAAAATATAGTTAAAAATGTAGTAGATATTTTTGTGTCTAAATATGCTTCTAATACAAAAGATATAAAAGTTCAAATAGGCACCAGTATATGCCAAGCTTGTTATGAGGTAGGAGCTGAGATAGAGGCTGAAGCTAAAGAGTTAGGATTAGCTTATGCCATAGAAAAAAAAGATAATAGCTTCTATCTTGATGTAAATAGTATAATTTTAAAACAGCTAAAAGAGTGTGGGATTTTAGATATAGAACTCTCAAAAAAGTGTAGTTCGTGTGATAAAGAGGAGTATTATTCTTACAGACGTGATGGGCAAACAGGAAGGTTTGCAGGGGTGGTTATTTTAACCTAGCCCTGAATCTTTTTAGCTAACTGCTCTGGTAATATACCTAGTGATTCTTCTACAAGTTTTGTATTTCCGTGAGTTATAAACGCATCCCCATATTCAAAACTCTCTAAAACGATACCAGTAATTTTCTCATCTGCTAAAAACTCTAATATAGCCGAACCTACTCCGCCTGCTTTTGAGGTGTCAGAGAAAACGTACCATCTTTTGTGTTTAGAACTTAAATCTTTTAACATCTCGGTATCTAATGGTTTTACAAAACGAAGATCCAAGATACTTACATCTTCATCCATTAGTTTTTCTGTCTCATATGCACGATTTACTCCAGCCCCATAACCTATAAATAATTTATCACTTTTAACTGATTTTAGTAGCTGAGATTTGCCAAGTTCAAACTCTTTTGACTCAGGTAGATCGGTCTGTGCAAATGCACCTCTTGGATAACGAAGAGAACAAGGGTGCTGATAATCAGCCGCAAATGCCATAGCCTGATGAAAACTCTTCTCATCTCTTGGTGCAAAAAGTGTCATGTTTGGAATTGCACGTAAGAACGATATATCAAAAACACCCTGATGTGTCTCACCGTCTTCTCCAACTATTCCCGCACGATCAAGTGCAAAAACTACAGGCAGATCAAGCAGACATGTATCATGAATTATCTGATCGTAACCGCGTTGTAAGAATGTAGAGTAGATAGTACAAAATGGTTTAAAACCCTCTTTTGCCAAAGCTGCCATAGATGTTACTGCATGTTGTTCGGCAATAGCTACATCCCAAAACCTATCCGGATAAGTCTCCATAAGTTCACTAAGACCCGTACCACTTGGCATAGCTGCAGTCGCACCTACTATTTTTTCATTTTGTTTTGCTAAATGCATTAGTGCATCTGTATATATTTGTGTAGCTGATTTAGCAGATGATTTTTTAGATGCGTTTCCGTTTTGTATATCAAACGGTCCCACGCCATGCCATTTTTCCTCTTTACCCTCAGCTATCTCATAACCCTTACCTTTTAGAGTCTGGGCATGTACTATTACAGGTTTACCCATATTTTTTGCAAGCTCAAACGTCTCGATAAGTAACTTTAGATCATGCCCGTCAACAGGGCCTATATAGTTAATACCCATCTCTTCAAACATAATCCCTGGTGTGATTAACTTTAGTGACTCTTCCATTCTTTTAGCTATATAGTGTGCGCCATCACCAAAATTGTCGACAAAACTTTCAGTATTTTTTTTGAATCTTTGGTAAAAAGGGCTAGCCATGGCTGATGAAAGCATTCTACTTAGTGCACCTATTGGTTTTGCGATACTCATCTCATTATCATTAAGTACAATCACCATAGGATATTTTCTATCACCTAACTCATTTAATGCTTCATAGACCATACCGGCCGTCATAGAACCATCACCAATCATTACAACAGGTATACGCTCGTCCTGCTCACCTTTTAGTGCTATGGCTTTAGCAGCACCTACACCTAAAGATATTGAAGTCGAGCTGTGTCCCGCTACAAAATAATCATCATCGCTTTCACTAGGTTTTGTATATCCGCTAAGCCCACCGAATGTTCTAAGACTATCAAACTCATCCCATCTACCTGTAACTAGTTTATGAGCATATGACTGGTGAGATACGTCAAATATAAAAGGGTCTTTTTTGCTGTCAAACACTTTATGCATAGCTACTATCAACTCAGTAGCACCTAGAGTTGAGCTTAAATGCCCACCGTTTTTACTCACTACGTCTAAAATTTTTTCTCTTATATCACTACAAACGATCTCTAATTCTTTAATATTTTTTGATTTAATATCCATATATTTTACTCGCTTAACGCTGCCTTTTTAACTCTTTCAAATCTTTTTTTGATCTGTGCATCTATATTTCCTGCATCACTTAAGACTATAACACCGCCTTCACTAACTGCACCGTCTGAAATAACTTCTACGTGTTTTAATGAACCCAAACTTTGTGATATTGCTCCATGATTTCTAGGATTTACTTTTAGTCTAATAGCAGAGGCACTTTGAAGTTCATTTATTAGCTCCTGAGATAATACCTTTGCAATTTCATTTGAATTATTTGACAATTCGATAGATATAACCTCTTTGGCTATATCACATGCCGCTTCGATTAAAGAGCCTTTTATCCCCTCTAGCGCACTTTCAAACTCTTTTGCGCTTGTCTCTAGCGTTTGTACAGATGTCGCAAATTGTTGCAGTCCATTATGCATAGAATCATCTTGAGTTTTTTTGGCTTGCTCTAGCCCCGCTTCAACACCTCTTTCAAACGCTTCATCTTTGACTTTCTCAAGTTCTATCTTATGCTCATCACTCATGGTCTCTAACTTCATCTGAAGTTTAATAAAATTTGAACTCATCTCATCGGTTTTCTTCATAAGCGATTCGATCAAAGAATCCTTTGAACCCGTACTAAGTGAACTAGAGTCTATCTCACCTGCATCAACTCTTTCTTCTGTCTCCGGCTCTCTTCTTTGAGCTTCACTCTCTTTTGCAGAACTATCTTCACTATTTCCAGTGTTCATTGAAAATACTTTAAACTTGTACTTATCCATAGTATGTGTAGTAAGTTTATTTTCTGCAATTACTTTTGCCATGGTTTAGTCCACCATCTCTTCGTTGTTACCCATCTGGATACTTCCAGTTTCAGCAAGACCATTAACTGTCTCAACAATTTTACGTTGAGCAGTCTCAACATCTTTCATCTTAACAGGACCGATAAACTGCATCTCTTCCATAAATGCCTCTTGAGCACGCTCACTCATTGCAGACATAAACTTGTCTTTAAGCTCTTCAGGAGACGATTTAAGTGCGAGCATAAGCTCTTTTTTATCAACAGATTTAAGGATCTCTGTAATCGCAGTTTTATCAAGAGTAGCGATATCTTCAAATGTAAACATCATCTCTTTAATTATAGTTGCAAGCTCTTCATCTTGCTGCTCGATTTGTGATAGAGTAGCTTTAGAGCTTTTAGCACCAAGACGGTTGAAGATATCTGCAACCGCACGCGGCCCACCGACTTCAACTTTGTACGATGCAAGAGATTCAAGTTTAGACTCAAGCACAGCCGATACTCTTTTAATAACTGATGGCGAGATATCACCAAGTTTTGCCATCCTCATAGAGACTTCACTTCTAAGTTCATCAGGGAAATAACTTAAAGTGTCAGCGGCTTCTGTCGAATCCATATGCGCTAAAATAAGTGCAATGGTCTGAGGGTGCTCGTTGATAATAAAGTCTGATAATTGCTGAGGCTTGATCTTAGAAAGATAAGCAAAGTTCTGAGACTCTTGCATAGATTTTGAAAGCTTTTCCAAAACCCTTTTCGCTTCTTCTGGTCCAAGAGTTCTGTAAAGTAACTCTCTTGCATACTCCATACCACCACTTGTTAAATACTGTCCAGATTGGAAGATGGCATAAAACTCTTCTAAAATAGCTGTAGCAACACCACGATCGATTGATTTATCCCTAGCAATATATTTTGAAACCTCAGTAATGCTCTCAACATTCATATTTGAAAATAATGTTGCTGTCACCTCTTCACCCAGTTGCAATAACAGTATGGCGATTTTTTCCGCCATACTCATCTCATCAAACTGAGCCTGTTGTACTTGATTTAAATTCATCTATCAACTACCTCCCTGTGGTTTCATATCAGCCATTACTTGCTCCTCCGTTAATAGAGTTTGTAAAAGAGAGGCTACTGCTTCAGGTTCATCTTCAGCCATTGTTCTAACTTTTTCAAGCAGTACATCGTATTTGAGTTCATCTTCATTGAAGTTCTCACCAACACCAAGTTGATCTTCAACTTTTTTACGCATCTGTTGAACTTTCTCAACAAGATCTTCCTCTTCGTCATCTTCAATGTCTAAGTTCGGACGTTCGAGCTCTTCTTCCTCTTTTGTTACCTCAAGCATACGCTCTGCAAATGGAGAGATAACTTTTTTATAAAGAATAAGAAGAAGAATAAGAACAAAAATATACTTGAACACTCCTGAGAATGGTGCAAGGTATGTTTCTGAGAACTCAACAAATTTACTTATCTCATCAGCTTCAACTAGACCTTTTGAACGTTTAAACTGTAGATTTTGAACAGTTATAACATCACCCCTAGTATCATCTATACCGATCGAGCGTGATACTAAAGATGTTAAAGCTTGCAGGTCTGATTCAGATAACGGCTCATACTCTCTCTCATTGAGCTCATTTCCTGACTCATCAAGTTTATATTTGTATCTTCCATCTACAATAACCGCAGCCGTAATACGCTTTATTCTTGCAAACTGAGACTTTGTAGTCGATACTGTTTTTCCCACTTCATAGTTTGTAGTTCCGGTATTTTTAGAATATTTTTCAGTAATAGTATTGCTTTTAAGACCCTCAACAGGACCGATATTGCTAATAGTTCCTGGAACACCACCAACTTCAGGAGGAGTTGAACCCTCTCTAGCTTCTTCACTTACCTGTTCACTTCTAACAACATTTTCAGGATCAAACGTCTCACTTGTAGAATTTTTTATAGAAAAATCAAACTCTATAGTAACTTGTGCTCGAACTTTTTGTTCACCGCCGACAAAAGGAGAGATAACTTCAATAATTTTCTTTTGCTTCTTTTTCTCTTCTTTATTTTTAAACTTTTGCTGAACTTGTGAAAGCTCACTCATCTGAGCCATCTCATCTTCATCGCCAAGAGTTTCACCATCACTGTCAACAAGCATTACATTATCGCTTGTGAGCTTTGGCACTGCAGAAGCTACAAGATTTTTAATTCCGCGGATCTGTCTTGGAGAGAGTCTTCTGTCTTCAACTATAGCTACCATAACTGAAGCAGTCGGGTCTATCTGTTTTTCAATAAACAAAGAGTCTTTTGGAAGTGCTAAAGAAACTGATGCACTTTCAATAGGGGCAAGTGCTTCGATAGTGCGTGAAAGTTCACCCTCTAAAGCTCTCATATATTTTACATTTTGATCAAAACTTGTAGCTCCGAACTCTTGTTCGTTAAACAGCTCAAAACCTACACCGTTATCTTTGGGAATCCCCAACGATGCTATGGATATTCTTTGTTTATATACATAACTTTTTGGTACTTTAATAATATTTCTATCTTCAAGCTTATAAGGAACATTCTCTTTTTCTAATTGTTCAATAACTTTGGCTGCATCTGAAGAGCTTAATTTATCAAAAAGAACTTCGTATCTGTTATCCTTTGTGTCTTTTGCGGTAAATACAACTAAAAATATTAAAAATGCAACTATACCTACGATAGCTGACCCTATAATTATTTTTTGCTGTTTTGTTAACTTAGCGTATAAAACAACAAGTTGTGAAAAAAGTGCACTAAAATCCATTAAATTCCCATTTATTTTATAAATATTCTTCTATTAACTCAAAAAATCTACTATTTTGTTCCGGTTTGCCCACAGTAACCCTAATAGCGTTCATACCATAACTGCTTAAATCCCTAACAATCATTCCACGCTTAAGAAGTGAATCTGCTATTTCTGTAGAGTTTCTTGGGTTTTCAAAACACAAAGTCACAAAATTTGTATAGCTATCAATTATATCTATTTTTTGCTCATTTGCGAAATTTTCATACCGTTTCATCTCGTTAAAATTCATTTCAATACTATTTTTTACAAACTCTTCATCTTCAAGTGCAACCGAGGCTGCTTCAAGTGATAGTGTAGTGATATTAAAGGGTGGACGAAGCTTATATAGTTGTTTAATTATATCACCACTGCTTAAACCGTATCCCACTCGCATACCACCTAGTCCATATGCTTTTGAAAAAGTTCCTAAGTAAATTACATTATCAAACTTTTCCAAGAGTTCTTTTGGTTCTACTGCTTTTGAGCTGTCTTTATATTTTGCATACTCCATGTAGGCACCATCAACGACAACAAGAGTTTCTGAATCAATTTTAGCTATAAAATCAAACATCTCTTTTGCATCTATTGCATCACCTGTGGGATTATTGGGTGTACATAAGAATATTATCTGTGGTTTATGCTCTTTGTAGAGTGTATAGAACTGATCTAAGTCATGTGTATCAGTCGAATCTGTTTTTATTATCTCACAACCGATATGCTTAGCATATACATCATACATGGCAAAGGTAACCCCATTTACAAGGATCTTACTTGATTTGTCTGCTTTTGCGAATATAGCAAGTTCAATAACCTGATCGCTTCCAGCTCCTATAATAATATTTTCTTCTTTTAGTTCATATCTTTTAGCTAATCCTGTTTTTAATTTCATCATAGAATCATCAGGATATAGTGCCATGTTTGCAACTATACTTTTTACGGCATCTTGCACTTTAGTAGAGCATCCGTTAGGATTTTCGTTTGATGCAAGTTTTACTACATCTTCTGGTTTTATACCAAACTCGCGAACAACCAATTCTATTGGCTTTCCGCCCTCGTATATTTTTATATTTTCAATATGTTTATTAAATTTCATTTTCACCCCTTACATAGCTCCCAAGCCATGTAATCTCTCCATCATGTTTTTTTATTATCTCTTGAATTCTAGGCTCATCTATATGACCGTAAAAATCTATAAAGAACCAATATCCGAAACCTTCTTTATCTTTTGAAGGACGTGATTCTATCTTGCTCATATTTATATCAGCTTCATCAAAATCCTGTAAAAAGCGCACTAGTGAACCTGCTTTTACCGCATCTTTTAGCTGAACAAATATAGATGTCTTATCATTTTCACTTTGACCATTTTTAAAGTCACTAAGTATTACGAATCTTGTTGAGCTTCCTATCTCATCTTCTACATCGTTAAAGAGTATTGGCACACCGTAAAGTTTTGCTGCTATGTGGCTACAAATAGCAGCTGAATTTGGCTCTTCGCTTGCAAGTATTGCAGCTTTTGCCGTACTCTCTACAGGTATCAATTCTACTTCTGAGAATCCGTGTTCATTTAAAAACTCACGACACTGTCCAAAACCTTTGTCTTTTGAATATATCTTTTTAATATCTTCAAGTTCTTTACACTTTGTAGCAAAAGACATGTGTATGGGCATGTAAAGCTCTGCTACTATTTTTACTGATGATTTAGCTAGCAGATCCAGAGTCTCACCTACAATCCCGTCACGTGAGTTCTCAACCGGCACTACACCAAACTTAGCGCGTCCGGCTTCAAGTGTTTTAAAAACAGAGTAGATAGAACTAAGAGACATGTAATCACTCATAGCACCAAAACGACTCTCTGCAGCTTGATGAGTAAAGCTGCCCTCAGGTCCTAAATATGCGATACGTTCAGGCAGCTCAAGGTTACGAGATACTGCAAAAAGTTCTAAGAACATGGCTTCTATAGCGGCTTTATTTAAAAGTCCACCATCTTTTTTGCTTTTTTCTGCCAAACGCTCTATGATCTCTTTTTCACGCTCAGGTCTATATATTGCACCGCCTGATTCGTGTTTTATCTCACCGACACGCTCAACAACTTTCATACGTTCATTTAAAATGTCTAAAAGTTTGTCATCCAACTCATCAATTTTAACTCGACACTCATCCAAGGTTTTCATATTAATTCTCCAACTACATCTGCTTTAATATATCTGCCATATCTGCATATATCTCATCCGGTTTTAAACTCTCTTGTAAAAAAGGAACTATCTCTTCGGCACTTCTGTATTTTCCGCTAGTAACAAAAACAGACTTCATGCCAAGCTCTTTTGCACCGCCAAGATCACCTTTAACATCATCGCTTATCATAATAATATCACCATAATTTGCATTAGCTCTTTGTTTGCGAAGAGCATTTAAACCCTCTTCATAAAAAGCTAAACTCGGTTTTCCTACAACATCGTAACTTACACTTGTAGCAAACTCTAAAAGTTTTAAAACAGCCCCTACTCCTGGATATCTTTTTCCATTTTTAGCATAGATCGATGTCTCATGCATACCGACAAGTTTTGCACCGCTTAGTAAAAAGTCGATCATCTGAGCAAACTCTTCTGAGTTAAAATCCTCTTTTATGGCTACTAGCACGGTTTTTGGGTTTTCATAGTTAAACTTGTAACCCATTTTCTCTAAGGTCTCTAAAAATTGTGGCGCACCATAAGCAGCTACCGAGTCTTTTTCTACGCGTGATTCTAGAAGCATTAAAGGGTCAAGGTACTTGTCGTATGCAAAATTAAAACCGCTGTTTTTTAAAAACTCATAAAAATCTTGTGATGGATTCTTAGTGTTGTTTGTTACGACCATATATGGGATCTTTTCACTATTTAGTCTATCTATAAACTCTAAGCTTCCATTTATCGGGCTTTTATCTTCATCGCTTATTAAAGTACCTTGAACGTCTATGAAATACAACCTACAACCCCTAGTCTAAAAACTCTTTCTCTAAAGCTATGATATCTTCATAAGTCTCACGCTTACGGATAAGTTTAACCTCACCACCTTTAACAGCGACTTCAGCACTTCTACCTCTAGTGTTGTAGTTACTACCCATGCCATAACCATATGCACCTGCCGAGTGTACTACAAGCAGATCGTTGTGCTCAAGCATTGGAAGTTCACAATCTTTTGCGAAGAAGTCAGAACTCTCACATACGGGTCCGACAACGTCAGCTTTACTTAGCTCGCCGTCATTATCCGTTATAGCTTCTACCCTGTGAAAGGCATTGTACAGACTAGGACGAGCCAGATCATTCATCGCTCCATCAACTACAACAAATCTTTTATCACCATTTTGCTTCTCATAAAGTACTTTTGTTAAAAAGTATCCACCGTTACCGGTTAAAAATCTTCCAGGCTCACAAATAACAGTTATATCTAAACCTTTTAGAGTACCAAGAACTGCCTGTGCATAATCGTATGGCTCAATTGTACTCTCGTTATCATACTTAATACCTAGCCCGCCGCCGATGTCAAAAAACTTCAGTTCAATATCGATAGCCTGTAGACTTCTTACCATATCAGCTACGATCACACTTGCTTCATATATTGGTTCTAGATCTGTTAGTTGAGAGCCTATGTGAAAGTGAATTCCTACAGGGTCTAAAAAATCTGAATTTTTAGCTTTGATGTACATACGTTTTGCAACATCGATCTCTACACCGAACTTGTTGTCATGTAGTCCCGTAGATATGTACGGATGAGTTTTTGGGTCTATGTTAGGGTTAACTCTAACAGAGATTCTAGATACTTTGCCTAATTCTTTTGCAATAAGCTCAACACGTCCTAGTTCAGCTTCACTCTCAACATTTATGTAAAGAATATCAGACTCTATAGCTTCACGGATCTCATCATCACTTTTACCGACACCGCTAAATAATATTTTATAAGGAGCTACACCTGCTGCTAGTGCACGGCGAACCTCTCCGATAGATACACAATCTGCTCCACTTCCCATATCTGCAAAATGTTTAACAACGCTTAAATTTGAGTTTGATTTTACCGCATATGCCATAATACTCTTACGACCGCGAAAAGCCTCTTTTAGTTTTTCATATTGCTCAGTCATATGGTCTAGATCATATACATAAAGTGGTGTTTTATACTCACTTGCAATTTTTTTAAAATCCATTAATATTATCCCAAATATATTTTTGAGATATTTTATCTAAAAAGTGCTTATTATTTTGTTATACAAGATATTACCCTGTCTTTAAAGTATATTTTCTCCATAATCCAAAAGCAATAAAAAATAAAATTAGTACGGGTGCGATTATCCCTATCTCAGCAGGAATTGTTTTGTTTTTTGCGAGTTCAGAGAGAACGAACATGATCCCCCAGATCATAAGAGTAGCTATAATCGCTCCAAAACTAAATAACGATACATTTAAAAATCTTGCACTGATCGGTACAAAAAAGAATATTATAACAACCAAAGAAGGTGCAAAGAACGGATAAATTATCATCTTATACAAGGCACCTTTAATAGTGTCTAAATTAACATTTTCATCTTTTAATATAAATATAGCCTCTACCGCATCACCGATTGTAAAGTTTACTTTACCCTCATAAACCTGATCTAGTATCTTTGGTTTAAAGCCCTCTAGCAGTTGTAGGTCATTTGTTTTTGTAACTTTTATACCAAGTGATTTAAAACTCATATCATCTGGTTTAGTGATTATATTTGCATTTTTTATATGCCAAAAATCATCTTTATATATTGCACTAGAAGCTACAACAACTTCTTTTAAACTACCGTTTATAGCACTAAAGACACGAACATCATATGCACGTGACTGCAAAGGCTGCATTTTGGAAAAATATACAAATTTTTCTTTGTATGAGAAAAATAGATCTCTTGTTGGACTTAAATATTCAGAATTATCTTCAATATTATCTGCATGCTCACTAGCACGCGAAAAAGATGAGCTAAGATGTAGTAGTATGAAAACAATCGTTATAATTACTGACACTACAACAAAAGGTTTAAGAATCTGAACTCTGGAATAACCTAGTGAATAAAAAGAGACAAGTGCGTTTGAGCGGATCAAAAATATCTTTGTAGATATCATAGCAAATATAAGCGATATCGGCAAAAGCATATCAACTGCAAAAAAGCTTTTATATACTAAATAAATTAAAAGTAAATTGGCTGAATCAAGAGAGTTTGAAGCTTTTGACGTATATTCAAAACCTACAGAGAATAGAACTAAGGCAAATAATATAATAAAAAAGTATTTCAAAAAGTGATAAGAGACATATTTAAAGGCTAACATAAACGTTATTTTAGCTGAAATTTTTTAATTGTGTGTTTAGAACTTAAATCTTCAAGTGAATTTTCCAATAAATACTCAACTGAATCACAAGCTTGCTCTATCCAAGTATCTAGATGTGCTTGTTCATCAGAATTAAAATCACTTAAAACATACGAAGCTACTTCGCCTTTGTGCTCAGGTTTACCAATCCCCATGCGGACTCTGATATACTCTTTAGTGATGTGCGCATCTGTAGATTTTAGCCCATTATGACCGCCATGTCCACCAGCTTTTTTAAACCTGAGTGTTCCAAATGGCAGATCTAAATCATCATGTATTACAACAACGTCATCTACTTTATAAAATTTTTTTACCTTGGCAACAGATATGCCTGATAAGTTCATAAAAGTAAGTGGTTTTAATAGAAAATGATTTGAGAATTTATAAAGCTCTCCATCGAAGTTTGATGAGCTCTGTTTTGTAGCATTTTGACGCTTTACTAAAGCATCTATAACCATAAAGCCTATGTTATGGCGAGTTTTTTCATAGTTAGCCCCGGGATTTCCAAGACCAACTATGAGCATGATTACTACTTAGCTTTAATCATACTTAGAACTGATACACGACCATCATCAGTGAATGTAACATTTTCAATATTTGCTATATCACGAATCATAACCGCATCACCAACGTCTAAATTATCAACATTAACATCGATTGTGTTTGGTAAGTTTTCTATAGTTGCTTTAACGCGTAAACGTGGTTTCGCAACATTTAAAAGACCTTTGTTTTTAAGACCAACCGGTGTACCAATTGGGTTTACAGGAACCATATAGTGTGTTAAAACACCTGGTTGTGCTACCATTAAATCAACATGTAACAATTCACCAGTTAATGGTTGAGATTCATATGATTGAACAACAACATTCATCTCTTTTCCGTCTACTTTTACTGGAAATGCGATAGTTTCTTTGTTGCGAACAGTACGGATATATTCATTTGATTTAAACGCTGCGTTAACATTGTCTAAACCTTTTCCGTAGATGTTGGCAATTAGATAACCATCACGGCGAAGAGCTTTTACAGCTTTCTTACCAGTACTCTCTCTAATAATACCTTCTAACATATTAAATCCTTAATAAAAAATGTTTGGAATTATATCCAAAGAAAACTTTAAAATCTGTTAAAGATATATTTTATTTTAGATCAAAGATATCATCATCTTGTGTGATGGCATCATTATCATGCTTATCAGCTTGATTAGCATCAACTTTTCCGCTATTAAGTCCACTCATTTTAAGTTCTAGATCAGATGCGCTTGTAGCATAATCTTTTGCTTTTTGTTTAGTTATGACACCATCATTATACAATTCAAGTATGGATTGATCAAAGGTTTGAGAATGATAATAATCACGTCCCGCTTCAATGGCGTCAGGTATCTCAGCATCTCTATTTTCTATGATCAACTTCTCTATTGTAGGTGTTTTAACCATAACTTCCATAGCTGCACGTCTCCCATTTGCTACACCATTCTCATCCTCTGTCGGGATAAGCCTTTGAGATATTACACCCTGTATAACGTTTGATAGTGCAACTCTTACACGTTGTTGTTCATCTACCGGAAAGTATGAGATTATACGGTTGACGGTCTCTTTAGCATCTGTTGTATGAAGAGTCGAAAAAACTAGATGACCTGTATCTGCTGCATGAAGAGCAAGCTCTACTGTTTCACGGTCCCTCATCTCACCTACTAGTATAATATCAGGATCTTCACGTAGAGCAGCTTTCAAAGCTGATTTAAATGATAGAGTATCCTTTCCGACTGAACGCTGATTTACGATACACAGCCTATCTTTATGTGTAAACTCTATCGGATCTTCAATTGTAATGATATGCTTATATTGTGACCTGTTTATTAAGTCAATTATAGATGCTAAGGTAGTAGACTTACCAGAACCAGTAACACCGGTTACAAGTACTAGCCCTCTCTCTTTTTTAGCAAACGTTTTTACAACCTCAGGCATTCCTAACTCTTCTAAAGGCGGGATGTCGGTAGGAATGATCCTAAACACGGCTGATACTCCGTCTTTTTGAAAGAAGAAATTTACACGAAAACTATATTTTTCATTGAACTTGTGTACAGTGTCATACTCTTTTTGCTGAGTAAATTTTATATAATCACCCTTAAGTATCTCTTTGGCTAAAGTCCTTGATTCATCAGAAGACATGATCCAGCCCGGAAACTGGTGGATCTTTCCATTCTTTCTTGCGCGTACAACAGATTTAGCCTTAACATGCAAGTCACTTCCACCAAAAGCTATCATCTTTTTCAGATAATCATTTATCTTGTCTCTAAGTTTAAAATCATAATTGCTAAAATCTATTTTTTCACTCATAAGTTCTCCAAAATATCCTGAAATGCATCTTTAAATGCTTGCAGACCATCTGCAATCTGTTTTTCATATACCTCATCAATATTAATTCCGGTATCTTTGACCTTAGAAAAATGTTCATTTATTATCTCATCTGAAATTGGTAAAGCTTTTTCTTTAACACCCATACTAACATAAGCTTCTATCGTATCAAGAGGTGCTGTATTTACACTGTTATAAGCTAATAGATTCTCTATGTAGTAATGCGGGGGAAGTGAATCGTCTTTTACTCCAGTACTTGCAAAAAGTGTACGACATTTTTCAATTCCAAGTTTCTCGACAGCATTATAGATATCCGCACTATTATATATTCCACTTAGTGCCACATCGACACCTGCTTTTTCAAGTTTATCATCAATTGCACGATCAACTCTACTAACAAATACACTGATAACCGTATCAACCGCTCCGTTACCTCTTTTAGCTCCTGCCTCAAAAGCTTTGGCGCAAGATATAGCTTGATCTTTAGTAAATATCAAAGTCGCATTTACAGCAATACCACATGCCACTAATTCTTCCATAGCAACATAGCCTGCATCTGTTGCAGGTACTTTTATCATCACATTAGGACGTGCTATCTCAGCATAAAGTCTTTTTCCCTCTGAAATTGTCCCCTCAGTATCATCACATAAAAAAGGATCAACCTCTATACTTACATACCCATCATCACCTTTGTCATATAAAGGCCTTAAAATATCAGCGGCTTTTTTAATATCAAAAATAGCTACAGCTTCATACTTCTGTTTTGGACTTAGTTCATTCAAAGAGGCAATTTGCTCTTTATATGCAGGAGAGTTTAAAATAGCGTTTTTAAATATTGCGGGATTTGATGTAGCCCCGTTTATAGTATTTGATCTTATTAATTCTCTGAACTCTTTATCCAAATAATCTCTCTCTATAAAATCAGCCCAAAGTGAGAATTTCAAATCGTTTATATACATACAAATATTCCTATTTTTTTGTTAAATTATAACCCAAGTTTTTTAAATCTAAATAATAAGCTACATATTTTAACAAAACTAGATGTAGCACACTCAATATGATAATAATATCACTCTCGACATAAATATAATAACGATATATATCAAATCTCAAAAATAATTCAAACAGATGTTCATCTAATAGATAAACAGTTAATACAACTAACAATAAAGCTAAAAGGATCTGATAAACATTGCTTTTATTTTTAAACATGTAAAGAAATAAAAATAAAGAAAAAAAATACAAATAATAATATTTGTAAGCAAATATCTCAATAAGGATCAGATTAAATAAAGCTACATAAATAGCATACACCATCTCTAAAAATTTACATCTTTTTTTATAGTAACTAAAAAGCTGGTACCAAAATCAGAACTCTCAACACTTATCTCGCCGTCAAACTGCTTTTGAGCAATTATCTGCGACATGTAAAGACCCAGACCTGTACCGTTTTTACCTTTTGTTGAAAAATAAGGCTCAAATATTCTCTCCATAGAGTCCTCAGAGATCCCTATACCGTTATCCTCAACATATATCTCTATATACTCGCAAAGATCCTCTACATGTATATTTATCTTTAAGTTGCCGCTATCTTTTTGTATAAGTGCATCTATAGCGTTATTTATTAGATTTAATATGATCTGTATAAGTTCATTTTCATAAGTTATAACTTCAATATTTTCAGTTTGATTTATCATAACTTGTATGTTTTTACTATCAGCCCTTGCTTTTGCAAAATTTAAAGCTTTTTGCAATACCTCATGTATCTCAACTTTTGATTTTGACTTGTTTGGGTGAAAATATGTTTGAAAATCATCTACCGTGTTTGAGAGATATACTAAAGTATCACTTATACTACCAAGTATACTTTCAAGCTTATCATCCCCTATTCTATTTCCAAGCATCTTTTCAAGTTGTAAATTTGATATTTGCAATGTAACGCTAGAAAGCGGCTGTCTCCATTGATGAGCTATCATACTCATCATCTCACCCATAACAGCTTGTCTTGACTGAGTAGTAAGCATTTTATCTTTTTTCATCAGTTCATCTAGCTTACTTTCAAGTTTTATTCTTTGAGAGATTATAGTATCTGTAGCAGCACTCATCTTATGATGGTAAAAGTAAACGACTAAACTCTCTATAATAAATACGACAAGAATATATAACATCTGCATTTTAGAGAATGAAACTTCAAAAAATGTCTGATAAGGTGTTATAGCAAGTGCAGTTACCATGATAAAAAACCAGTATTTCACGTTTACTTCAGATTGTATATTTAGCAAGATAAGCGGATACATAAATATCCACAAAAATTTCATATCACCCAAATCGCTTATATAAAATAAAAAAATAAAAAAGAAAGAAAACTCAAATAAAAAAATATTTTGAAAGATGAAAAAATATTTTGAACTTATTCTTAAAAGGTATATTATCAGAAGATTAAATATTATTAAAAATATCTCTATCTTTACTAATAGTTCCTTACTTGGGTAATTCAAGTTATTTACTAATCCAAAAGACAATCCAAAGATAACTAATAACAACACCGTGTTTGTTATTCTATAGTTACCCTCTAGGGCAAAATCATCACTTTTAAAATCAAACCCGCTTTTTAAAAAGTTGTCTATTATTTTCATAGTTTACCTAGGGTATATAAATTTTGTCCAACATCTCTTTGTACTCACTAGTCACATCACTATCTAGCGTGATCCCACCACCACTTTTATAAACTAAGCCACTTTCTTGCTTTTCAATAAAGCGGATCATAACAGCACTGTCAAAGGTCTTACCATCATAAATACCAAATACTCCGCTGAAAAAACCTCTTCTGTAGTTTTCTATGCTTTTAATTATACCCAATGTTGATTTTTTAGGTGTCCCGCTTATACTTCCGGCCGGTAAAAGTTCTTTTAATATGCTGCCTATATTTTCATGCCAATCTTCATCTATATCACCACATATATGAGAACTTACTTGAAGAAGCTTTTTATCTCCTGCATCTATACATGTAACGTATCTAAAATCCTCTACATGTACGTTATTTGCTACTATATTCAAATCATTTCTAAGCAGATCAACAACCATTATATGCTCAGCCATCTCTTTTTCATTAGCCAAAATTACACTTTTTGCTTGAGGGATATCAGCATCAATAGTACCCTTCATAGGGAAGGTACTAATATTATTATCTTTTATCTGGACAAATTTTTCAGGGGAAAAACATACAAACTTATCTTTGTATTTTAGTTTGTAATGAGCGTTTGAGACATTAAAGATATCATCTAGACTTAAATCTGTTTCTATCTTTGTAGGAGTTGTAAGATTTAAAAGATATGTATCACCGTTTTTGATCTTCTCTTGAACATAATCAAACCTATCTTTATATTCTTCAAAGCTAATCGGAGTTTTTTTTAGTACATGTGGATGTTTTTTATATTTGTAGTTTTCATCGATACTGTACTTTATATCATGTTGTTCTAATTCATCAAGAGGCACAGCAATAAGCTCTTGTGCTTCAAAATCACTTATAAATAAAAAAGGTTTTCTTATCTTACCTAGGTGGTTAAGTTTATCCCACATCGTTTATCAGTTTTTTAAGTACAGCCATGCGAACTAAAACGCCGTTACTTACCTGCTCTAAGACTTTACATCTTTCATCTTCAAGTAAAGCATCGCTTATATCGATATTTCTGTGAACAGGTCCCGGGTGTAGAAGTATTATGTCTCTTTCCCCTACTAACTCTTCTGTTATACAAAAGTCACTTGCATAATCTTTTAGTGATGCATAGCTTTGTGAAGAGTGGCGTTCTGTTTGAGTGCGAAGACTCATAATAGCATCCACCTCATCGATTATTTCATTTAAATGGTGTGTAGTTCTAAGAGATGTTTTAGGTAAAAATTGTGGAGGGGCTACAAGTATAACTTCCATACCAAACCTTCCTAAAAGCTCAATGTTTGAATTAGCTACGCGTGAGTTTTTAATATCTCCAACTATCGCTATCTTTTTACCCTCAAGATCATTAAAATGATTTTTTAAAGTATACAGATCAAGCAATGCCTGAGTCGGGTGTGCATGTGCACCGTCACCTGCATTTATTATTGAAGCTTTTGTATGGTTTGATAGGATTTTAGGTACACCTGAGTTTTGATGTCTTACTATGATCGCATCTGGTCCCATAGCATCTAAGTTCATAGCAGTATCGACTAATGTCTCACCCTTTTTAGTAGAGCTTTTTGCAACATCTAAGTGAACTATCTCAGCTCCTAAACGTTTTGCTGCTATCTCAAAAGAGCTTTTTGTACGTGTAGAGTTTTCAAAAAACAGAGTTATGATTATTTTATCTTGTAAAATTCTATGAAATTTCCCGTCTGAAAACTTTTTAGCGTCCGCTAAAATTTCCTCTATCTCTTCTTTTGTAAAATCATCAGTTCTAGTTAAATGTTTCAATTTACACCTTGTCAATATTATAAAAAGTCTACTTTTAATTTACAAATTATACAATACATCACAGATTTTGTCTATCTCATCTGAGACCTTTAAAACCTCAAATCCTGTTTTGTCAAAATAAGGTTTGCTTACATCTTTAAAACTTGTATCTTCTTCTCTACAGTTAAATGCGACTAAGTGTGGAATACCCATATCGCTTAATAGTCTTTTTGAAAGGAGCATATCGTTTATACATCCGAGTGAACAATGGCTTACAAGTAAAGCTACAGCTTTATAGTACTTTATTAAGTCAACTACCATATTCTCCCTATCGACAGGGACTAAAAGCCCGCCGGCTCCTTCAAAAATCAGAACATCACACATCTGCTCTAACATCTTTACTTTTTCATCTACAGCTTTAAAATCAAAATCTTTTGCATCTGAGGATACAAAAGGAGCTGCTGGGAGTTCATAAGATATAGGGACTATATCTTCAACACTCACTCCTTCAAAATCTTTGTTTAACTCTTGTACACATTTAAGTAGTTCATCTCCATCTAAATAGACTCCATGCACTACTCCTGTCTCAACAGGTTTTATAACCCCTACCCTTAATCCACGCGATGCAAACTCTTTTAATAATAGTTTTGTTGTATATGTCTTACCAATATCTGTATTTGTAGCTGTAATAAATATTCTTTTTTTCATAAGTTATCTCTAATTTGTTATAATCTTGTATTATTTAAAGGTTATTAAACAATGAATCAATTTGAAGAACATTGTACCAAATTTGTACAAAGTATTGGAAACAAAGAGGGTCCTGTAAGTCCTGTAATCGCATCATCAGCATCTTTTGCATATGGAGATGCACAGACAGCTGAAGGTATATTTAACGGTAGTGTAAAAAAACCACTATATTCACGCATGGGAAATCCCACTAGTGCAAAACTTGAAAACATTATGGCTGATATGGATGGAGGAATCGGTGCTATTGCAACGAGCAGTGGTATGGGTGCTATTACTTTAGCTACTATGAGTTTACTCTCAAGTGCTGATGAGATCATATCTGTAGGCGGACTATTTGGAGGGACATACTCACTCTTTTCAGAGACACTTCCACGCTTTGGTATAAACAGCCATTTTTTTGATGTAGATGATTTAGATAAAATCAAGAGCGCGATAAATAACAACACAAAAATAATCTTTTTAGAGAGTGTCGGAAATCCAAATATGAGACTTCCGGATATTAAAAAGATTGCTGATATTGCAAATGAAGCAGGTGTAGTTTTAATAGTTGACAATACAATAACACCTATGAGTATCAAACCTCTTGAGCTTGGTGCTGATATAGTTGTTTACTCAACGACAAAGATTATCTCGGGCAACGCATCTGCTCTTGGTGGCTGTGCTGTATTTCGCGCTATAAATGATGGTGATGATAAATTTAAAACACAAAGATACAAAGATATCCACAAGTTTATAAACAAGATGGGTAAGATGGCACTAATACCAAATGCTAAAAAAAGAGCACTCAGAGATTTTGGGATGAGTGCATCTGCACATGCCAGCTATCAGACTATGCTAGGACTTGAGACTTTAGCTCTTAGAATGGATAGAATAGTTAAAAGTGTTGAGATAGTTGCAAAAGATTTAGATAAAGCAGGACTACAAGTAAACCATCCTAGTTTAGAGTCACATGTACATAATAAAAGATATAAAGAATTATTTACAAATGGTTGTGGTACGCTACTGACTGTAGATATGGGTACAAAAGAGAAAGCATACGAGTTTTTAAATAGATCAAATCTTGTAACACTCACTGCGAACATAGGTGATAGTCGTACACTGGCACTGCATATGGCTTCAACTATATATAGTGACTTTGACGAAGATGAAAAAGAGTTTTTAGGTATTACAGACGGTCTTATTCGTATATCAATAGGACTTGAGAATCCACAAGACATCATAGATGATTTTATTAAGGCAGCTTCATAATGGCTACACATATTGAACATGAATTAGCTCAAGATATTGAGATAAAATTTCCAAAAAGATATAAAGTTTTAATATTAAATGACGACTATACATCGATGGAATTTGTCATAGATATTTTAATAAGTGTATTTCATAAAAGTTATGAGCAAGCAGAGAGCATTATGTTAGATGTCCATAAAAAAGATAAAGGTGTATGTGGTATATATACATATGAAATAGCTGAAACTAAAGTATTAACTGTACATAAACGTGCAAAAGAAAGTGGATTCCCACTAAAATGCATCATAGAAGAGGAGTAATAGATGATTAGCTCAAGTCTAAATAGTGTTATACAAAACTCTATTATGTTTGCCAAAGAGTTAAGACACGAGTACTTAACTATAGAGCATCTGTTTTATGAGATCTTAGGTTCTGATGAGGGTATGTATATAATACTCGCATGTGGAGGTGATGTTGAAAAAATGCGTTCACTTCTAAAGACATATATCACGACAAATATTGATCCATTACCGCAAAACGTAAACATAGAGCCTTACGAGAGCGCAGCACTATCACGTGTAGTTGATTCAATGGTAAAACATATACAAAGTGCCGGCCAGAGTAATGCAGATATTGGAGATATGATAGCTGCAATATTTGAAGAGAAAAACACATTTGCATATACTCTTTTAGAACAGTACAACATATCAAAATTAGACGTACTTGAAATCATTTCACATACTAATGTTTCAGATGATGTTCAAGAGACGCAAGAAGGCTTTTTATCTAAATACTCAATCGATCTACTGCAAAAAGCAAAAGATGGAAAAATCGATCCTGTTATCGGTAGAGAAAATGAAATAGAGCGTGTAACACAAATACTTTGCAGAAGAAAAAAGAATAACCCTATATTAGTAGGTGAAGCTGGTGTCGGTAAGACTGCAATAGCAGAAGGGCTTGCACTAAACCTTGTTGCAGGAGAGGTTCCTGATATTTTAAAAGAAGCAGATCTCTACGCACTAGATCTAAGTGCCATGCTTGCAGGGACTAAATACAGAGGTGACTTTGAAAAACGTCTAAAAGGTGTGATGGATGAATTAAAATCAAACCCTAACGCTATTTTATTTATAGATGAGATCCATACACTTATAGGTGCTGGTGCTACTAGCGGTACTATGGATGCAGCAAATCAACTCAAACCTGCCCTTGCATCAGGTGAGCTTAGATGTATGGGTGCTACAACTTTTGCAGAGTACAGAAACGGCTTTGAGAAAGACAAGGCACTTAGCAGAAGATTTTCCAAAGTCGATATAAATGAACCTTCAATCGAGACAAGTATAGAGATTTTAAAAGGTTTAAAAAATAAGTATGAAAAACATCATAATGTAAAATATACGACTAACGCTCTAATAAGTGCCGTTGAGTTATCTAAAAGATATATCACCGATAGATTTTTACCTGATGTAGCAATTGATTTGATAGATGAGACTGCTGCATCTTTTCACCTACTAAAAAAGCCAAAAACAAAAGTCAGTGTCAGTGATATAGAAGCTACTATTTCAAAGATTGTCGGTATAAGCGGCTCTAAAATAGATAAAGATGAGACAAAAGTATTAGCATCACTAGAGGATGATTTAAAAACTCAAGTTATAGGTCAAGATAAAGCCGTTGAAGAGGTTTCTAAAGCTATTAAAATATCAAAAGCAGGTTTAACACCTGCAGATAAACCTATAGCATCATTTTTGTTCTCAGGACCTACGGGAGTTGGTAAAACGGAACTTGCAATATCACTTAGTAAAATTCTTGGTATTCACTTTGAGCGTTTTGATATGAGTGAGTATATGGAAAAACACTCCCTTTCACGTTTAGTAGGAGCACCTCCTGGGTATGTAGGTTTTGAGCAAGGCGGACTTTTAACGGAAGCTATAAAAAAACATCCATACACAGTTTTACTTTTAGATGAGATAGAAAAAGCGCATCCTGATTTGACAAATATTTTACTACAGATTATGGACAGTGCTTCACTTACGGATAACAACGGATACAAAGCTGATTTTCAAAACGTAATTTTGATTATGACCTCAAACATCGGCGCAACAGCAAGAAGTGTTATGGGCTTTAATAAAGACTCATCTATCTCCGCAAATGAAGAATTAAAATCATTCTTTACTCCTGAATTTAGAAATAGACTAGACGCAATCGTAGAGTTCTCGCAGCTAGGACTAGATACAGTTAAAGGTATTGTTCATAAATTTATAAATGAGTTAAATACAGAGCTAAGATCAAAAAAAATAACTATAGAAGTATCAAATGAAGCTAAAGAGTTTATAGCTAAAGAAGCTTATTCACCTGAGATGGGTGCACGTCCACTCAAAAGATATATTCAAGATAATATTATTAAAAGACTTAGTGATGAGATATTATTTGGCAAATTAAAAAATGGTGGACATGTAAAAGTAACACTAAAAGGTGAACTAGTTTTAGAATGTACATCCCTCAAATAAACAAATTTAACCTTATATTCCCCGATCCAGAGGATGCCAATGAAGACGGCATCGTAGCCTGGGGCGGTGATTTAAATCCTTCAAGACTTATTCGTGCCTATCAAAATGGCATCTTTCCTTGGTATGGTAAAGATGAACCAATACTTTGGTGGTCACCGGATCCTAGACTTATTATGGAGTTAGATGATTTTAAACTATCACGCTCACTTAAAAAAAGCATGAAAAAATTTGAGTATAAGTTTGATACAAACTTTTCCCAAGTAATAAGAAGATGCGGGACTATACAAAGAAAAGACCAGCCAGGCACTTGGATTCAAAAAGATATAATTGAAGCATATGAAGAGTTGCATGTACTAGGGTTTGCACATTCTATTGAGAGCTACTTAGACGGTAAACTTGTAGGCGGTTTATACGGTGTAGTAGTTGGTAAAGTATTTTGCGGAGAATCTATGTTTGCAGATGTAAGTGACGCTTCAAAAGCTGCTTATGCAACTTTAATCAAACATCTAAAAAAATGGGGATATGACTTTATAGACTGCCAGGTTCCAACTGAGCATCTAAAGAGCTTAGGAGCAAAAGAGGTAGCTAGGACATACTTTTTAAATAGATTATATAGAGTTAATATGGATATTATAGAGCATAATTGGGAGATAGTGAATGATTGAGTTAAGTAAAGAGGCAATAGAAGATCTAATACCAAAAATAAAAGCCTACATGTTTAAAGAATTTGACATAGAAGTCGGTGCTTTTGAAGCTGAGTTTTTATTAGATTTTTTCAACAAAGAGTTAGGTAATAAGATATATAACCAAGCTTTAAATGAAATAATTGATGAATATAAAGTCAGGTTTGAAAATATTAGTGAAGATATATTGTATGAATTAGAAAAAAATTAGATTAAACTGATCAACTAGGCGGCGACCTACATTCCCAATCCTGAAAGGACAAGTATTATCAGCGATGAGGGGCTTAGCTTCTGGGTTCGGAATGGAGCCAGGCGTTTCCCCCTCTCTGTTACCACCT
>Ga0193955_1000147_pt1 | contig 45655 bp, 38 predicted proteins | sample BB_6_MG_FD_140343 | JGI IMG/M metagenome (GOLD analysis project Ga0193955, IMG submission 140343) | Microbial mat bacterial communities from the Broadkill River, Lewes, Delaware, United States - BB_6_MG | ecosystem: Environmental > Aquatic > Freshwater > River > Microbial mats | place: USA... | reverse complement strand
TCTGGTTTTACAACTTCATCTGGTTTTACAGCTTCTTTAGCTGATACTTCTTTAGTTGGTGCTTCTGTTTTTGAGGATTCAGAAATTAAAGGCTTGTTGTTTTTTGGAGTAGTAGCTTTTTTTACAATTCTTCTTCGTTTTGGCTTGTTGTCACTAGTTGTAGATTCTTTTTTAGTGATTTTTGAAGGGTTTGAAGCTTGTATGTCTAATATTAAATAGACAAGATCTAATTTTTTTAATTGGCTGTATTTTTTTGCTCCAATAGTTTTTGCTATCTCTTGTAATTCAACAAGAGTTTTCTCCTTAAGTTGGGAAATTTCAAACATTATGTTAATTTGTAATTAGTGTTAATATGTGTATATTAAAAATTGTATTTTTTTAAAACTGTTTATTGTGAATTAAACTAAGTGGTGATTCTTTGTTTTAGTTGTAGTTGGATTGTGTTGCTAATACAATTGATTGCAAATATATAAAAATATTTCACATACTAAAGTTTAAATCTTTAAAAATAAAACGTATTTTTGTGCTCCATTATTATAATTATGATTCAAAGAATACAAACTATTTATTTATTGTTAGCAACCTTATTATCTGGAGGAAGTATTTTTCTTTTCAATTTATGGACTACTAATGAGGGTATTAAATTTTTTGTTTTGGATTCATTCAGTTCAAATAATACATTATTGGTTGTAATGGCAGTATTATTTTTCCTATCTGCAGTAGTAACATTTGTTTCCGTTTTTCAGTTTAAAAAGCGTCAATTACAATTTGTTTTAGGCAGAGTCGCAATTTTGATTAATTTTATTTTATTAGGTATTCTCGTATATTTTTCACAAAACTTATCTGGAGAAATTATTGTTTCTGAGAAGGGTATTGGGTTGTTGATTCCTATTTTAACAATAGTATTAGTTGTAGTGGCTAATAAAGCAATTAAAAAGGATGAAGAACTTGTAAAATCTGTTGACAGATTACGTTAAACCTAACATCTTAGTATATTTAGTGCAAGGAAAACCATTTTAATTTTTATTAAAATGGTTTTTTGTTTCTAACGGTTTTTGGGGATGTGTAAATATCACTATATTTAAGTATGGTTTTAAATTTTTATTAATGATATATTTGAAAAGGGAAAATTATGAGAAAGATCAAAGTTCATATTGCAGATGATCATCAATTATTAATAGATGGTATAGAAGCAGTTTTATCTTCTGAAGAAAATATAAGCGTTGTTGGGAGTTCTCTTAATGGCGAAGATGTTTTAAATTGGTTTGCTTCTAATAAAGCAGATATTTTAATTTTAGATATCAATATGCCAAAAGTTGATGGAATTGCTGTGCTGCAAAGTTTTTTGAAAAACGATTTTCAACAAAAAGTTATTGTGCTATCGAGCTATGATGATACCAAACTTATTAAAGAAGTGTTGAAAATTGGAGCAAGTGGGTTTTTAGCTAAAAAATGTGCTGGTGAACATATTGTAGAAGCAATAAATGAGGTTTATTGTGGGAAACAATATTTTAGTGAAAGTATTAAAGATAAGTTATTATCTACCTTTACTAACAATTTTTTGGACATTGATGAGATGCCTAAAGAAAGTTCATTTTTTAGTTCACTAACTCCAAGAGAAACTGATGTTCTTAAGTTAATTTGTAAGCAATTTAATTCAAAAGAAATTAGTCGAGAACTTCATATTAGTACCAATACTGTAGAGACCCACCGAAAAAATTTAATCAATAAATTAAAAGTGAAAAATGTTGTTGGTTTGGCAATCTATGCCATGAAAAATAATATTGTTTAATTTATTATACTATTACTCTAAAGAATTTAGTACTTAATACAATAGTAAAAAACCAACATAATTGCGAAATGAGTTCAGTTGGTAATTGTTTAAAAAAGACACGTCACATGAAATTTACAAAACTGTTAATTGCATTTACTACTTGTTTAACGCTCCTAAATTCAGCTACTTTTGCCCATAATTTATATGCTATAGATTTAAATAAAATAGATAATAAATTATTAAATTCGGACAATGAAACTTTAAAAAGTATTAAAGAATTATTAGAAAATGGAAATTCTGAACAAGCACTACTAAAATTAAATTTGTTTATTGAACAAGCAACGAAAAATAATAATCAGGAATTAATTATTGATGGAAATATGTTATTGGCAGACATTTTTCGTGAACATGGAGATTATAAAGAATCAACAGAAACCTTTAATAATATTATTTCTTTGATTTTAAATGATGCTAAAAAACTACAATATATTTATTTTAAAAAAGGCGGTAATTTTCAATTAGATAATCAAATAGATTCTGCCAAAGTTAATTATGAAAAAGCAATATTAATTGGTGATAAAGTTGAGAAAAACGAAGACTTAAAAGCCAAAATCTTTGCGAACTTATCGGGGATATTTTACTTACAAGAAAATTATGAAAAGGCAATTGAGAATTACAAAATTGCAGCCAATTACCAACAGATTCTTGGAAATAAAGATATTGAAGCAGGTATTTTAAACAATCTTGGAGGTATTTATTATATGCAAGGAAAATTTAAGGAAGCTCTTAATGTATTTCAACAAGCATTTGATTTAGTAGGTTTTGGACAAGAAGATCTTCAAAAACAGACAAGAAGCCGTTCTTATATAAATATGGCTTATGCTTATAGTGGTTTAGCTAATTATAAAAAAGCCTTTGAATATCAAGATAAATTTTTTTCGTTAAATGATTCTTTACAACAAGAACTTAAATATAAAGAAATAGCAGTAATACAATCTAAATATAGTTTAGCTACTAAAGAAAAAGAAACAGAAATAGAGAAATCAAAAAGAAAAGATGCAGAAATATTAACTTACGGATTAAGCCTTGCAGTTTTAGTACTTTTATCTGGGATCTATGCTTTGTATAAAGTATATAAACTAAATAAAAAAAATTACGCATTGCAAATTAGTCAGGAACAATTATTAAATCAAAATAAAATAGATAAAATACAAAACAACTTACAAGCTAAAATTTTAGCAGCAACCTTAGATGGCAGAATAGAAGAGCGTAAAAAAATAGCAAGTGTGTTGCATGATAATGTAAGCGCGTTGCTTTCTGCAATAAATTTGCATTTGTATGCAAGTAAAAAGAAATTAAAAAACAATATTCCTATTGAGGTTGAAAAAGCCCAATCAATTTTAGAAGAAGCTTCAGAACAAATTAGAGATTTATCCCATAATTTAATTTCCGCTGTTTTGTTAAAATTCGGTTTGGATATAGCCGTACAAGATTTATGCGAAAAAGTTTCAAATTCTAGAATAACTTTTAAAACTAGTGCTAAAAATATTGAACGCTTTCAACAAAATTTCGAAATAAAAATGTTTAATATTATTAACGAACTTGTTAATAATATTTTAAAGCATAGTGAAGCTAAAAAAGGAACAATTAAATTAGAACAACTAAACGGAAATTTGCAGATTATAGTTTTTGATAATGGAATTGGGTTTGATATGAATGAAATAGAACAAAAAAATGGAATAGGATTAAGTCAAATAAAAGCCAGAATACAAGTGTTAAAAGGTGTGTTAAATATAAAATCTAATAGCGGAGGTACGCGTATATTTATTTCTGTGCCAATAGAATATTAACGTTTTTCCAATTCAATAATTTCTAAATTAGTAATATTTCCTTTATCAATTTCAAAACGTAGCATTGTTCGTATTTTATGAAACCCGTGTTTGCCAGCAGCACCAGGATTTAAATGTAACAAGTTTAATTTTTTATCGTAGATCACTTTTAAAATATGAGAGTGACCGCTTATAAATATTTTAGGTGGGTTTTTAGTTATTGCTGCTTTAATTCTATAATCGTATCTATTTGGGTAACCACCAATATGAGTTATCCAAACTGTCACTCCTTCTAGTTCAAATTTATTATCTAAAGGGAATTCAGTTCTAATTATAGAATTATCAATATTCCCAAAAACAGCTCTTACGGGTTTTACTTTTGAAATAAGGTCTGTAACTTCTATGTTTCCTATATCACCAGCGTGCCAAACTTCATCTGCCTGTTTTACATATTTCAATATCTTATCATCAATATAGCTATGCGTATCGGAAAGAAGTAGTATTTTTTTCATGTGTCTATATTATTTTTTAAAAGCGGAATATCACTTATGTTTCTTATAGTTAGGTTTGCTATCAGTCATTTTAGTGAGTGACAAACTTTTTACGATGCTCTTTTCATTAATTGAAAAAAATTAAACTGATAAATATCCCTTATATTTGCACCGCCAATTAAAATTTAAAAGTTTAGTTGGTTTAAGCAACAAAATTAGCATTTCAATTGAGATATTTTATAGAAATAGCATATAAAGGTACAAATTATCATGGTTGGCAATTTCAGCCCAATGCAGTTACAGTTCAAGAATTAATAAATAAGGCTTGTTCGTTAATTTTTAAAGAAGCGATAAATGTTGTTGGAGCGGGTAGAACAGATGCAGGTGTACACTCAGAACAGTTATATGCACATTTAGATTTAGACAAAGATTTTAATATTGAAGAGGTTAAATATAAATTGAATTCATTATTGCCAAAAGATATTGTAATTCTAAATATTTTAAAAGTTACAGATGAAGCGCATGCTCGTTTTAATGCAGAAAGTAGAAGTTATCAATATAGAATTTATTTTGGAAAAAATCCTTTTTTAACAGATACAACTTGGCAAATTACTAATAAAAAGTTAAATGTAGATTTAATGAATGAGGCAGCTAAAATTTTGTTAACTTACACCAACTTTAAGTGTTTTTCTCGATCAAATACCGATGTTAGAACGTATAATTGTAAAGTTACCGAGGCTGTTTGGGTACAGGATAATAATTCGCTAATTTTTTATATTACCGCAGATAGATTTTTAAGAAATATGGTAAGAGCAGTTGTTGGAACTTTAATTGAAGTTGGAACAGGAAAAACAACATTAGAAGAATTTAAAAAGGTAATTGAAAGTAAGGATAGAAAAAATGCAGGACCTTCTGCTCCAGCACAAGGCTTATTTTTAACAGAAGTAAACTATCCAAAAAAAATATTTATAAATGAGTGAAAAAGTTACAGGAAAAGCTTTTGATTTAAACATCTTTAGCAGATTAATGTCCTTTGCTAAAAGTTATCGTTGGGAGTTTATTATAAGTACTTTAGCGGCAATTTTACTTTCCGTAGTTTCGATTGCAAAACCTATTTTACTGCAAGAAATAGTAAATACCTACTTTGAAAATAAAGACAAAGAAGGGATTTTATTTTTCTCATTGCTTATGGTAGTTTTTTTAGTTGCCGAAGTATTGCTTCAATTTGTATTTATCTATAAAGTAAACTGGTTAGGGCAGCATATTATTATGGATATTAGAGTGAAATTGCAAAAGCATATGTTGCAATTTAAAATGGCTTATTTTGATAAATCCTCTGTTGGAAAATTAGTTACCAGATTGGTGTCAGATACCGAAACAATTGCTCAGTTTTTTGGACAAGGTTTGTTTATGATAATTAGCGATTTGTTAAAAATGCTTGTTGTTGCAATTGTAATGTTGTATATGAATTGGAAATTAGCACTTATTGCTTTTATTATTCTTCCTATAATGATTTATGCAACTAAATTATTTCAAATTGCCATAAAATCTGCTTTTCAAGAAGTAAGAACTCAAGTTGCAAATTTAAATGGATTTGTACAAGAGCGTGTTACAGGTATGAATATTGTACAACTTTTTAATCGTGAAAAATTAGAGTATGAAAATTTTGTTAAGATTAACGAAAAGCACAAAAAGGCGCATATTAGAACGGTTTGGTATTACTCCATATTTTTTCCAATTGCAGAAGTTTTAACATCTATTGCTGTTGGTCTAATGGTTTGGTATGGCGGATTAGACATTGTAAATTCTGGAATAACAAATGCTGGTGAAATTATTGCTTTTATAATGATGTCTCAAATGTTGTTTAGGCCTTTACGACAAATTGCAGATAAGTTTAATACGCTTCAAATGGGAATGGTAGCTGGTGATCGTGTTTTTGAAGTATTAGATACTAAAAGTCAGATTGATAAAACTGGTAATCTTGAGGCCGAAAATTTAAAAGGTGATATTGCTTTTAAAAATGTTAGTTTTAGTTATATAAAAGGAGAAGAAGTGTTGAAAGGGATTTCTTTTAACGTAAAAGCTGGAGAAACTGTTGCAATTGTTGGTGCAACTGGTGCTGGAAAATCAACTATTATTAATTTAGTAAACCGTTTTTATGAAATTAATGAAGGAGAAATTTGTATTGACAATCATAATATTAAAGAATATACATTACAGTCTTTAAGAAATCAAATTGCCGTTGTTTTGCAAGATGTGTTTTTGTTTTCAGATACCATTTTTAATAATATTGTACTTAATAAAGAGGGCGTTACATTAGAGAATGTTAAAAATGCTGCAAAAGAAATTGGTATTCATGAATTTATTATGAGTTTGCCAGGGGATTATAATTACAATGTAAAAGAACGTGGTGCAATGCTTTCTTCTGGACAGCGGCAGTTAATTGCTTTTTTGCGTGCGTATGTTAGTGATCCAAGTGTGTTAATTCTAGATGAAGCTACATCTTCAATAGATTCGTATTCAGAAAAATTAATTCAAGATGCAACGGATAGAATTACAAAACATCAAACCTCAATAATAATTGCACACAGATTAACAACCATAAAAAATGCGGATAGAATTATTGTAATGGATAAAGGTAACATTGTAGAGCAAGGTTCTCATCTAGAATTGTTAGAAAAAGATGGTTATTATAAAAACCTGTATGATATGCAATTTGCTAGTGAAGTAGCTTAGAGGTTAGTTTAAAAGTTGAAAGGTTTAAAAGTATAGAACCTAACTTCTAAAGTGTATTAAAAAAGTCTTTGCAAGGAGTTTTACAAAATGATGCGGCAATCTCAACTTTTGAAGTCAGAAAGTTATAACTATGTGCTACTTTTGAGATACTAAATTCGAATTCCCAAAATCTAATTCAAATCGTAACGAATCTTCTCAATTAATTCTGGGTAATTTTTATAAAGCACAAATTCACCATCTTTTATGTACGATATTTTTCCAGTTTCTTCTGAAACAGCTAAACAAAGTGCATCTGTTTTTTCTGTAATTCCAATAGCTGCTCTGTGTCTTAACCCAAAACGAGAAGGCAATGTCTTTTTAGAAAGCGGTAAAATAATTCTGGTAGCAATTATAAAATTATCTTTTACAATCATAGCACCATCGTGTAAAGGGCTATTTTTATAAAAAAAACTTTCTATAATAGGTTGATTTATTTCTGCGTTCATAGTATCTCCTGTATTTTTTACAAAATCTAGATTATGAGTGCGCTCTAAAACAATTAAAGCCCCAGTTCTTGTAGATGCCATAGCTTCGCAAGCAGCTACAATAACTTCTACATTCATATTGGTATGAATTTCAGTTTTAAGAAATTTTAGTTGTTTTAAAAAGCTCCGTTTGTTTGTAAAGTTTGTAGATCCTAGCATTAATAAAAATTTACGAACCTCTGGCTGAAATACAATTAAAATGGCAATTGCACCTACGCTAATTAATGTGCCCAGTAAACCACTAAGCATTTCCATTTGAAGCGCTTGTGTTATTTTCCAGATTAAAACAACCAATGCAATTCCAATAAATATGTTAATTGCTACGGTTCCTTTTAATAATTTGTAGATGTAATAAAGTAATACAGCAACCAATACTATATCTAGTGCATCAAGAAAAGTGAAATCTAAAAAATCTAGCATTGGAAATATTTTTGGTAAAAATATAAAAAAGATTGCATACTAAATAACTAATCGCAACCACAATCTGGAACTTTCGCAGGATCAAAAATAAATTCTAAATTATTTATTAAAATTCCTGGATTAGAAATTGATTTTATAAGTGTTAAATAGTACAAATAGTCTTGGTATAATAAATCTTGGTTAAAGTTTAAATGAAGCATTGTTTTATTTCCTTCAGAAGAAAAATCAATAAATTCCAGCAGGGTAGTTTTTAGTTCTCCATCTTCCATTTTAGCATCATTAATCCACGTGTTTTTAGGATTAAAAGTCAGACTTATGTTGTAGTAATTTAAATAGTTCTCGCTATTTTCTTTAATGTATGTTTTAGATAAAATACTATCCTGTTTAAAAACTACACCATCAAATTTAACAAATGAAAGTTTATCAGAAATGGTATCTGCATAACTAAAATAATCGAATCTTCCTTTTTTAGAATGGATGCCATTGGCATGTTTGTATTGAAATTTGCTTATAGATGGAATTATAGCTTTTAAAGGTAGTTTTCTATCAATATTATAAATCCAGTGTGTTGAACTTATGGTATTTTTTCTGTTGATGTTTGCAATTGTATCGTTGCCTTTAACTTCAAAAAACATCCAAATTTGAGAATGGTCTTGTAATTCTTGTATTCCTTTTGCCGCTAAAACAGGAACTTTTAATTCTTTTTTGTTGCAACTAAAAAGTGCTAATGGAATTAATATGTATAAGAGGTTTTTCATTTTATTTATTTAATAATTCTATAATTTTAATAGTTTCAACAGCTTCTTTTACATCGTGTACTCTTAAAATAGCTGTGCCGTTTAAAACTGCAATTGTATTTGCAACTGTTGTAGCATTTAATGCTTTTTCAGGTGTTAATTCTAGCGGTTTGTAGAGCATAGATTTTCTAGATACACCTGTTAATAGTGGGATTTCTAAATTTTGAAAAAGTGCTAAGTTATTTAACAGCGAATAGTTTTGTTCAATAGTTTTTCCAAACCCAAAACCAACATCTGCAATAATATCGTTTACGCCCAAAGCACGTAATTCAAATATTTTTTTAGAAAAGAAATTCAAAATATCTGTGACTATATTTTTATAAGTTGGGTTGGCTTGCATATTTTGCGGTGTACCTTGCATATGCATTATAATATAAGGAACCTGAAGTTTTGCAATTGTTTTAAACAGTGTAGGATCTATGCTTCCGGCTGAAATGTCGTTTATTATGCAAGCACCACTTTCTATACATTTTTCTGCAATATTACCTCTAAAAGTATCAATTGAGATTAGTATTTCTGGAAATTCTTTAACCAATGTTTTTACAACAGGTAAAATGCGTTCTAATTCTTCTTGTTCAGAAATATGTTTTGCTCCTGGACGCGATGAATATGCGCCAACATCAATAAAAGTGGCACCTTCAGCTAACATTTTTTCAACTTGAGAAATAATTTCGGTCTCATTTTTATATTTTCCACCATCAAAAAAAGAGTCAGGGGTAATATTTAAAATACCCATCACTTTTGGTGAAGTTAAATCTATTAAAGTACCATTGCAATTAATTGATTTCATTATTTTACTACTTTATTTATAACGGCTGTTAAAGTTGGCGCTTTATAACTGAACATTTTTGCTAATAAGTCATCTGTAGAATCACTAATAATTAACATTTCTTTGTTGGATTGTTTTAAGTAACCTTCAGCTACCATAACGTCTAATTGTTTAATTAAATGATTAAAAAAACCATTGGTGTTTAAAATTCCAACAGGTTTTTGTTCAATACCAAGTTGACTTAATGTAAGAGCTTCAAAGATTTCATCTAAAGTACCAAATCCACCAGGCAATGCAATATAACCATCAACCAATCTACTAATTTTAACTTTTCTTTTACTCATTGTTTTGGTAACAATCATTTCGGTAATATTTGTATGCGCAACTTCTTCGTGGCGTAATAAACCTGGAATAACACCAATAACTTCACCTTTTTTTTCGATAATTGTATCTGCAATTATACCCATCATTCCAATTTTTCCACCACCATATACCAATCCAATATTGTTATCAGCAAAATACCTACCAAGCTTTATGGCATCATTTTTATAAACTTCATTAAAACCAAGGCTAGAACCACAAAAAACGGCAACTTTCTTCATTATTTTATAATTGATTTTTTAATTCATTAAATTTGTTCGAAATTTACGCAAATAATTAAAGTTACATGCAACAAACTTCAAAACAATATAACGACATTATTGCAAAATGCCGTTCACTCTACATAAATAAGTTACAAGATTATGGCGCTGCTTGGCGTATTTTAAGATTACCATCTTTAACCGATCAAATTTTTATTAAGGCACAGCGTATTCGTCAATTACAACAAAATAGTGTTCGTAAAGTAGATGAAGGTGAGGTTTCGGAGTTTATAGGAATTATTAATTATTCTGTAATGGCTTTAATTCAATTGGAAAAAGGAGTTGTTGAGCAACCAGATATTTCGAATGAATTAGCAGTTGAATTGTACGATAAGCATATTGCAATTACAAAACAATTGATGGAAGATAAAAACCACGATTATGGAGAGGCTTGGAGAGATATGCGTGTAAGTTCTTTAACAGATTTAATTCTTCAAAAATTATTGCGCGTGAAACAAATTGAAGATAATAAAGGAAAAACCATTGTTTCTGAAGGGATTGATGCAAATTATCAAGACATGATTAATTATGCTGTTTTTGCTTTAATACATATAAATGAACAAAAATAAATTTTTTTAAATGAAACGAGCATGCTAAAATATTTATCACTCAAGAAGATGATTAATAGCGAACAGCATGTGACCATTGAAAAACAATAATTATAAACACATGAAATTACTTGTACACCTCTCTCGATTAATTGTAGCTATAACATTCATTTTCTCAGGTTTTGTAAAACTAGTAGATCCCTTAGGTTCGGCTTATAAATTTCAAGAGTATTTTGGAGCAGATGTATTAAATCTAGAATTTCTAATTCCCTATGCGTTGCCATTTTCTATTGTGTTAATTTTAGCTGAAATAGTTTTAGGAGTGCTGTTGTTAGTAGGTTATTTGCCAAAGTTAACTGTGTGGAGTTTATTAGCTATAATTAGTGTTTTTATTTTCTTGACCTGGTATTCAGCATATTATAATAAAGTTACAGATTGTGGTTGTTTTGGTGATGCAGTAAAACTGTCGAGCTGGGGAACTTTCTATAAGAATATAGTGTTAATTGTATTTATTTTAATTTTAGTTAAAGGATATAAGCAAATAACACCTTTATTTAGTTTGGCATTTGCTAAATGGACCACTTTTCTTTCGTTTTTTGTGTTTCTTTATATTGTATACTATGTATTAATTCATTTGCCAATAATTGATTTCAGACCCTATGCAATAGGTAAGAATATTCCAGAAGGAATGGAATATGTTGGTGAAAAAGAGCCTGCAATTCACGATTTTTATCTAGAAGCTGAGGATGGAGAAGAATTAACAAATACTATTTTAGAAGCAGCTAATGTATTGCTGGTTGTTACTTATAATATTGATATTAGTGACAAGCAAGGTTTTGCTACCATAAAAGAAGCTACAGATAAAGCTTTAAAAAATGGGTATAAAGTGTATGCGTTATCTGCATCTATGAATGAAGATTTTATTAAAATTAAAAATGAATACAATTTAAATTTTGATATGCTCTTTGGTGATGAAACCATGTTAAAAACTATTATTAGATCTAATCCAGGAGTTATTACTTTAAATACAGGTACTGTAATGGGTAAATGGAGTTGGACTGATGCTGATAAAATTACATTTAATTAATGAAACGAGTATGCTAAATACTTTATCAAGCTACAAAATAACTCATAACATTGAACCTGCCTGTATGGTAGGTTGGCAACAAACTAATGCTGAGTCTTTCTATCCCATTCAAGATAAGCTACAGTTAAAGTATGTTATTTAATCAATAATTAGAGAGCTACATGAAACCATTATTACTAATTTTTTTTGGAGGAGGATTTGGCAGTGTTCTTAGGTATATAATTGGTAAATGGCTGAATAATACTGAAAACACTATACCTTATGGCACTTTTTTAGTAAATGTTTTAGGGAGTTTAATTATTGGAATTGTTTTAGGCTATGCTGCAAAAGTTTCTAACACTTCCAATAGTTATGTTTTTTTATTGGCTACGGGTTTCTGTGGAGGGTTTACAACTTTTTCTGCTTTTGCTTATGAAAATCACCTTTTTCTAAAAAATGGTGATTACTTTTCTTTTCTAATTTACGCTTTGGGCTCTCTTATTTTGGGTTTACTAGCAGTTTTTGTAGGTTTCTATTTTTCAAAAGTATTTTAATTTACCTTTTTTATGTTCTCATTTAACCGCTGTTTTAAATAGAGGCATTTCTGCACGTCTTAATATGATAAAATAGCACATAAATATTTATATACCTTTGAAAAAATAGGGTATAATAATTAAATATGTGTAAAAATGATGCATCACCCCTTAAAAAATTAGGGGGTGTTGAATTATAAATATATTTTTGTCAGGAAATCAATTATAAAAATCACTTTATTATGAAGAAAATTGAAGTTATTATTAGAAAATCAAAATTTGATGAAGTAAAAGAGGCTTTGCATCAAATTGAGGTCAATTTTTTTAGTTACTGGGACGTAACTGGAGTTGGAAACGAAAAACAAGGGCATGTTTATAGAGGTGTTAGTTATAGTACATCAGATATTCAGCGAAGATTTTTATCAATTGTTGTTTCAGACCCCTTTTTGGAAATAACTATTGATGCTATTTTAAAATCTGCTGGCACTGGTGTTGTAGGAGATGGGAAGATATTTGTTTCAGAAATACAAGAGGCATATAGAATTAGAACAAAAGAAAAAGGAATTGAATCTTTAAAATAAGCAACTATTAATTATGGAAGAAACACTATTTACAATAAATAATGTATGGATGATGATCTGTACAGCATTGGTATTTTTAATGCATTTAGGATTTTCATTATTGGAAATTGGATTAACAAGACAAAAAAACACAATAAACATATTATTTAAAAATGTATTTATAATTTGTATAGGACTTATTTTATATGCATTTGTCGGATTTAACTTAATGTATCCTGGAACATTTTTAGCAGGAATAATTCCTGATTATTTTATTGATTTATTTGGATTGAACATGCCTGATAATGGCTTAACGGCAAACTATGCAGATGGAGGCTATACGTATTGGACCGACTTTTTATTTCAAGGAATGTTTGCAGCTACAGCAGCAACCATAGTATCTGGTGCAGTAGCAGAAAGAGTTAAATTAGGCTCGTTTATGGTATTCACTATAATATATGTTGGTTTTGTATATCCAATAGTTGGTTCTTGGAAATGGGGAACAGGCTGGTTAGATACTTTAGGGTTTTATGATTTTGCAGGATCTACATTGGTACATTCTGTTGGTGGTTGGGCTGCTTTAGTAGCGGTATGGTTATTAGGTGCAAGAATAGGGAAATTTAAGAAGGATGGTTCTGTTGGAGCAATTCCGGGGCATAGCATGCCATTTGCAACCGCAGGAGTATTTATTTTGTGGTTAGGTTGGTTTGGTTTTAATGGAGGTTCAGTACTTTCAGCAAACCCGGGTGCTACATCTTTGGTTTTAGTTACTACTTGTATTGCTGCTGCTTCTGGAGGATTGAGTGCCTTTTTAGTATCACTTTTTAAATATAAACAATACGATTTATCTATGTTTTTAAATGGTGTTTTAGGAGGATTGGTTGCAATTACAGCCGGTGCAGATGTTATGAGTGTAACAGATGCGATTCTAATAGGTTTTATTGGGGGCGCTTTAATTGTTTTAGGTGTTGCATTTATTGACAAACTAAAATTAGATGATCCGGTTGGTGCAATTGCAGTACACTTAATATGTGGAATTTGGGGAACTCTAGCTGTTGGAATTTTTGGAGATTTAGCAGGATGGAAACAATTAGGGTATCAAGCAACAGGTGTAATTGCGGTTGGTGTAACCTGTTTAATTGCTTCATATATAATAATTAAAATATTAAAAAGTACCGTTGGTATTAGAGTTTCTAAAGAAGAAGAGCAGGAAGGTTTGGATATTTTTGAACACGGAATGGATGCGTATCCAGATTTCCGTTTAAATCAGCATTAACAATTTGGTTGGTAGCAGATTCTAGCTACCAACTATTTATCAAAATTATATTTTATCAAAAACACTATAACTAAATAAGTTATAAGGGAATCTATTGACTAAAATTAACTATAAAAAACAATAACAGATGAAATTAATAAAAAAATGTTTAGCAATAAGTGTTTTATGTATTACCGTTTTTACATCAAATGCTCAAGAAATTAAAGAATCAAAATTAACATTCGATATTGGAGTAGATCTTGCAAGCAGGTATATTTGGAGAGGTTTACAATTTTCAGACTCACCAGCCTTACAGCCTTATGCTGAATTAACTTCAGGTAATTTTACCTTAGGAGCTTGGGCTTCTTATGAAACTGGCGGACAGGTGGTTGGTCAGGAATTTGACCTGTACGCAACTTATAATATAAATGCTTTTACAATTGGTTTAACAGATTACTCTTTTCCTGTAGATTTAAATTCTGATGGTTATTTTAATATGAAAAACCATATTGGTGAAGCAATAGTATCTTTTGCGGGGGTTAAAAAATTCCCAATCTCTTTTATGTTAGGTGTAAATGTTTATAACGATGAAGATAATGCTGTATATACTGAAATAGGCGTTCCTTTTATAATTGGAGATTATGAATTAAGTGCTTTCTTAGGAGCTGGAAATAATATGTACACGACCGATGCTGATTTTTCGGTTACTAATATTGGTTTTTCCGCTTCAAAAGATTTAAAAATCACGGATACATTTAGTTTGGGTTTAACTGCTTCAACTATTTTTAATCCTGATACAGATGATGCTTATTTGGTATTTATGTTTTCTCTTTAAAATAAGAGTTTATAACTTTAGAAATACTGTTTAATGGTAGACTGAAAAGCTGTAAATAAAAACAGCTAACTATTTAATATGTTTTCTCATACGCTTTTACTCCTGCTAAAATTGCAATAGGTAAATCGTTTTCACGAGGAGGAATTGGACAAGAATATTTATAATTATAGGCACAATACGGATTGTAAGATTTATTAAAATCTATTACAATAGTATTGCTGCCTTTTTTTGGTATTTCTAAATCTATATAACGTCCACCACCATAAGAAGTTGTTCCATTTGTAGTATCGTTAAAAGGTAAAAAAAGTTGACTTTCATTATCAAAAGAAGTCATAGAATTTTGATGTTGATAAATGCTTAATTCTAAATCTTTTCCGTTTAAAACAAATGTTGCAATACCATATTTTCTATACAAAGGTAACCGTTCTGTTGTAGTTGGCATTGCAAATACTGGTGTGTTGGGAGTTAATTTAAAATTCGCTTCAACTCTGTAAGTCGAATCAATATCAAAAAATACTAGCGATTTAAATGTTTTTAAATCTTCTTTTGTTAAAGGAGACGCTTCTGCACTTGCATATTGTGTGTTTAATTTATATTGAAACTGTTTTACTTCATCTTTATAAGAGTGTGTATTTTTTGTACAATTTGTAAATATAAAAAGTGAACATATAATAATTGTAAGTTGCTTCATTCCTATAAATTTTAATTTTTAATATACAAAAATAGCATAGTTGCATTTAAAAAGTATAGTAAATAAAAAAAATAGTGTAGTTTTGAATTAAATAAGAATTAATCTCATGAAAAATTATAAACAATACAATACGGTATGTACGTGGTTTTTAAAAAACTGCTGAGCAATGTATAGGTTGTAATTTTTCATAAATAAATAACATCAATTCATTTTAAACTCAGCAACTTGCTGGGTTTTTTAGTTTTAAACAATGGTACTAAAAATAGTAAAATCATACAAAGATTCGTTTAGCGGACTGTCAAAAGAAATTTGGTGGTTGGCGTTAATCACTTTTATAAATAGGGCAGGAACTATGGTGTTGCCTTTTCTTTCGTTGTATTTAACCGAAGATCTAAATTTGTCTTTATCGGAAGTTGGTTGGATTATGACCTGTTTTGGAGTTGGGTCTTTGCTAGGGTCTTGGTTAGGAGGAAAGTTAACCGATAAAGTGGGGTTTTATAAAGTAATGTTTTGGAGTTTATTAACTACAGGTTTTTTATTTATTACCTTACAATTTGTACATACTTTTATTGGATTTGCTATCGGAATTTTTATAACAATGACTGTTGCAGATACGTTTAGACCAGCAATGTTTGTTTCGTTAAAAGCATATAGCAAACCAGAAAATCAAACACGCTCCTTAACTTTAGTTCGTTTGGCAATTAATTTAGGGTTTTCTTTTGGGCCTTTTTTGGGTGGAATTATTATTGCAAGCTTAAATTATTCTGGATTATTTTGGGTTGATGGTATTACTTGTATAGCAGCAATCTTTTTAATGAAATTAGTATTACATCCTAAAAAGCTTAAAAAATCAACTGAAGAGGTTGTTGAGGTGTTTTCAGAAAACAGTGCCATTTCTGTTTTTAAAGACTATCCGTATATAGTTTTTTTAACAGTAGTATTTATAATGGGTTTTATTTTTTTACAATTATTTACAACCATGCCTTTATATTATAAAGAAGTACATACGCTTTCCGAAGTTCAAATTGGTTTGTTAATGTCGCTTAATGGTTTTTTTATTTTCTTATTTGAAATGCCTTTAATACATGCAATAGAAAAAACACTGATTAATAGAATGAAAATTATTACGTGGAGTTTAGTGTTGATGGCATTGAGTTTTTTAGTGTTAAATGTTTCTAATTGGTTCGGGATTTTAATTGTTGGTATGTTATTAATAACCATTGGAGAAATGTTGGCATTTCCTTTTACAAATAATTTTGCAATGAACAGGGCTCCAAAAGGAAAAGACGGAATGTATTTAGCATACTATACCATGGCATTTTCTTGGGCACATATATTTAGTGCTAAAACAGGAATGGAAATAATAGATAGATTCGGTTTCAATGTAAATTGGTTCTTTATGGGAGGTCTAGGTTTATTGGCCGTTGTTTTAATGCTTTTTTTAAATCGACTTTTGAACAAAGATAAGGTATAAAGTAGCTTTTTAAAAGATTTAAAACTTCTATTAGAATGAAGAATAATCAGTTAGAAATTTTATTTACCTATTTAGGCTTTTATGTAACTTCTGCCGATTTTTGTTGAGGTTTAATTTCGACTTTTCTTTTAATATTGGGTTTTCGTTTTAAATTTAAAAAATAGCTTTCGTAATATTTAAATGAAAAATGAGATAGAATAATGGTGAGTATCAGCACCGTTACGTTGATAATAATGATATCTAAAACATAAGGAAAACCAAGTTTAGAAATTACTTTTAAATAAAATAATCCTACCAAATGCATAATTATAGCGTGATACATATAAATTCCATAGGAGATTTTTCCAAGATAATTTAGAGGTTTGTTCTGAAGGATTTTAATTGGTTTTAAAGCTAAAGCTGCAACTGTAAATCCAAATAAAATGAAGCTAAAAAGCGTATAATAAAATAGGTTAAAATTATTTTTAAATATAGTTGTTGTAAAATAAACGATAAATGTTATCAAAATAGGATATCGTAATTTTTTAATTAAAATTTGAAACGTTTTTTGATTAAATAAAATAGCACACAACCCTCCAAATGAAAAGAAAAAGAATAACATTTTATATTTTATAAGAAAATCTAAATCTTCTGAAAAAAACAGTAAAAAATAAAGGGTGGTAAAAGCTCCTAAAAATAATAAGACTCTTTTTATAGGAAGTATCAAAAATAGCGGTGCAATAAATAAATAGAATTGTTCTTCAATCCCAATAGACCATAGAATTTCTAAGATTCCTCCAGGGCGATAGGTGCTAAATATATTTGGGAAAAAAGATATAGCCAATAAGAAACCAGATAAAAAATCATAATTATTCTCGAATTCAAAACCGAAAAAAGGTAAAATAAAATGATAGTGTAAAAAGCCGTATGTTAAAATTAAATAATACAATGGAAAAATTCGTAAAATACGTCTTAAATAAAAACCTTTTAAATCAATAGAATTTGTATATTTTTTTTCATTAAAAAGTTGCTTAATAATTAAGAAGCCACTTAATGAAAAAAACATATAAACAGCTTCTGTTCCTTTATTAAAAATAGCTAAATCATTATAAAATGGAAAATCTCTACTTTTGCTAAACTGAGCTATATGAAATATAACTACCAAAAATGCTAAAATAGAGCGAATTGGGGTTAAATTTGGAATACGTTTTAGTTTCGTTAAACTATTCATGTAATATTTTTCTTTAAAATAATTTAACTGTTAAATATCTATTTACCTTGTTTTTATATTTTAAATATTCATTATTGTGAACGGATTGTAAATAGTTTTCTTCTTCTAAAATCATTTTATGAAAAACGATTACAAGTATTAAGTAAAAGAACAATAAAATAATAGATGGAAAAATTAGAATGTATCCAAAAATTAAAATGTCGTATGAAAGAAAATATGGGTTACGACTAATACTGTAAATTCCTGATGTAACTAAAGCTGTTTTTTGATTGTATTTTATTCCTACTCTCCAAGAGTTTTTCATAGCAATTAGTGCTAAAATTCCTAAAATAAATCCAATAGAAACAATAACTATTCCTATTGTTTTTATAAGTGCGTATTCCAACAAGTCTATCTCTAGAATCCAATCAGGTTCAAGTATTGTTAATCGTAAAAAAATCAAAATATACACTACTGTTGAAATTAGGATGGAGCTTGTTAATTTTTTTGATTTTCCTCTTATTGAAGTTTTAGTTGACAAATAAGTTTTGATATTTTTAATTGCAAAAGCTAGTATAAAAAAAATAAGAATTAGTCCTAAATATATTTTTTCAATCATTTTATTTTTTTCATTTATGAATATTTAGCAGCATTCAAATTCTTAGAATTACAACTGCCGGTTAAAGGTACTAAAACCATTAAAAAATAATTTGTGAAATTCTAATTTTCAATACTAAAATGGCATCTTTAAAAGTTAAGTTGTAACCATATTTCTATTTTAAGAGTCATACATACAACATTTTTAAGCAGATTGCGTTAATTGCATTACAAACTACTATGTTATGTTTAAACAATTTTTTTGGATGTGCTCTGGCGCAGATACCAATATTTTAAAAAATAGTTCTAAAGGTGAACAAACAAAATTTGCTGGTATAGGAGGTACTGTCTTTTTTACTGCATTAATGGCTTTTATTGCAGCTAGTTATGCATTGTATACAGTGTTCGATTCTTATATTACTGCAATTTTATTTGGGTTGGTTTGGGGATTGCTTATTTTTAATTTAGATCGTTTTATTGTTTCTACTATTAAAAAACAAGACAATAAATGGAAAGAAATTTTACAAGCCACACCACGAATTATTCTTGCTATAATTATAGCAATAGTTATTTCTAAACCTTTGGAAATGAAGATTTTTGAAAAAGAAATAAATCAGGTTTTACTAACTCAAAAAAACGAGCTAACACTTTCAAATAAAAATCAAATTTCCGATCAATTTACGCCAGAAATTACCAAGTTGGAACTAGAAATTAAGCAATTAAAAGAAGAAATTTCGAACAAAGAAATAGAAACCAATCAGCTATATGCTACTTATATTTCTGAGGCAGAAGGTACTGCTGGTACAAAATTATTAGGTAAGGGACCCGTTTACAAAGAAAAACGCGAAAAACACGACGCATCTTTAGCTGAATTACAACAATTAAAAAAGAATAACAATGTAAAGATTAGTGAAAAAGAAAGTCAAATTTTAGGATTAACAAATCAGCAAAAAGAACAAGTAATTACCACCCAACCAATAATTGATGGTTTTGATGGTTTAATGGCAAGAATTAATGCGTTGAATGAATTACCTTGGCTACCTTCTTTTTTTATTTTCTTATTGTTTTTAGCAATTGAAACTTCTCCTATATTTTCAAAATTAATTGCTCCAAAAGGTGAATATGATTTTAAAATACAGGATATAGAAAACGCGGTAAAAACTTGGGTTTATCAAAAGGAACAACAGCGTAGTAATGTACTTAAAACAGATAGGGAGCTTAATAATAAAATTTATAACGACCTTTCCGAAGAACAAGAATTGTACAACTATAAAAAACAAAAGGCTCGAGAAATTTTACAATTACAGGCAGATGCCTTTTATAAATCTCAAAAAAATACAGTTGGGTAAAGTTCTTTAACATAATGATAAAAAGTATTTCAGTAGTAACGAGCGCTAAATAATGTTACCCTAAATCTGTTTGCTACTGAGCGGAGTCGAAGTGTTGATTTCGAGCCTCATGATGTAGTTATTTTTTTATAATCTCGTAAAAAATTGTTTGTTATTAGTAAACACAGTAAAAAAAGTTATTTCTTAATTTCACGTGCAGGATTTCCTACAAAAAGACTATTATCTGGAACATCCCTAATAACCACAGTTCCAGCACCAATGGTTACCCATTTTCCAATAGAAATTCCTTGAATAATTTGCGCACCTATTCCTATATGACTTCCTTCGCCAATTTTTACATTACCTGCCAAAGAAGCATTAGGAGAAATATGTACAAAGTCTTCCAATTCACAATCGTGTTCTACAATAGCACCAGTATTAATAATACAATGCTTACCTATTTTTGCCGAAGCATTTACAACAGCATTTGCTAAAACAGCAGTACCTTCATTAATTGAAGCATATTTAGAAATACAGGCATTTGCATGTATTACAGTACCATAGTTTGCCTTAATATTTTCTGAAATTAACTTTCTAACGCTATTATTACCAACACATATAAATAATTCTTTGATGCGTTGTTTATCAAAAGTTTGATATTTAAAAATGGGGATGTTTAATATTTTTTTTAAATTAATATTATCATCAAATATACCCTCAATTTTTTTTGAAGTTGAAGATTCTATACTATCTATAACCACTTTACAGTGACCACTTGCTCCATATAAATACATACTTAATTATTTCCTTTAAATCGATTCATTACAATTGTTGAACTCGCATAAATACCTTCAGATTTTATCACTTTCTGAAATGTTTTAATACTAATTTTCACATCTAATTTAAAACTAAGATGTTGCACATACCAAATATCATATTCAAATTTTTGTTGCCAACTTATAGCATTTCTACCATTTACTTGAGCCCAACCAGTAATACCTGGCTTCACATTATGACGCTTTTTTTGTTCGTTATTATACAGGGGTAAGTATTCTGGCAGCAGTGGTCTAGGGCCAATTAAACTCATATCTCCTTTAAGCACGTTTATTAGTTGTGGAATTTCATCTAAAGAAGTTTTTCTAACAAAATTACCAACCTTTGTAAGACGTAAGTCATCATTTAATAAATTACCCTGAGCGTCTTTTTTATCATTCATTGTTTTAAATTTAATAATTTTAAACAATTGTCCGTTTAAGCCAGGTCGCATTTGAAAAAAAAATGGTTTTCCATTAGTTGCAATAGCTAATAATAGCGTAATTATGGCCAAAATGGGAGCTAATAGTAGCAGCCCAATAAAGGAAAGTAAGACATCCAAAAATCTTTTTATGAACGATTTGTACACTTCTTTTTTATGTAAAATTACAATTTTTACCGTAGAAAAAAATAATTTATAGTACAAACCTGTTTTTTGAAATGTAACCTTAAAGAATCAGTCCTCAACCTTTCTTAACTAGAAGAGGGCTGAGGACTGTTGTTTTTTAATTCTATACTTTTTGGTATAAAATTCCAAAAAAGAGTTTTACTCGAAGTGATGTTTATAAAAATGTAACATCAACATTTGTTATTATTTCCAGAAAACGGCATATAATGCAACTAAAATTATCATAATTGCAAACGCTCCAATATTAAATAGTGGACTTGTTTTAAACAATTCTTTAGAAATTTCGATTCCTTTTTCATCATCTTTTCCTTTATGCTGGAAGTAACTTACAAGTGCAATTACTAACATAGTAAGTACTGCAGTATAGCCCATTTGATCCATCCAAGGTAGGTCTAAAAACAATGCATTTGTAGACCATCCTTTTGGGGCAACCTTAAAGTACATTGCAATTGGAATAGAAGTTAAAGCACCTATAATTGCACCTTTATTTGTTGTTTTCTTCCAAAATAATCCAAGCATAAATACCGCTAAAATTCCCGGAGATACAATTCCTGTATATTCTTGTATAAATTGAAAAGCTTGATCTATACCACCTAATAACGGAGCCATAATACTTCCAATTATTAATGCAATCGCAGCAGAAATTCTACCAACATTTACAGTAGCTTTATCACTTGCATTAGGATTGATATACTGCTTATAAATATCCATTGTAAAAATGGTTGAAGTTGAGTTTAACATAGAAGCTAAAGATGAAACAATGGCTGCTGCCAATGCAGCAAACGCAACACCTTTCATACCAGTTGGTAAAAATTGTAACAACCAAGGATATGCTCTATCTGCTTCTTCTAATGAAGGTAAGTTTTTTAAACCTGCAGCTCCTAAACGTGCCATAATCTCTGGATCGTTTACCATAACATACGCTGCAATACCTGGTACAACTACAATTAAAGGAATTACTAATTTTAATCCTGCAGCTAATAAAATACCCTTTTGAGATTCTTTTAAAGATTTTGCTGCTAATGTTCTTTGAATAATATATTGGTTAAAACCCCAATAGTATAAATTTGCAACCCATAATCCACCTACTAAAACACCAATTCCAGGTAAGTTTTTAAACTCAGGGTTTGATTTATCTAAAATCATAGCAAAACGATCTGGAGCAGCTTCATAAACAGTTTTAATTCCCGCTATAACACCTTCGCCACCAGATACAGTATTAAGTGCAATATAAGTTGTAACCAATCCTCCTAAAATTAAAAATACTACCTGAATAACATCTGTCCATGCAACAGCTGAAAGTCCGCCATATAATGAATACGCTGCTGCAAATAATGCTAAACCAATTACACCGTATACCATTGGTACGCCCATTATGGTTTCTAATGCTAAAGAACCTAAATACAATACCGAAGCTAAGTTTACAAACACATATAAACCAATCCAAAATACGGCTAAAATGGTTTTTAAGTTTGTAGAAAATCGTTTTTCAACAAATTCTGGAATGGTATACAATCCTTTTTCAATAAAAATTGGTAAAAAGTATTTACCAACAATTATTAAGGTAATTGCAGCCATCCACTCGTAAGATGCAATTGCTAAACCTAAAGCAAAACCAGACCCTGACATTCCAATAAACTGTTCTGCTGAAATATTTGCAGCAATTAATGAAGCTCCAATTGCCCACCAAGGAAGCGATTTACTAGCTAAAAAATAATCTTCTGCATTTTTTTCGTGTCCTTTTTTATCTCTAGACACCCACAAACCTACACCCAATATTAAAATGGCATAAGCTATAAAGATGAAATAATCCCAAAATCCGAAATGTGAAGTCATAATAATACTTATAGTTTAGTTAATTTATTCTTTAAATTTAATTGCTATTTATTTTTATCAATAGCTAAAAGTTTCTTTTTTTTATCTTGATTTTAACCGATCGAATTTAGTAATTTTCTATGATTTAGTGTATTGTTAACAGCTAATTTTTATATAGAAAATGCACTTTAGATCTCCTGAATTTTAAATTTAATTTATTACTCAACTGAGGTTCCTTCACTCGGATTTGCTTCAAAAGCGGTTAATTTAATATTGAATTTATTAAAATAAGCTTCAGATGCTGCCTCCGTAAATACTGCTACTTCATCTTTATGAACAATATTTATTGTACAACCTCCAAAACCGCCACCCATCATACGCGCACCAATTACTGAATCATATTTTTTTGAAAATTCGACTAAGAAATCTAATTCTTGACAACTTACTTCATACAAATTAGACAGTCCATTGTGAGTTGCATACATGTTTGCACCTAAAATAGCTAGATTGTTATTTTTTAAAGCTTCAACCGAATCTAAAACACGTGTTTTTTCTTCAACAACATAGGTGCATTTGTTGTACATATCTTCAGTAAATATTTCTTTAAATGTTGCTAATATTTCAGAAGAAACATCGCGTAAAGATTTTATAGTTGGATATTTCTTCTGAATAATTGAAACACCTTGCTCACATAAACTTCTGCGTTTATTGTATTCGCCATCAGCCAAATTATGTGATACATTGGTGTTTAACAATAGTATTTTATAAGGTTCTATATGAATGGGTACGTATTCATAATTTAAAGATTGACAATCTAATAAAATTACATTTCCAGCTTTACTCATTACTGAAGCAAACTGATCCATAATACCACATTTTGTACCTACATAATTATGTTCAGCACGTTGCCCAATTTCAACAAGGGTAATTTTAGACAATTTTAAGTCAAATAATTCATTTAAACCATAGGCAATACCACATTCTAAAGCTGCTGAAGAACTGATTCCAGAACCAACAGGGATGTCACTAGTAAAAATGCAATCAAAACCTTCTAATTTATTAGAAAGCTGTTGAATTTCAAAAATAACACCTAAAATATAATTTTCCCATTGCTGCTCACTTGGTTTTACATTTTTTAAATCAAACGTAAAACTTGTATCAAAATTTTTACTGTAAACGTTACAGGTAGTTGGTGTACCGTTCTTTTTAAATTTAAATTGAATTTTTTTATCAATTGCGGTTGGCAGTACAAATCCGTTATTATAATCTGTGTGTTCTCCAATTAAATTAATTCTTCCAGGAGAGTTTATGGTTAGATTATAATGTTGCTCATTTAAATCCATTTATAATTAGCGTTTTAAAATAAATGTTTTTTTTACATTTATTAAATAAGAGTGCTAATTTACATCTTTTTGTAAAATATTAATACATTTTTTTGAAAAAGATAAAAAGTACAAAGCCTGAAATTAGAGCTTAGGTTTTTGGTTTTAGTATGAGGTACTAAAATAAATTACTCATAAACATTTAAATAGAAGAACTATTTCCAACTTCTGAAACTGGAACACACCCATTATATTCAACTGGAATTGGATTGTAATTTAAAATTTCTGTACCAACCTTTTTTGATGTATAGTACCCAAATAAAGTATATTCTCTAATACAGGTTAAATAGTTGTAAATAGCGTACAATTCCATATTTTCAACTGAGTTTTCATCTTTTTCTAATAATTTGAAAACATTTTTTTGATCTTCAGCAGAGAGTTTAAAATACTTAGAAAGAAGTATTAAAAACTCATCTTTGCTTCCTTCTAAAATACCTTTATCAAACATAACTTCAAATTTATGATGAAAAAATTGTGCACCTTTTGTAAAAATAGCTTGTTTATTTTTTGGAAGTACATCGTTTAAAACTAAATCTATAAATTTAGGTACTTGCAGGTCTAGTGCACCAACAGTGCTTGAAGCTGGTAAAATTAAATCTACTAAAATTTCAACTACATAAGCTTGTTTTTCATCTAAAAAAAGTGGTTTCCAATTTAAAGTTGGCTGTTTTTGACAAGAAACAAACAATTCTAATAATGTAGGAGTTGCAACAATACAACCCGTAGCTAATGCTGTTTTTTTAAGTAATTCCCTTCTTTTCATTTGATACTATTTTTTACTTAAATAGAGTGTGTTATTTTAAATCTAAAATTTTTTATTTTTAAGTTGGTCAACTGCATGTTTGGCTGCTCTTGCGGTTAAAGCCATATAGGTAAGTGACGGATTTTGATAAGCAGCTGATGTCATACAAGCGCCATCGGTTACATACACATTTAACACACTATGAAGTTGATTATTTTTGTTTAAAACAGAAGTTTTTGGATCTCTTCCCATGCGTGCAGTTCCCATTTCATGGATGGCATTTCCTGGAAAGCATGGCTCGTCATATCCTTTTACGTTTTTAAAACCAGCAGCTTTAAACATTTTTACAGCTTCTTGCATCATATCTTTCCGCATTTCTTTTTCATTTTCTTTAAATTCGCAATCAAAATTAACGGTTGGTAATCCCCATTCATTTAATTTTTTATGATTTAAAACCATTTTATTTTCATGATAGGGTAGACATTCTCCAAAACCAGTCATTCCAATTTTCCAAGGTCCAGGTTTAAAGAGTTCTTCTTTTAAATCTGTTCCAAAACTTAATTCTTTTATGGCTCTACTCCAACCTGTTCTACTGGCACTTCCTTGAAAACTATAACCTCTTAAAAAGTTGTGTTTTTCGGTTCCTTTTAAATTTCTAAACCTTGGAATATGAAAACTTGCAGGCCTTCTTCCTGTATAAAATTTATCGTCAAACCCTTCTATGGTAGCTGTAGCACCAACTTTAAAATGATGATCCATTAAATTATGTCCTAATTCGCCACTATCATTTCCCAAACCGTTTGGAAATCTTTTTGAAGTAGAATTTAATAAAATGGCTGTACTTGCAACTGTTGAAGCACAACAAAAAATTATTTTTGCAGAAAAGGTTATTTTTTCATGCGATTCGGCATCAATAACCTCCACACCTGTTGCTAGTTCTTTTTGCGCATCATATACAATTTTATGAACTATAGAGTTTGGTCTTAATGTCATATTTCCAGTTTTTTCAGCTGCTGGAAGTGTTGAAGAGTTACTACTAAAATAAGCTCCAAAAGGACAGCCTCTAATGCATCTATTTCTATACATACATTTACTACGCCCCACATGAACCTTGTCGCCTGTTAAATTTGCAAAACGACCTATGGTTAAACATCTATCGCTATAGTTTTCAGAAATTTTAGTTTTAAATTCATTTTCAACACAGTTCAAATCCATAGGCGGAGAAAAGATGCCATCAGGTAAATGTGGCAAGCCTAATTTTTCTCCAGAAACGCCTATAAATTCTTCAACTTTATCGTACCAGGGTGCAATATCTTTATATCTAATAGGCCAATCTACTGCAATATTTTCCTTTTTATTAGCTTCAAAATCTAAATCGCTTAAACGCAAACATTGTCTGCCCCAAGTTATGGAACGTCCACCAACATGATACCCTCTAATCCAATCAAAGCGTTTAGTTTCATTGTAAGGATGTTTTAAGTCGTTTACAAACCAATGCTTGCTTTTGTCTTTTGTTACATATCCAGAACGTTCTTGTTTTAGTTGAGTTTTAGCATCATTATCGTTGTTTAAACCTCTATATTTAAAATCCCACGGATCCATAGTTGCAGTTGGGTAATCTGTAATATGATTCACCATGCGTCCTCTTTCTAACACTAAAACTTTTAAACCTTGCTCGCAAAGTTCTTTTGCTGCCCATCCGCCAGAAATTCCAGTACCTATAACTATAGCATCGTAAATTTCTGTATTATCAATTGTATTCATTCAAAAATTACTAAATAAATTACGCGTATCTTATTTGCTTAAATCTTTAATTCTTATGTTTCTAAACTCTAGTTCAGAACCGTGACCTAAAAATGCGATATGCCCTTTTTTTCTTTTTAAACCAGGATGTTCTAAACCATCAACGGTTCCGTTTTTTGAGGCTTCCTTAATATTTCCATCAACAATTACTTCTCCGTTTAGTATAATTTTTATGGTATCACCTTTTACAATAACTTCTTGCTGATTCCATTGTCCAAGAGGTTTTAAATGTCCTCTTTTTGCAGCTATAATTCCATACACAGAACCATGATATTGGTAAGGTTCTAAATTTGCATAAATACTTGCAGTATTATCTAAAATTTGTAATTCTTTACCAACATAAGCAGCATCACCTTCAAGTGGAACATGGATACCTAAACCATTGTTTGCTCCAGATGTTAATTTGAATTCAAATCTAAAATTAAAATCTGAATATTCTTCGGCAGTATACAAATTTCCGTGTCCGCCTTGTTTTGGTCTTACTGCTATTTCATTATTTTCAACAGTATAATCGGTTTTATTTCCAATCCAATGGTCTAAATCTCTACCATTAAATAACGATTTAAAACCTGCTGCTTTTTCTGCATCAGATAATAAATCTGTACCCGATTTAATTTCGCGTACATAGATGTTTTTAAATCCTAAATCCTCTCCGTGTGCTTGTAATTCAATAGCTTCTTTTGTGAAAATAGGAAGTGCTCTATCCCAGTAATTTTCTAATATTACATTATCTGTAACCAAAACACCATTTAGGTAAACGGTAACACGTTCTCCAACCATTTTAATTCTAAAAGTATTCCATTCGTCAACTGTATTGTCGGCTACTTCTAACGGAATTCGTTCGTTTTTTTGATTGTTATACAAACCACCGCTACCTACTTGAGCACCAACCTTTGTAAGCGCAATATCCCAAATTTGAACTTGTGGCGTACCTCTTAAATAAATTCCGCTGTCGCCTCCATTGGTAATTTTCCAATCTACAAGCATTTCAAAATCGCCATAATCTTTAATAGTACAGATATTGTTATAACCTTCGCCTTTAAAACCAATAACACCATCTTTTATGTACCAATCCTTCATCATTTGTGCATTTGCTTTTGCTTGTGCTTTTGCCAATGCTTTTTTAGACATTTTATTTCTTGCAATAGGATTTTGTACCAATCCTTCCCAACCTGAAAAATCTGTACCGTTAAATATGGATACAAAACCTTCTTCTTGTGGCATATTATTTAAAAATTCAGTAACATCAATTTTAATATATTGACTATCTGGTCCTGTTAAATTATCAACACTATTTGTAACAATTTCTCTAACTAAATTTCCTTTTAAACCATCTTTTTTTCCAGGACTTGGCAATGCAATTTTAATTGCAGCATTTGATGCAGTTGCTTTTAATGCTGGATTGTTTAAATATTCTGAAACAAAAACCAATGCTAAAAATGTTTTAACATTCCCAATATTATTCAAGATGTTTTTTTGTTCATCTACTGAGGTTGCTAGCGGCATTAATTTTTTAAAAAGCAGTAATTTTTGATCATTTGGATACGATGAATTCCTTACTTGTACTAAATAATTATTAAATGCATTTTTTCTTAATTCGCTATCATTTATACTAGTAACAGCAGTAAATAAGTAAGGAAGTGCATTGTTGGTTCTCCAACTTGCCAATGCTTTTAAAGCTTCTAATTGTTGTTTTTTAGTAGTAGAATTTAACGATATTTCAACTAGTTTTAATGCTTCATCATTATTTAATGCTGGTAACACCGCTAATAAATTTTCGTTATTTTGAATGCTATTATAGGTGTTAAATATTAATTCGGAATGGTCTTCTTCTGAAGCATCTATTGTTGTAACAATTGCTTTCTGAATATTTCTAATATTTGTAAGATTTTTTTCAGATGTTAAAAGCTTTACAATTTCTGGAAGATTTTCAGTTGTTGATAATGAAGGTAATGCTTCAAAAATAGCTGTAGTTAAAGTTTCATTTTTCAAATTTAATAAGTGCACTACTTCTGTAAAATAATCTGAAGCTCTTTTTGCAGCTAAAACTTCAATTAAAACTTTTTTACCTTCAATAGTTGATTTTTCTATATTGCTTGCTAAAATAGCACCATCTTCAAGACTAGAAACTCTTAATAAAGTTTCTTTAATACTATTGTTTTTAACCTCGTTTTTAGTGTAAGTCAACAATTTTAATAGTAATGGTAGTGCTTTTTCTTTAGGTTGGTATGCTAAAGATTTAATTCCGGCAATACTTACTAAATCGTTTTTATCGTGGATTGCCGCAACAATACATTTTTCAAAAACAATACTTTCTTTACTATTTTGAAGTAATTTTAATAACTGAGGTTTTGCCTCTGGAGCCATTTTTTTATAGGCTTTTGCCCATTTAGTAACTTCAGCACTTGTAATATTATGTGCCGCTGCGTTAAAAACAGTGCCTCTGTAATTTGTATTTGAATGTTTTGCTTCTTTTAAAAGTGTTTTTATAAAATTAGCTTTATTATTTTCTCTTAATAAATGAATTCCAGCAGTTCTAAAATGCAATTGGTTTTCGGCTGTACAATTTTTAAGTAATAATTTACCTACTTCTTTACTTAGTTCAATTTTTCCTTCTTCTTTTAGTCTGTTACCATAGTTAATTAGTGCTAAAATTGCTTTGGAATCGTTTAAGGTGTAATTTGCATTTTTTGCGGCTTCTATTAATTTTCCCATAGCATTTACAGGAGCAATTTCAGCCAATGCGGTTAAAGCACTTTGCTGAATTATAATTGAATTAGCGTCTGTTAAGTCCTTAATATAAGTAGCAGCAGGCATATAGCGTAACTTTCCTAAAGCGCTTATTAATGAGGGTTTTATGTTGTTATCTGATGTTTTTAAAGCTTCGAAAATAACTTCTGAAGCGTTATCTGTTCCAATAGAAGTAATAGTTGCCAACGCAACATTGTATAATCTTGGCTTTGCTAAATATGGACTTAAGGCAGTTGCGCTTACATCACTTCCGCAAAGTGCCAAACGCTCAATTAAAAAGGATTGTATTTCAACATCGGTTTCTTTTTGAAGTGCTAAAAGGAATGTTTTTTCTACTGTATTTTTAGTAATTTGTTGTGCTGTTCCACCACTATATGTTGCTAAACTATTTAAAGCAAACCTAACTTGCGTGTCGTTTCCAGTTCCTGCAGGTACTAGCATATCGCAAAAAAGTAAGATTCCCTCAGAGTTTAGTTCTAAAATGTCATTCATTAATTGGTTGGTATGGTTGGCATTTTCGGTTGGAAACTGTGCTAATATATCGGCAACTTTAGTCTCTAAAGTTCTATTTATTTGTGCAGATGTAGTAGAGACAGCGCAAATAATTAATATAAATGTAATTAGTGTTTTTTGTGTATTTTTCATTTTTAATAAGTTTTATGCTTTTTAATATGCCCAAGAATTTCTTGAAGGTTGATCTAGTAGTCTGTTTGCTTCCTCATCATTAATAAATACTTGTTTAACAGGGTCGAACTCTAGAGTTCTTCCTAAACGCAAGGCAATAATTCCCATATTTACAATGGTTCCAGAACGATGTCCGTTTTCTTCATTTAAAGCAAATTTTTCGCGAGTTCTCACAGATTCAGAGAAGTTTGTAATTTGTTCCATTGGATCTGGAAGACTGTCTATTAATCCTTCAATATTAGGAATTGTAGATTTAAAGCCGTTGAATATTTTTCCATTTGGACCTTCAATATAAGCTGCATTTTTATCTTTATTTTCTCCGTCTAAAATAATCTGACAGCCGTCTGCATAGGTAAATGTTATTTTTCTCCAAGTTCCAATAGCATCATAATGTTGTTGTGGTGCATCTACTTCAACTTTAACAGGACTCGTTTCATCTTTTCCTAAAAAATATTGAACAGGATCTATATAATGTTGTCCCATATCACCTAAACCACCACCATCATAATCCCAATATCCTCTAAAGGTTGAATGTACTCTATGTGCGTTGTAAGGTTTTTCTGGTGCTGGGCCTAACCACATATTATAATCTAAATGAGCCGGAATTGTTTGTGGTGCTAAATTTTCTTTACCCACCCAATAAAATTTCCAATTAAAACCTGTAACGCCGCTAATGGTAACTTTTAAAGGCCAGCCTAAAACGCCACTGTCTACTACTTTTTTAAGTTTTTTAACTTCGGTATTTAAGCCATAAAAATTATCTTTAAATCTAAACCAGGTATTGAGTCTAAACATTTTTCCGTGTACTTTCATTGCTTCAACAACTCTTTTTCCTTCGCCAATGGTTCTGGTCATTGGTTTTTCACACCACACATCTTTTCCAGCTTCCGCAGCCATAATCGACATAATTCCGTGCCAATGCGGTGGTGTTGCAATATGTACAATATCTATATCTGGTCTTGCTAAAACATCTCTAAAATCTCGATAACCTTTTACATCGCCTCCAACTTTTTTTAGCGTATTTGCTAAATGATTTCCGTCAGCATCGCAAACTGCAAGTAACTTTGTACCTTCATATCCCAAATGTGATTGTCCCATTCCTCCAACACCAATTACAGCTTTTGTAAGTTGATCGCTTGGGGCAAGAAATCCATTTCCTCCCATTACATATCTTGGTATTATTGAAATTCCTGCAGCAATTGCAACGGATTTTTTAACAAAATCTCTACGACTCTTTTTTTGTGAATTCATATATTAAAATTTTAGATAATTAATTCCTAGTTAATAAACCTTAAAGCTATATTAAAAATTAAACTATTATAATGTGGTTTTAAAACTTATTATTTTATAATTCTCTAACAAAGAAAGATAGTGTAGTATAAAAATAGGGGTAATAAATGGGGTAATAAATTAAAAAAAATGAAAATTTTATTAATTTGTTATTGTGTGCTTATAAAAGATTGATACAAATTGTTGACTGTACTTTTAAAAACTCAAATTTTCTGAAATCAATTCATCAAAAGTTGGTTTATAATTTTCATTATATACATTTTTATAGAGTTTTACAAAGTTGTCATACACCTTTCTTGCTAAACTTAATTTACCTTGATATCTTAAAACCTGTAATTTTAATTGTAATGATTTCTCATTTAAATCATCATAAATATTTGTTACTTCAGCGATATTAAATAATAATTTACTGTGTTCTTCAAGCTTTAATTCATTAATAAAAGCGTTGTTGTTTTCTATAAGTTTATTACTAAATTTTTCAATAAATGGATCTAGCCAAGCATCATTTGAATTTACCAAAAAGCGCCCTCTTTTTAAAAGAGTAATTAATTTTATATATTCTGAATCTAAAACTTCTTTAGTAGCTGATTTTGTTGAAAATGTTTCAAAAAAATGAGTAGCTATATGGTAATCACAAAAACAATTTTCTGTTAAATCTATACGCCATTTCTTAGCTTCAAAAACGAGTTGAATTTCTGAACATAAGGCAAGTAAACCTCTTAAATTTTGAATATTTGTTCCGCGCGTGTTTTTTGCATTTTTAGCGGTCATTCCAGGCCACAATATTTCTGTTAATTTTTTAGAGCTAATTCCGTTTTGATTTCCTGTACTATGTAAAAAAATAAGTAAAAAAAGGTTTTTTAGCTTAGGAGATAATTTTGTAGCTACATCAAATCCTTTATTATTAATTATTTGCAACTCTCCAAAACAGTAAATTTTTTCAATACTACTTTCGTTGTCTATTAGAATATTTGACTTGCTGTTTAGAGTTGTTTTAGTGTAACTCTCTGGTTTTAAAATCTTTTTTCTTTTTTTTAAAAATAAAATTAGCGCAATTAACATACTTACAATGGCACTTCCGCCAATTAAAACCACTTTAGAATTGCTTTTTATAAATTTATTCTTTGGCATTTTATATTGCGCAAAAATTTCGGAGGTATTCAGTTCTCTTTCCCATATTTTAATCTCGCCAATTGCACCAATAAAAAACTCTTCCCATAAATTACTACCTATTAATAAGTTAAAGTTTGATATGGTATAATCTGCAATTAATGGAACAGTATCTGTTAATTCACCATTTACATAAAAAAGGAGGGTGTTATTAATTTTTGAATGGACCAAAGTAATATGTGACCATTTGTTTAGCGGTATTGCAGAAGTTGTTGAAATATAATCTTTAACATCTGCCATTGTAAATGTTAAAAAACCATTGTGCAACTTTAAAACAAAATTATCTCCTTTTCCTAAAATACTATTATTTTTGGTTAACTGAGTTGGTTTAATCCAAGAAGCAATTGTAAAACTACCTTGTAAAGAAGCCCTGCTTTCGAGTCCAGCATCTATATAAGCTCTGTGTTCAAAAAGACCTACTTTGCCAAACTCATTATCTCTAATAATAGTTACATTATTTGAAATTATTTCTGAATTATTATTTCGTATTCGATTGTGTATCATTTTATCAAAATCGAAATAATCTGATAAACCAAAATCAGCATCTAATTTAAATGCTCTAAATTCTTTAGGGTTGTTCAAATTTTCGGGAGATACGTAAATAATATCTGGAGAAAAATGATATCCAATTTTATGAGGAATCATTACTGGCAACGGTTTAGAACTATCAATAGGAAAAGAAAAGTGACCATTAATTGCCTTATTTTTACTGTTTTTAAAAGTAACATTTTCTAAAACTATTTTTTCTGAACTAATTTTACCTAGTATTCTTTTTGTAGTATTAAGTTGTGTTACAACACTATCAGCCAACTTAAGGTTTAACTGATTGCTGTATATAAAATTAGGCAACTTACCAGAATGTTGCCATAATTTTAAAAATAAACTATCTGGAATTGTGTTAAAATTTTCAATAATTACACTTCCATATTTCTGATTTCCTTTAAAACTAGGGGATTTATCATCTTTAAATAGTTTGTCGTTTAATTTAAGAGCTTCTATATGTTCAGGTTTAATTTGATTAATAGTAGGATATTTAATTTGAATGCTGTCATTAATATCTTCCGTAATTAGCACTAATTTAGTGTTGTGTTTTAAAAATTCTTTCAAAAAAGCAGGTTGTAATGTTTCCTTTTTGTTTAACTGAATAGCAACAGGTGTTTTTTTAATTAGAATTGACTGCAATGCTTTTATTGCAATGCTATCTTGATGAATTAGAATATGAGACTGTAACCAAGTACGTGTCTTTTCATCTTTAGATAAAGAAACTGAAGTTTGTGCATAGCTGTTAAAAGCAAGCATTAACAATACTAGTATTGTAAAATAATTTGAAACTTTTTTATACAATGTTGACTTTTTGAAACAAACAAATCTAAAAAAAATATACTATATAGAAGCACCAATTTGTAATAGGTTTTGTCATCTTTTTAGGATGTATCTTAACGCGCCTTTTAGAACTCAGAATAAATAGTTGAATAGCCAATTTCTATACAATTAATTCTTTTTAAAGTGTTGCTAAATACTAAAAAACACCTTTATATCTCTGCTAGTAAATTTAGGGTGGGAGCTTGGGAGTTTTACCTTAGTTTGTTGTTAGTTTGCTGATTTATAAGTGTCAATAAAAGATTGTTTTGCAACAGTATAAATAAAAATAGACTATTAAAAATTTGTTAAACTTATTTAGAATCATTATAATTTGTTACTTTTGTAGCAGTATGAAGCAAGTATTCCATAAAATAATGGCGTTAGTAATGGCTGTTGTAGTAGTAATATCTACAATGTCATTTACTATTGATATGCATTACTGTGGAGACTTTTTAGTAGATTCGGCTATTTTTCATAAAGCAAAAACTTGCGGTATGGAAATGGAAAATTCTTTAACAGATGGATGTTCAACTTCTAAAAAGAATTGTTGTAATAACGAACAATTAATTATTGATGGTCAAGATGAATTGCAAGTATCATTAATTAAAATAGCTTTTGAACAGCAAGTATTTATTGCATCTTTTATCTACACTTATAATGCTCTTTTTGAGGGTTTAGATACTAATGTAACTCTTTATAAAGATTACAAACCACCTCTGGTCATAAAGGAAATCTATAAGATTGACGAGACTTATTTAATTTGATTTTTAAACAATAAACTTTTGTATTCTATGGCTTTTATGTCATAAGGATAATTTGTTGTTTGTCTTTTAACAAACATTTATTCGGTGTTTTTCTAACACCATTGTTTCATTGTTTAAATCATTTTATATGCTCAATAAAAGCATCAAATTTTTAATAGAAAACAAATTGGTTGCAGTATTGCTTCTAGTCCTTTTTATAGGATGGGGAACAGCAAACGCACCTTTTAATTGGGATACAGGTTTTTTACCTAGCAATCCCGTTGCTGTAGATGCCATTCCAGATATTGGTGAAAATCAGCAAATTGTATTTACTAATTGGGATGGTCGCTCTCCACAGGATATTGAAGATCAAATTACCTACCCATTAACCACTTCTTTACTTGGTATTCCTGGGGTAAAAACGATTCGTAGTTCTTCTATGTTTGGTTTTTCGAGTATCTACATCATTTTTGAAGAAGATATAGAGTTTTACTGGAGTCGTAGTCGTATTCTAGAAAAATTAAATTCATTGCCAAGTAATTTATTACCAGATGGTGTTAATCCAACATTAGGTCCAGATGCCACGGGGCTGGGTCAAATATTTTGGTACACTTTAGAAGGTCGTGATGAAAATGGAAATGTAACAGGAGAATGGGATTTACAAGAGTTGCGAAGCATTCAAGACTACTATGTAAAATATGCGTTATCATCTGCAAGTGGCGTATCTGAAGTAGCTTCTATTGGTGGTTTTGTTCAGGAATATCAAGTCGATGTAAATCCTGAATTAATGCGACAATACAACATAGACTTAAGTGAAGTTGTAAAAGCTGTTAAAGAAAGTAATAAAGATATTGGAGCACAAACCCTAGAAATTAATCAGGTAGAATATTTAGTGCGTGGTTTAGGTTATATAAAATCTATTTCAGACATAGAAAATGCTGTAGTTACTTCTGAAAACTATACGGCTATCAAAATTAAAGATATTGGAAAAGTATCTTTAGGTCCTGCAGCGCGTAGAGGTATTTTAGATAAAGAAGGTGCTGAAGTTGTTGGAGCAGTGGTAGTGGCTAGGTATGGTGCTAATCCTATGGAAGTTATTAATAACGTTAAAGAAAAAATAAACGAATTAAGTCCAGGGTTACCTTCAAAAGTACTAGCAGACGGAAGCACTTCACAAGTTACTATTGTGCCATTTTATGATAGAACGGAACTGATTCAAGAAACATTAGGAACACTAAACGAAGCCCTAACATTAGAGGTTTTAATTACCATTTTAGTTATTATCATTATGGTGTTTAATTTGCGTGCTTCGGTGTTAATTTCTGGCTTATTACCTGTTGCTGTGTTAATGGTGTTTATTGCTATGAAGTTTTTTGATGTAGACGCAAATATTGTGGCACTTTCTGGTATTGCAATTGCTATTGGTACTATGGTAGATGTTGGGGTAATTCTTTCTGAAAACATCATTCGCCATCTCGATGAAGCTGATAAAAAGACACCAATAAATACAGTTGTTTATAATGCAACAACAGAAGTGTCGGGTGCAATTGTTACAGCAGTTATGACCACGATTATTAGTTTTATTCCAGTTTTTACTATGATTGGAGCAGAAGGAAAATTATTTAGACCCTTAGCATTTACAAAAACCTTTGCATTAACTGCCTCTGTTATTGTTGCGTTGTTTTTAATTCCACCTTTTGCTGCCTTTTTATTCCGAAGAAAAAGCATTAAAAAGCGTTTTAAATATGTTTTAAATGGTGTTTTAATAGCGTTAGGTGTTGTTGCTATAATTTATGGGTATTGGATAGGATTAATATTAGTTGGTTTTGGTACAATAGCAATATTAAGTTTGCTTTTAGATAAAAATGAATGGAACTTTTCGCTTTTCACTTTTTACTTTTCACTTTCAAAAAATCTAATCAATATCATAATTTCCGTTGCTGCAATTGTTTTCTTATTAGCTGCATACTGGCGACCACTAGGAGTAGATAAAAGCATCTTCTGGAACTTTATTTTTGTTAGTATTATTTGTTTTGGGTTGTTAGGTGTTTTCTCACTTTTTATAAAGTACTATACAGGTATTCTAAAATGGTGTTTAGAAAATAAACTATTGTTTTTATCAATACCAACAGCCATTGTTATTGCAGGGTTTTTTATTATGAAAAACACAGGAAAGGAATTTATGCCATCATTAAATGAAGGTTCATTTTTATTAATGCCAACTTCAATGCCACATGCAGGTATTGCCGAAAATAAAAGGGTTTTACAGCAATTGGATATGGCGGTGGCAAGTATTCCAGAGATTAAAACTGTTGTAGGTAAGGCAGGAAGAACAGCCTCTGCTCTAGATCCAGCACCCTTATCTATGTACGAAAATATTATTCAGTATAAACCAGAATACATGCTAAATACAAATGGAACGCGTCAACGTTACAAAGTAAATGAAGATGGTGAGTTTGTGTTGAAAAACGGAATGTCATTGCGAGCGGAACAACGTGAAGCGTGGCAATCTCTTAATGCAAGAAGACAGCTCATTCCCGATGAGGATGGCGAGTTCTACCGTAATTGGCGACCAGAAATAAAATCACCAGATGATATTTGGCAAGAAATTGTGAAGGTTACTAAATTGCCTGGAGTTACTTCTGCTCCTAAGTTGCAACCTATTGAAACCAGACTGGTAATGCTTCAAACAGGAATGCGTGCACCTATGGGTATTAAAGTAAAAGGACAAGATTTAAAACAGATTGAAGCATTTGGTGTACAATTAGAAGCTATCTTAAAAGAAGCGGAAGGTGTTAAGCCAGCAGCTGTTTTTGCAGACCGTATTGTTGGTAAACCGTATTTATTAATAGATATTGACAGAGCAAAAATTGCACGTTATGGTATTTTAATTCAAGATGTGCAAAATGTATTAGAAGTTGCTGTTGGCGGAATGGTATTAACGCAAACCGTAGAAGGCAGAGAACGTTATGGAGTTCGAGTTCGTTACCCAAGAGAGTTACGGTCAAATCCAACCGATTTAGAACAAATTTATATTCCAGTTGCAAAAGGGAATCCAGTTCCTTTAAGTGAACTGGCAACCATTAAGTATGAACAAGGACCACAAGTTATTAAAAGTGAAGATACCTTCTTAGTTGGTTACGTACTGTTTGATAAATTAGATGGTTTTGCAGAGGTAAATGTAGTTGAAAATGCACAAGATTTAATTCAGCAAAAAATTAATTCAGGCGCATTGGTAGTGCCTAAAGGTATTAATTACCAATTTACAGGAACCTATGAAAACCAACTGCGGGCAGAAAAAACATTGGCTGTAGTTGTACCGCTGGCGTTGGCAATAATTTTCTTGATTTTGTATTTTCAGTTTCGTTCTGTTACTACATCAATGATGGTCTTTACAGGAATAGCAGTAGCTTTTGCTGGTGGATTTATTATGATTTGGTTGTATGGTCAGGAGTGGTTTTTAAACGTTAATTTTTTTGGTGAAAACCTCCGTGAATTATTTAAAATACATCCAATTAATTTAAGTGTAGCTGTTTGGGTAGGTTTTATTGCACTTTTTGGAATTGCAACCGATGATGGAGTAGTTATGGCAACATATTTAACGCAGACTTTTAATAGAAATAAACCCAAAAGCATAAAAGAAATTAGAACAGCAGTAGTTGAAGCAGGTGAAAAACGAATTAGACCTTGTTTAATGACAACAGCAACCACCATTTTAGCATTGCTACCAGTTTTAACATCAACAGGACGTGGAAGTGATATTATGATTCCAATGGCAATACCAAGTTTTGGCGGTATGTTAATTGCCTTAATTACGCTATTTGTTGTTCCGGTGTTGTACAGCTGGAAAGCTGAGTTAAAAGTGAAAAGTTATGAGTAAAAGTATCTTAAAAGACAAGAGTTATGCTTTCGCAATATTAATTGTAAAGCTGTCCCAATCATTGGTAAATGAAAAAAAAGAATATGTTTTAACCAAACAACTTTTAAGAAGTGGTACTGCTATTGGCGCATTAATTCGAGAAGCTGAATTTGCTCAAAATAAAGCTGACTTTATACATAAAATGAGTATTTCTTTAAAAGAAGCTAATGAAACTTTGTATTGGTTGGATTTATTAAGAGACACAGATTATGTAACTGAAGAAACACACCTAATTCATTGCAACTTAAATAGCGAATTGGTTGCAATGTTGGTTAGTTCAATTAAAACAACAAAATCAAAAATATAATATGAATTTATTAGAAACATATAAACAAAAACTAAAGAAGGAAAATGAAAAGAGAATTTTTCACTTTTCACTTTTCACTTTCCACTTAAGAAGTGTCATAATTTTTAGTTTTTCACTTTTCACTTTTCACTTTTCAAGTGCTCAACAACTAGAAACTTTTATTGAAGAAGCATTAGAGAACAATCCAGTAATTCAAAAGTTTGAATTGCAATACAAGATTGCTAAAGAGAAAGTGAAAGAAGTACAGGCAATTCCTAATACCGAATTTGGAGTCGGTTATTTTTTAAGCGAACCTGAAACGCGTACAGGAGCACAACGTTTTAAACTATCAGCAAAACAAATGATTCCTTGGTTTGGAACTATAACTTCACGTGAAAATTATGTAAGTTCATTGGCAGCTGCCACCTATGAAGAAATTGTAATTGCTAAAGGGCAACTAATTACAACGGTTTCACAAAGTTATTACAACCTTTATGCCAACAAAGCAACACAAGATGTAGTTGTAGAAACTATTAATTTACTTGAAACTTATGAGACATTAGCCTTAACGGCTGTTGAAGTTGATAAAGCATCTGCTGTAGACGTGTTACGATTGCAAATGCGTCAAAATGAATTAGAGGAACTGCAACAAGTGTTAATACAACAGTATTTAGCCGAACAAACTAATTTTAATAACTTATTGAATCGAGAAGATAAGGTGCCTGTTACTGTGGATACCAAATTAAGTATTCCATCAGAAGCAGTTGAAATTACTCCTGAAAATTTAGCGGTACATCCCGAATTATTGCAGTTCGAAAAACGTTATATCGCTATTCAGAAATCTGAACTGTTAAATCAAAAAGAAAGCAATCCTATGATTGGGTTTGGTTTAGATTATATCAATGTGGAAGCACGCTCAGCTATGAATTTTAGTGATAATGGTAAAGATATTATAATGCCAATGGTTGCTGTGTCTATACCAATTTTCAACAAAACATACAAATCAAAAACCAAACAAAATACCTTGCAACAACAAGAAATTCTATCTCAAAAACAAGAACGTTTAAATAAGCTAGAAACCCTTTTAGATAAGGCTATAAAAGATAGAATTTCTTCAAAAATAAGTTTCAATACTCAAGTTAAAAATTTGGAGCAAGCTAAAAATGCAGAAGAGATTTTAATTAAAAGCTACGAAACAGGAAGGATTGATTTTAACGATGTATTGGATATTCAAGAATTGCAATTGAAGTTTCAGATGAAACAAATAGAAGCTGTAAAGACTTACTATATGCAAACAACGCAAATAAATTATTTAACACAACAATAATGAAACACACATATCACATACATGGAATGACCTGCAAAGGTTGTCGCAGTCATGTAGAAGAAACACTTTCTAAAGTGGAAGGTGTTTTAAAAGCAACAGTCAATTTAGAAAAAGCAGAAGCAACTATAGAAATGGAATCTCATATTCCAATAGAAAAGTTTCAAAACGCTCTTAAAAATGATGGTGGGCGTTATAGCATTCATAATTTAGGAGAACACCATTATAGCAACCAAAAAGAGGAAAAACCGAAAGGTAAAGGAACTGGCATATTCTATTGTCCAATGCATTGCGAAGGTGATAAAACCTATGATAAATCTGTAGATTGTCCTGTTTGTGGAATGGATTTGGTGGAAGAACAGAACTTGTTAGCAACTTCATTGGAACAATGGACGTGTTCAATGCATCCAGAAATAGTTAAAGACGAACCAGGATCTTGCCCAATCTGCGGAATGGATTTAGTACCATTAGAAATCGATATTTCAGAAGAAGATAAAACTTATAAAAAATTATTAGAAAAGTTTTGGATAGCAGTAATCTTTACAATTCCAATATTTCTTATAGCAATGTCAGAAATGTTAGATAACAATCCTTTGTATAGCGTTTTAGGGCAAAAACAGTGGAATTGGATTCAATTTACATTGTCAATTCCTGTGGTATTCTATGCCACTTGGATGTTCTTTAAACGCGCTTGGACATCAATAAAAACAATAAACCTTAATATGTTTACCTTAATTGGTATTGGTTCGGGTATTGCGTGGTTATTTAGTGTATTTGCAATGGTACTTCCAGATGTATTTCCACAAGATTTTAAGACCACAGACGGCAATGTCTTTGTCTATTTTGAAGCAGCTACAGTAATTCTAACATTGGTATTGTTAGGGCAATTATTAGAAGCAAAAGCACATAGCCAAACAAGTGGAGCGATAAAGGAATTACTAAAATTAGTGCCTTCAACAGCAACTTTAGTTGAGAATGGTAAGGACAAGGTAATAGCAATTGATAAAATAATAAAGGGCAATCTTTTACGCGTAAAACCAGGAGAAAAAATACCTGTAGATGGTAGTATTGTAGATGGTCATAGTAGTATTGATGAATCTATGATTACTGGCGAGCCAATTCCAATAGATAAAAATGTGGGTGATAAAGTAAGTTCAGGAACTATAAACGGAACTAAATCTTTTGTTATGAAAGCTGAAAAAGTAGGTTCAGAAACGTTGCTTTCTAAAATTATTCATATGGTAAATAGTGCTAGTCGTTCTAAAGCACCTATTCAAAAATTAGCAGATAAAATCTCTAAATATTTTGTACCTATTGTATTAATCGTTTCAGTAATCACCTTTATTGTTTGGGCAATTTTGGGCCCTGAGCCTGCGTATGTTTTTGCTTTTGTAAATGCAATTGCAGTATTAATTATTGCGTGTCCTTGCGCATTGGGCTTGGCAACACCAATGTCTGTAATGGTGGGTGTTGGTAGAGGAGCACAATCTGGTATATTAATTAAAAACGCTGAAGCCTTAGAGAAAATGAATAAGGTTGATACGCTTATTGTAGATAAAACAGGAACAATTACAGAAGGAAAACCATCTGTAGAAAAAGTGATATCTGTAAATGAAATAGACACAAAAGTGCTACTTAAATACATTGCATCTTTAAACCAATATAGCGAACATCCTTTGGCAGAAGCCATTGTAAATTATGGTAAATCAAAGGCTATTTCAATCACTAAAGTAAACGATTTTGAAGCAATAGCAGGAAAAGGTGTTATTGGAACAGTTGATACTAAAAAAATAACCTTAGGAAATGCAAGATTATTAGACCAGTTTTTTGTTTCAATATCAAAAGATTTAAAAAACAAAGTGCTGGCAGAGCAAGAGCAAGGTAAAACAGTCTCATACATAACTGTAGAAAATGAAGCAGTAGGTTATGTTACTATTTTTGATGCCATTAAACAAACAAGTCAAAAAGCTATTGCTGAACTTCAAAATAATGGTGTTGAAGTTATAATGTTAACAGGAGATAACAAGAATACCGCTAAAGCTGTTGCCAAACAATTAAATATAAAAAATTACAAAGCGGAATGTCTTCCAGAAGACAAACTCAACGAAATAAAAACTCTGCAACAGCAAGGTAATGTGGTTGCTATGGCTGGAGACGGCATTAACGATGCGCCTGCATTAGCACAGTCTGATGTTGGTATTGCCATGGGTACAGGAACTGATGTTGCTATTGAAAGTGCTACTATAACTTTAGTAAAAGGAGATTTACAAGGCATTGTAAATGCTAAAAGATTAAGCCACAAGGTGGTGAAAAACATTCAGCAGAATCTTTTTTTTGCATTCATATATAATGTATTTGGAGTTACAATTGCAGCAGGAGTTTTATATCCAATTTTTGGATTATTACTATCGCCAATGATTGCTGCTTTGGCAATGAGTTTTAGTTCTGTATCAGTTATTACAAATGCTTTAAGATTAAGAAAAATTAAAATATAGAAAATGAAAAAATATATAATTTATATCGGAATATTGGCTTTAGGGCTACTTGGTGGTTATCTACTGTTTGGAGACGTATCAACTACAGAAACAAATCACAATCACAATGCTAACAAAGTAACAAATCAACTATGGACCTGCTCTATGCATCCACAAATTATGCAACCAGAAGCTGGTGATTGTCCTATTTGTGGTATGGATTTAATTCCAGCAGAAAGCGGCAGTGATGGTTTATTGGCAGAACAATTTAAATTAACAGAAAATGCTTTGGCGTTAGCAAACATTCAAACGGTTATTGTTGGCAGTAATAAACCTGAAAATAATGCGTTAAAATTATCTGGAAAAATTGTAGAAAACGAAGAAGCCAATGCTGTTCAAGTCAGTTATTTTTCAGGAAGAATTGAACAGTTACATGTCAATTTTACAGGAGAATCAGTACGTAAAGGTCAATTATTGGCAACCATCTATTCGCCAGAATTGTACGCAGCGCAACAAGAATTAATTACGGCAGCATCCTTAAAAATAACGCAACCTGCATTGTACAAAGCGGTGCGTAATAAATTAAAATTATGGAAGCTTTCTGAGAAACAAATCAACCAAATTGAAACCTCTGGTAATGTAAAAGAAAACGTTTCAATATATGCCACAGTTTCTGGAACAGTTTCTGAAAAACTAGTAGCTCAAGGCGATTTTATAAAACAAGGAGAACCTTTGTTTAAAATTGCAAATCTTACTACCGTTTGGGCAAATTTTGATGTGTATGAAAATCAGATCGCTGACTTTAAAGAAGGACAAGAAGTTGCAATAACTACAACTAGTTATCCTCATAAAAAATTTATAGGAAAGGTAGATTTTATAGATCCAATTTTAAATACTAAAACACGTATAGTTACATTACGAGTAGTATTAAACAATAACAATAATATGCTAAAACCAGGGATGCTTGCAGTTGCAAAAATTAAGAGTACTGGTGTTAAAAATGAAAATAATTTAAGCATTCCAGCATCAGCTGTTTTATGGACAGGTGAACGCTCGTTAGTGTATCTAAAGCCCAATGCTAAAGAACCCATTTTTCAGATGCAAGAAGTGCTTATAGGTAATAAAACTGGAGAAAATTACTATGTTGTTGAAGGGTTAAAATCTGGAGATGAAATTGTTAGTAATGGAACTTTTACAGTTGATGCTGCTGCACAATTACAAGGTAAAAAGTCGATGATGAATACAAAAGAAAGTACCGAACATGATGAGCATGCAGGAATGAATGAATCAACAGCAACTAAAACAGAGGTACAGGAACGTATTAAGGTAGCTATTCAATTTCAGCAGCAATTAAATGCAGTGTATTCAGACTATATTAATTTAAAAAATGAATTGGTAAAAGATAAGGCTGAAGCCGTTCAAGAACATTCAAATAGTCTTTTAAATAATTTGTCGAAAGTAGCTATGGAGCTACTAAAAGATCAAACAGCTCATAACTCTTGGATGACTTTCGAAAAAGAAATAAAAATGGCTGCAATGGCTATTTCAAATTCAATAGATATTAAAGAGCAAAGACATCATTTTAAACAACTTTCAACTTATTTAACAAAGGCAATAGAAATGTTTGGAATAAATGAAACAGTGTATCAACAATTTTGCCCAATGGCTGATGATAATAAAGGGGGATTTTGGTTGAGTAAAGAAGCACAAATTTTAAATCCATATTTTGGAGATGCTATGTTAAAATGTGGAGAAGTAAAACAAGTAATAGCTAAATAATAATTAATTAAATTTTTAAAAATGAATTTTATAATGAAAAATCAAGAACACAGAAACAAAAATGTAAACAACATGAGTAAAAAAGTAATTTTAAGTATCGCTGTAATAACTATGTTAGCAGTTATAGGATGTAAAACTGAAGTAAAAAAAGAAAACGAACAAGTTAAAACAGAGGAGAACATGGAAATGGCAGCACACGATGTGTACCAATGCCCTATGGATTGTGAAAAAGGCAAAACCTATGAAACAGAAGGCGATTGTCCTGTATGTAAAATGGATTTAAAGAAGTTAGAAAAGGAAGCTAAAGAAGCGAAAGATCATTCCGGACATAATCATTAACATAAAAATGGCTGCCTAAAAATTTTAGAATGCAGCCATTTTTATTTATCACAAAGAACTTGATACGTTTCACCTTAACTTGTCAGTTCGAGTAATTTTTGGTGAAAAATTGTATCGAGCACTATTTCCAAGTAGTGTGTGATTTTTCACTGTCGTTCAAAATGACAAAGGGCTGTTGTGTGTTGTCATTCCTATAGGGCATTAAGTCTTTTACATAAAAAAAGCTCTTCGAAAATTCGAAGAGCCTTTATGCGGGCGGAGAGACTCCCTTCGACTACACTCAGGATAAACTTC
>Ga0193955_1000145_pt1 | contig 45881 bp, 52 predicted proteins | sample BB_6_MG_FD_140343 | JGI IMG/M metagenome (GOLD analysis project Ga0193955, IMG submission 140343) | Microbial mat bacterial communities from the Broadkill River, Lewes, Delaware, United States - BB_6_MG | ecosystem: Environmental > Aquatic > Freshwater > River > Microbial mats | place: USA... | reverse complement strand
TGAACTTACTCTTGATGAGATCCGTGAGAGAAAAATCCCTCAAATGCCTCATACACTTCGTGGTTCACTAGAAGCTCTTATCCGTGATAATGACTTCTTAAAACCAGTTTTCTCTCAACTGTTCATTGATGATTATCAACACTACAGATTTGAGCGTGATGTATGGCCAGACGAAGGTCGTCCAACTGCTTACGAGTTTAAAACAACTTACCAGTGCTAGTTTAAACAGGGTAATCCCTGTTTACACATTTATAATTTAACTTTTCTTTCTACTTATTCTTACAAACAAAACTTAACAACATTTTTGATATAATTCCACTATTGATAATAAATGTAAGAGTGTATTATCTAAAAATTCAAGATAAAGGTAATGTAATGCAACATATTGCAGAGGGTAAATACCGCCCATATCCAAAAATAGATTTGCCAAATCGTACTTGGCCAGACAATACTATTAATAATGCTCCACGTTGGTGTAGTGTAGATTTACGTGATGGAAATCAAGCACTAATTAACCCAATGAGTATGGAGAAAAAACTTGAATTATATGCACTCTTACTAAAACTTGGATTTAAAGAAATAGAGGTTGGTTTTCCATCAGCTTCTAAAGTTGAGTTTGATTTTTTACGCCGCCTTGTAGATGACAAACTTGTACCTGATGATGTTACTATTCAGGTTCTTGTTCAAGCTCGTGAACACTTGATCGCGAAAACATTTGAAGCTCTAAAAGGTGTTAAAAAAGCTACAGTGCATCTTTATAACTCTACTTCTATTGCACAAAGAAAGATCGTTTTCAAAAAAGAGAAAGAAGAGATAATTAAACTTGCTTTAGAGGGTGTAGACTTAGTAAAAAAATATGAAAAACAACACGACGGAGAGATATTCTTAGAGTACTCACCTGAGAGTTTTACAGGAACTGAGTTAGAATTTGCTGCTGAGATATGTAATGCCGTGACTGAGAGATGGGGTATTAGTGCTGATAGAAAGGTTATCATAAATCTTCCAGCTACTGTAGAGATGGCTACGCCAAATATATATGCAGATCAGATCGAGTGGATGGGGAGAAATCTTAACAACAGAGAAAATGTTATTATATCAACTCATACACATAACGACAGAGGTACATCTATTGCGGCAACCGAGCTTGCTCTTTTAGCCGGAGCTGACAGGGTTGAAGGTACACTTTTAAGTAACGGTGAACGTACTGGTAATGTTGATATCATCACACTTGCACTTAACATGACGACACAAGGACTTCAGAGCGAACTTGATCTTAGTAACGTAAATGAGATCTTAGATGTAGTTGAGCGTTGTACTGAGATGGATACACATCCTCGTCATCCATATGTTGGTGAGCTTGTATATACAGCATTCTCAGGTTCACACCAAGATGCGATAAACAAAGGTATGGCTTTTCAAGAGTCCCGCGAGGACAATTTTTGGGAAGTTCCATACCTTCCGATAGACCCAAATGATGTAGGTCGTACATATGAAGATATCATACGTATAAACTCTCAATCCGGAAAAGGCGGAGTAGCATATATTTTAGAGAAGAACTTTGGTTATCAGTTACCAAAAGCTATGCACCCTGAGATCGGGAAACTTGTTCAAGCTTTAAGTGATAAAGAGGGACGTGAATTAAATACAGATGAGATCTTGAAAGTCTTAGAAGACAATTATTTTAAAAATAAAGAGCATATATCTTTTATTGATTGCTGTCAAACTTCTAAAAGCAGTTCATCTACATGTGAATTGACATATAAGATGAACGGAAAAGAGATCACATCTATAGGAGAAGGAAACGGACCTATAGATGCTGCTAAAAATGCACTTATGAAAGAGTACCCAAATGAGTTTAAGATAAAATCTTACTCTGAACACTCATGTGGTGATAAAAGCACAGCCAAAGCTATAGCATATATTGAGATTCAAACTGAGAACACTCTTTCATGCTTTGGAATGGGTTCAGATAACGATATAGCTACTGCATCTATAAAAGCACTGTTCTGTGCTATAAACAGGGCATTTGAGTAACATCTCACAGATTAAGAAGTGGTTAAATCCGCTTCTTTAACAAACCGCTAACACTTCCGTACTAAAATAACAGTATGAGAAAAAAAATACTCCTACTAGAAGATGATTCCATTTTAGCACAAACTCTTAATGAACTTTTAACAACAGAGGGTTACGATGTGACTTTAGTTGAGAATGGCAATGAAGCTGTTGATAAAACATATGATGAAAAGTTTGATCTATATGCATTTGATATAAACGTTCCTGATATAAACGGACTAGAGCTTTTAGAATCACTTAGAGGTGCTGATGATAGCACTCCTGCCATATTTATCAGTGCACTTGTAGATATAAACTCGATCTCAAAAGCTTTTAAAATAGGTGCAGAGGATTATATTAAAAAACCTTTTTTTCCAGAGGAGTTACTTATACGTATAAATGCAAAACTGTTGCCAAAACAAGATAAGATCGTTTATAAAAACATTGTATTTGACCCACACTCCAAACTTCTTAAAATACAGGGGCATAATTTATCTCTAGGTGAAGTACAAGAAAGACTTTTAGAGCTTTTTTTAACAAACCAAGATCAGGTTCTAGATAAAGATATTCTCTTAGAGTGTTTGGATAAGCCATCACCAACGGCACTTAGAGTCGCCATAACAAAACTAAAACAAACAACCGGACTAAACATTATAAATGTACGTGGTGTAGGATACTCACTTGAATAAGGTAGAAATAGAATCATTTTTAAAAAGCTTTTTTCTTTTTTTTACGTCTTTAAGTATTTTAATCAGTACACTGTTTTACATAAACTTTACAAAAAATGTTCAAACTTTAGATGAGAGTATCTTATCTCAGATGAGACTATGTAGTTATGATCTAAAATGTGAACAATTCAAACTCGACTTCATAGATATAGATACTAGGAAAAAACTATCTACTTTGTATAAAGATCAAAATGGTCTAACAAGCTATTACCCGATAATCAATTCTGAAAACTTCTTGTTGTCATTTAACCTTTCACAAAAAGATTATCTAAAAGAGATAAAAACTTTAAAAAATGAGCTTTTTATTGAACTTGCCGTAGTTTTTGTAATTGTATTTATATTATCTATTTTATTTTCTATGTATGCATTGTACCCGCTTAGAAATGCACTGGCATTAACTCAAGAGTTTATCAAAGACATACTACATGATTTCAATACGCCTCTTGCATCTTTAAGGCTCAACTCTTCAATGTTAAAAAAAGAGTTAGGTAAAAATGAAAAAATAGACAGGATCGAATTAAGTGTAAAAAATGTCCTTGACCTGCAGGAGCATCTTCGATCATATCTACAAAACAGTTCTTCTCAACAAGAGTTATTTGATCTCAAATACCTTATAAAAGATCGAATAGATTTAATTGAAAAAAACTATCAAAATATAAACTTTTCTTCTGATGTAAAAAATATAGACATACACACAAATAAAGAAGCTTTCACAAGAATAATAGATAATATACTAAGCAATGCGGCAAAATACAATAAGACAAACGGTTATGTAAAAGTTATATTTGAAAACAACAATTTAAAAATAATAGATTCTGGAAAAGGTATCAAAAATCCAAAAAAAGTCTTCCATAGATTTTATAAAGAGCAAGAAAGAGGCATTGGGATAGGTTTACATATAGTAAAAAAACTATGCGATGAGCTTAAAATAAAGATTGAGATAGATAGTGAAATAGACAAAGGAAGCAGTTTTAGCTTAGATTTGACTTCGCTTACAATCAGCTAACACTTTAATGTCATACTTTTCACTGTAAAAAAACATAACACAAAGGAAACGAAATGAAAACTTTAAACATTATAGCAATATCAATATTGCTAGGGACTTTAACACTAGGTATGTCAGCGACAATAGATGAGCAGATCACTGCTATTCAAAACGCCAACACAAAACAAGAGAGAGTTAAACTTATGAATCAGTTTAAAACTACTGTATCAGCTATGACTCAAGAGGAACGTCAAGAAGCAATGAGCAAACTTCGTTCTTCAATGCAAGGTAGTGGAGATGAGTTACAAACACAAACACAAACACAGACACAGACTAGAACAAGAACTCGTGTTCAAGACGGTGAGCAAAGTGGTGAGATGGTAAGAGAACAGCATATGAATCAGAACCAACAAGCTTCACAGCAAATGCATCAAAATAAAATGAATCCAGGTTCAGGTACTGGTACTGGACAACCTGGTGCCAACAGATAGACTATATCACTTTATATGCCACATTTATTGTGGCGTATAACTAAATTTTTAAAAGGTTGTAAATGCTTAAACTTTTTCTACTTCTCACCACACTAAACCTTATGCTTTTTGCATACACAGATACTGATATAGATGGTGTAGATGATGCCACTGACAGATGTCCAAATACACCGTTTTACGAACTGGTAGATTCAAATGGATGCTCCGTTTCTTCTACAATATCACATCATAAATTTGATTTTATATATGGTATTAGTTTCGCTCAATCTGATTATATAGAAGATACTACAGATATTGTTTCACAAACTCTCCAATTTGATTACTACTACAAAGACTTTTCATTGAACCTTGGTACTTCATACTCAATCTCTAAAAGTCCATCTTATAATGACAACACACTAAACGACTCTTATATTAGTGCTTCTTACCAATTTGTTCCGACAAAAAATTTAAAGATTAAAACCGGTATAGGTCTCATACTTCCAACATATGACAGTGAACTAAATAATAACAACATGGATTATACGGCTACGCTGAGTGCTAGTTATGCTCTAGAGGACATGAATGTATTTATGGGATATAACTTTACACAGATGAATGATGACGATGTTGTAAATACAGATATTACTGCACTTTACCAAAATACGAATTCTTATAGTGCAGGTCTTGGATTTTATCCATCACAAGACACTTATCTTAGTACATCATATTTGCTTAGCGACAATATTTATGTTGGGGGAGAAAGTGTTCGTACAATGTCAATATATTTATATTCTACATTGAAACAAAATTGGTTCTCAACATTTAATTATGCTTATGGACTTAGCGATAGTGCCAGTGATAACTACTTATCGTTTAAGATAGGATATAACTTTTAAGTTATTCGTTTAAATAGTTATTTAACATATTAGAGACTCTTTTGCTCTCTAATATAGACATGTGTGATTCATTAAATCCTCTAACTTCTACAGCTTCATCCTGCGCTTTATATTCTATTTGTGAAACAATAGAAACTGTACCATCAGATGAAAGAAGCCCTTTTATACTAAAGAAAAGATAGGCTTTAGTTTGTTTATCTAATCGTGTACGAAACAGATTTTTTAAAAATTTACTACTTGGATCTAGATCTTTCCAGATAGGTATGACAAGCGGTGAATGTTCAACTCCTAAACCTGCCATAATGTTCCCTTTAAAAGGTGCAGATATAGTTATAAATTTATCTACGATATCTATATTATTTTCATTGAAGATATTTAACATGTCTCTTGATAATATTCCACCTAAAGAGTGTGATACTATCGAGATCTTTTTAAATCTAAATTGTCTATATAATTGATTTACATTGTTTGCTAAATGATTTGAGATAATATCTGCAGACATACCACTTGGATAGTACGCAACAAAGACTTGATATTTAGAATCATCTATATGCTTGATCAAATATGAAAAATCATCAGGACTTCCAGATATACCATGTACAAAAAGTATAGGCTTTTTATTTAGATCGTATTTTTTTAATAAAAATATACCATATGGTACCTCTTTAACAAATTCAAAAGGTTTCACCAAACCTTTTGAACTGTTTTTTCTAGAATATATTTTACTATTTAAAGGAACAATATCGCCCAAATGAGCCGATGAGTTATCAAGCTCCAAACTAAAGCTGTCTTTATCGAAATCATCTGTAGGTTTATATGGTCTAAAATTTAACTCTACATTAAACTCATCTTTTGAGAGAATGTACAAGTCCTCACTACTCGCTATATACTCCCCTTTTGTATACTTTGTATCATTATTTGCATCTTCAAATGCAAAGATCCTATATGCATCGGGCTCAACGTAAAAACTTATCTTGTTATTTTTTTTAACTGTATTGTAGTTGAAGATATCGTAGTTTGATGCCCATTTTCTAGTTAAAAATACGATAATATTTGAATTTGATTGAAGAGTTTGTGAATTTAACGTAATATCTATTTTTGCGATATTTGAGTCTTTCTTGATATTCTTTGAAATATCTTTTAGATCTGAAATAGCACAAGAGGTAAAAAACAAAAGTATAAATAGATATCCAAGCAGATGAGCACTAAAGTATTTAATCATATTTACACCTTTGTTTATTTAAAGTTTTAAGGTTTTTTACAAATCATTAAAGTTGAATTATAGCCTAGATCATTTATTTGTTCTTCAACAACCAAACCTGCTTGTTTTACGAAATCTTCCATCTCGGTAGCTCTATACATCTTGCTAGTACCGTTTGCAAGAGCTGAGAAATACGGAGAAGTATTTATAAGACAAAATGAACCTATCGGGTTACTTTTATCCCAAAAAGGCTCAACAATGTATACACGTCCATCGTCATTTAAAGCATTACGTGAACGTTTTAACAGATTAATAATGTCATTAGGACCAAAACAATCTAAGAACTGACTCATCCATACGCCGTCTACTCCAGTTGGAAAAGCAACTGTATGATCAAGTAGATCCATTGGTTCACCAAGTACTCTACCCTCTAATCCTCTCTCTTTAGCATTTTCTAGAGCCACTTTGATCTGTCCAGGATGATCAAGTATTGTTACAGTAGTGTCTGTAGTCGCACCTGTTAATCCCATAGCGAACTTTCCAGTGTTTCCACCAACATCTAAAAGTTTTTTTATACCACGTTTGCTCATAAGCTCAACTAGTTTTCCAAATGTAGCATCTGAATAAAAATGGTCAAATCCAAACCAACTCCTTTTTGCATCATCAGGTAGTTGAGAAAGAATAGGATATATTGTTTCTTCTTTAGAAAAAGTTGAATGAAGACCTGCAGGACGTTGCTCTTTTAAAGACTCATCAAGGTTGTACAAACCCAAGTAATTAACATAATGATTAAAATCCATATTTACTTTTGTCATCTCGTCAGTAAATAAAAAGTATCCTATCGTAGTTATATAATATCTCTCATCTTTAAAATTCAATGCCCCCATAGAGTAACCTGTTTCACATAATATTTGTGCAGCATAAGTTGTAATATTTAATGCTTCTACGATCTCCTCTATACTTTGACCCTTTTTTTTATTTTTATGAACAAGTTCTAATATTCCATAGTCACGAAGAAGTCTTGCACATTGAAAAATAATAGGAGCAAAGGCAATTTTTTGAGCTTCCATAAGAGCCTCTGGTCCAGTTAACTTTCTTTCATTAAACATATACTTTCCTTAATATAATTGCAGCGATTATACTAGAAGATTAATAATTTTTAATTTAAACATGTTAAAATTGTCATTAAAAAGTGAGATTTATGTTATTAGACAACCTTTATAATGTAACAAGCAAAAATGGCACTCAAGCAACTGTAGTCTTAACTAACAAAGAACACCCTGTTTTTAAAGCACACTTTCCAGAGCAACCAATATTACCTGGATTTGTGCACTTTGACATAATCTCTGATGCATATGATATAGAGATAACAACTATAAAAAGAGCTAAGTATTTAAATATAGCTTACCCTGATCAAACTCTTTTATATGAAAGAGATGACAATAAATTTAAAGTCTCATGCGACGGTAAAGATATAGCGACATTCACATTATGAAAAACTGCGTAGTAATCCCGGTATACAACTCACCATACATTGATGAAGTGATACAAGACACTCTAAAATATGATTATCAAGTAATAGTTGTTGATGATGGATCGACTAAAAAGGTCACGGTACCTGAGAATGTTATTTTATCAACCCATGAAAAGAACATGGGAAAAGGTGAAGCAATACTAACAGGTGCAAAAAAAGCTAAAGAATTAGGATATGAATTTTTTGTAACTATGGATGCTGACAAACAACACCTTCCTTCAGAGATACATAAACTCATAGAGGCATATAAAGAGAACTCTATAGTTATCGGTAATCGCAATTTCGAGCATGAAAATGTACCTGGTAGTTCAAAATTCGGTAGAAAATTTAGCAATTTTTGGGTTAAGCTAGAGACCTTTAAGACTCTTGGTGATACTCAAAGCGGTTTTCGGGCATACCCGACAGATATACTTGAGCTAAATATAAAGAACAAAAGATTTGATTTCGAGATAGAGGTCCTTGCACTTCACTCCTATAGAGGTGGGGAGATCATAGACGTTGAAACTGAATGTTACTACCCCCCTTGTGATGAAAGAGTCACACATTTTGACAAGGTCAAAGACAATATAAGATTATCGCTTATACATACAAAACTTGTACTTCAAAGATATATTTTATTAAGAGGGATTTTATGGAAGTAGTGAAAAAAGACAACTCTTTTGGATACACTTTATTACTTTTTATATATAAGATACTAGGTTATAAGGTCGTAGCTTTTATTTTAAATTTTATCGCTTTATATTATGTGCTTTTTGCAAAAAAAGTAAAAAAAGATCTGCAAAGCTATTATGAGGCACTTGGAATTGAACTTACAAATAAAGTATTTTTTAGACATATCAAAACTTTTGCCATCTCACTTCTTGACAGATTTGTCTCACGCATAGATCCAGAAGAGTTTAAATATACAGGTATAGATCAAGATATTCTCAACATCTTAAAAGATGGAGGTGGTTTAGTTTTACTTTCACATTTTGGGGGTTGGGCATCATCTACACATAACCTATCAACAGAAAATATACCACCTATGAATGTCGTCATGCAGGACAATACAAATAAAAGCATGCAAGATGTTGAAGAGAGTGCGAAAAATGAGAGTAAACAAAACGTTAAGATAATAGATGTGAACCAAGGTGCTTTTGCAACAAACATACAAATAGCAAATGTTTTGATGGAGGGTGAAATAGTAGCTATGATGGCTGACCGCGTAGCTGATGAAAAGAGAAAAGTTAAAGTAAGTTTTTTTTCTAAAGATGTCTATATAAATAAAGACCCTTTTGATATTGCCAAAAGAATGAACAAACCTATGGTCGTAGTACACACGATAAACAAAGGTTCAAAAAGCTATGAAGCACACTACTATAAGCTTGATAGTGACTCAAAGAGTATTGAGCAAAATGCCCAAGAATATATGGATATATTAGAAGAGACTGTCAAAAAACATCCATATCAATGGTACAACTTTTATAATTATTTTAATTAAATAGCTTATAATTAGATGTAAACACAAAAGGAGTCGAATAATATGAAAAATACACTAAGAGTTCTAAGTGCTACTTTAGCTGCGTTAATTCTAAGCTTTGGATTAGTAGGTTGTGGGGGTGCTAGTTTATCTCCAAAAGTTCAAGACGCTTTTAATAACAAAAGAGAGATGTATACTCAAAGAAATATGTTTATAAGCAAATATGACAGATATGGTCAAAAATTTGTAGAAACTACTAACTATGGAAACGGTGTGATGATCCCCGTTAATACAAAAGTTAGATTTAAAGATGTGAATTCTAAACAAATGTCTTTTACATATAAAGGCAACTTAGTTATGCTAAGAAATATTCCTAAATATTCTGGAACTAATGTTGAAGAGATGATAAATAGATACTTTGGACCAAAAAAAGTAAATTTATCTAAGTTTACTAGATTAGAAAAAGATGCTATTTTAAGCAAAAAAGAAACTACAATCCCAGGTGGTGTACATGTATCTCCTTTTGGTGTTCATAAAAGCGGACCTGTTACAAGCTTATCTGCTTCTAAAATTGTAGTTGGGATGAGCAAAGAAGCCGTACTGGTATCACGCGGTTATCCACCTGTACATGCTACAAGCAGTTTAAAAAGTGATAAATGGAAATACTGGGAAACTAAATTTAATACTAGAATTGTAGAATTCAAAAACGACAAAGTATCAAATATTATAGAATAGTTCTTATCTCACTTTGCTATTATAATAAATACCTATAATATAAATTTTATGGGTATTTTATCTAAGATACTTTATACTACGGAAGATAAAGATATAAAGGTCTGATATGCTCAAACTCGTACATACAAAATTTCGCTTCATAACATTGTTCCTTGCACTAACATTTTTAATGGCAGGTTGTTCGCTTCCTGTACAAGAAAGTATAAACCCTAAAGTAGTTCAGTTATTTGAAATAAAAGAGGATGTTTACACTCAAAGAAATATGTTCATAAGTACTTTTGGAAAACATGGGGAGCAGTACATAGACACGACAAACTATGGAAACAGAGTATTTATACCTGTAAATACAAAAGTAAAACTAAGAGATATAAATTTTAAAAAAATTTCATTTACATATGATGGGAACTTGGTTATTCTAACTAATAATGTCAGATATTCAAAAACTACTATCGAAGAAGTATTTTGGAGATACTTTGGTGAACAAAAAGTTGACTTGAGCAAATTTACTAAACTTGAGAGAAACGCCATAAATGCTGGACTACTTTCTGATAAGACAGTGCCTGGTATGAGAAAGGAAGCTGTGCTTGTTTCTCGTGGATTCCCGCCTGCGCATAAAACTTCTTCATTAAAAGCTGACAAGTGGAGATACTGGCAAAATCAATGGGATAGTGTCATGATTAGTTTTAAAGACAATAATGTTACTTCAATTAATGAAGTAACACAATAGAAGGAGAAAGCATGAAATCATTACTAATAGTTGCGTTGACATTTATAACCTTTTTATTATCAGGCTGTGGAACACCTATAACACCTGAACAAAAGTCATTTATAAGAAACCAGACACCTGTTTATACACAAGTACCGATATGGATAATTAAAAATAATATAGCATACGGTACAAACTACTCAAACGGTAAGCTTATACCGATAAATACTCGTGCTTGGGTTGTTGCTGTAAATGATAATGTAATTAAATTTCGTGTTGAAAATAAAGTATACCTATATCATATAATGTCAAGACACTCAAGACTCAAAACACAATCTATGTTAAGTAGACTCTTCGCTACAGCGCCCGTAGATCTATCAAGATTTTCAGCAAGAATACGTGAGAGCATACAAAGAGCAGAGATATTAGACGGTATGACAAAAGAGGAAGTTTTACTTGCACGTGGCTATCCACCATTTCACAGAACTAAATCTGTTGAGAGTGATACATGGAAGTACTGGAATGCTAGTAGAGCTACAAGAACACTTACATTTACCAACAACAGAGTAAATTATAAAGTTGTAAATAACAGCTACATTGCACCAAAAAAACCTGTAGCAAATACTTCTAGATATCAGATAAGTTCTGCTAGTAATATTAGACAGATATATAGCAGCAGGGTAAGTAAAAACTATAATTTTGCTAGAACAGGGAAAATCAACTATGATTCATTCGCACTTGTTATTGGTATAAACAAGTACGCACAGAACACACCTGTTGAATATGCTGACCTTTCAGCTTTAGCTTTTGAAGAATTAGCTACAAAAACTCTTGGGGTACCAGAAGCTAATGTAATAACTATACTTAATGAAAAAGCAACATCAGGTAGAATAAAAGCTAAAATAGAGTTAGTAAAAGAACTGTCTGAAAGTACCGGAAATATATATCTATTTTTTGCAGGACATGGTGTTCCAGGAAAAGATGGAAACACATATCTGCTTCCATCAGACATGACAGCTGATGCAATTCATCTTGAGCAGAACTTAAGACTTGACAATATATATAAAAAGCTGGCTTCTTCAAGTGCAAAAAGAGTTTTTGTATTTATGGATAGCTGTTTTAGCGGTAAAGATGATGCAGGTGGCTTACTATATAAAGGTGTAGCTCCTGTACTTAGAACTAAAAAGCTTACAGTGCAAGAGAAAAAACTTACAGTTTTTACTGCCGGAAAATCAACAGACTTTGCTAATGACAATCAAGATAAACAACAAAGGTTGTTTTCATATCACCTAATAGATGAACTCTCATCAGGTGAGACCGATCTTGGAAAAATATATCCAAGAGTTCGCTCAAAAGTCAAACGTGCTTCACTTATGAAAGGTCTTGGATATAAACAAGAACCTCAAATATATGGCAAGCAAGAAAATAAGTTGTATTAAGCATGAAGTTATTATTATTGCTCGTACCGGTATTTTTATTTGCGAGTATGCCTGATTGGTTTTTTAAACTAAAACCTACTCACAATAATGAAGTTATAGGTTATGGTGTAGCCCAAACATTAGCAGAAGCTAAGAAAGAGGCACTCTCAGACCTAACTCAAAAAATAAATGTTAGTGTAAAATCATCTACTAGTATATCACTAGCCGATGATAACGGAAATGTCTCAAAATCTTCTGCATCCAATATAGACACATCGTCTCAAGCAAAAATAAGTGGTGTAAAATATATAAAGGTAGAAAACTTAGATGGAGATTGGTACGTAGCTTCTGCTTATGACAATTCAGCTATTGAAGTTAAACTTAAAAGATTACTTGATAAAAGTGATAGATATACTTTGAAAAATGAAGAACAAAACAGTTATTTAAAAAACACTTCACTTATTAAAAGAATAAACGATTATTTAAAATACGACCTTGAATATAATTTAGTTTATAAAGATGATCTTTGGCAGCTAAACTATCGTGATATATATCTACCATTAAATCAAAATGATCTTTACAACCTTTTTACAAACACCTCTTCAAAAAAGATAAGTATAACTGCAAATAAGAAGATATACTTAGTTGGTGATGAGATGTATTTTAGTATAAAAAAGCCTGAAAACACTTATCTGTCCATATTGTATGTAGAACACAATGGAAAGGTTGGAAGTTTAATATCTAATCAAAAATATCCATCTACACTTACTTTTCCAGACCTAAAAAGTGAAGATGCATTCAGTATAATAAACCCATATGATAAAACTATAAGTGAACTCTATATTGCTATATCATCAAATGAAAAAATAGACCTTAGTAAATTTGAAAATGTAAGTGACAAACTACTTGATAACAGTAACTACAACTTTCATAAGTTGATCAAAAAACTAGAAAACTATGATTTTTCAACTTATCAAATAAAGATACGAGCACAAAAAGAGCATAATGATTAAAATAATGAAAAATGTATTTTCACAAATGTTTAATATGTCATATTGTATAATTCCAACAAATATAAATAAGAGTAAATGATTATAATGAAAAAAGTTTTGGTTTTATACTATTCTCAAGCCGGTCAACTACAAAAAGTAGTCAACAGTTTTATCTCTAAATTGCCTGATGAAGATATTAAAGTTGACGTAAAAAAAATAAAGCCTAAAAGAGCATATCCATTCCCTTGGCCATTTTATGATTTTTTTGATGAATTTCCTGAATCTGTTTTGATGGATGGTTGTGAGATTAATGAAGTCCAGAATTTGGAAGATGACTATGACCTTATCATCTTAGGCTATACAGTGTGGTACATGTCTCCGTCAATTCCTGTCACAGCCTTTATGCAAAGTGAACAAGCAAAAAAAATATTTAAAGACAAACCTGTTGTAACTCTTATAGCTTGTCGTGACATGTGGGTACTGGCTCAAGAGAAAATGAAAAAACTTTTAAAAGATGTAGATGCTAAACTCATTGATAACGTAGCTTTGACCGACCAAGGAAAAGGTGCTTATTCGCTTGTTACACTACCTAGATATCTACTAACAGGAAAGAAAGATCCGTTTTGGTTTTTCCCACCAGCTGGAATCTTAGATAGTGATATTAAAGCAGCTTCGAGGTTTGGAGAGAGACTAAACAAAGCACTAAAAGAAGATAAAGAAAAAACGGGTGAAGCACTGCTTAAAAACCTTGGTGCGGTAAACATTGACGGTAAACTGATCGCAACTGAAAAAATTGCCAATAGAAGTTTTCAAGTTTGGACAAGACTGATCAAACTCTCAGGTGAGAAACATTCTTTTGGTAGAAAAATAACTATAACGATCTATGCGGCATTTTTAATAATTTTACTTTTAACGCTAGTACCTATTAATGTATTAGTAAGTAAACTGTTAAATAAATTTAGAAAAGATAAACTTAACTCATTAGAAGATTATTACGAACTGCCAAGCGGTAGATAAGGGATAGAAAATGAAAAACGTATATATAAATAAAATAGCAGCATTTTTACCAAATGAAGCTGTTGATAATGATAATATGGAAAAAGTACTTGGTCAAGTTGGACCTCGTCCATCTCGTGCTAGAAAAATAATTCTAAAATCTAATAAAATCACTTCAAGATATTATGCAATTGATCCTCAAACAAGAGAAGCTACACATACAAATGCACAGCTTACAGCAAATGCTGTAAAAAACTTAAATATTGATTTGGATTCAGCAGATCTTTTAGTCTGTGGTACTACCATGGGAGATCAGCTTATGCCTAACCATGCTTCTATGGTTCACGGTGAACTTGGTATGAAACCACTTGAGATTGTATCTACTGCCGGAATCTGCCTTAGTGGTATAACAGCTTTAAAATATGCATTTACATCTATTAAATCCGGGGAAGCTTCTTTAGCTATAGCAACAGGGAGTGAAAACTCATCTTCAGCTATGACAAAAGAGCATTTCAAAGAAGAGATTGAAAGTCAAATAGAGCAGTTAGAGAAAAAACCTGAGATCGCTTTTGAAAAAGATTTTTTAAGATGGATGCTAAGTGATGGATCTGGTGCAATGGCACTTAGTGACAAGCCTAACGAAGATGGACTTAGTATAAAAATAAATAAAATATTTTCTCGTTCATATGCAAATGAATTAGAGACATGTATGTACGCAGGATGTGAAAAACTTGAAGACGGTTCAACTCGTGGTTGGCGTACATATGAGCAACAAGAACTTCTAACTCGATCTGTTCTTTCTATAAAACAAGATGTAAAACTTTTAAATGAAAATGTTATGGAGTATACCGTAGCAAAAGCGCTTAAAGAGATGATGGATAAAAAGATGTTTGATCCTGATGAGATAGACTGGTTCTTGCCACACTACTCTTCAGGCTTTTTCAGAGATGAAGTATATGAGAAAATGTGTAAAGCAGGGTGTGATATTCCACAAGATAGATGGTTTACAAACCTTCCTTACAAAGGAAACACAGGTAGTGCTTCTATCTATATAATTTTAGAAGAGTATCTAAATGGCGGTATGGCTAAAAAAGGTGATAAAGTTCTTTGTTATATACCTGAAAGTGGTAGATTCTCAACTGCATTTATGCTTTTAGAGGTAGTTTAGATGGATATAAAAAGTGTACCCCAAGATGATAGTTCTATTTTTAGGGGTGGCAAAAAAGCGATCTATGCGAAAGATGAGGATGGCAAAGTAAAGGTAGTTGGTTCTACTGGATGGGTAGTAGAAGAGACAGTTACTCTACAAGCTGTACAAGATTTACAAGAACGGGCTGAAGAAGCTTATTGTGCCGTAAAAAAAGGTGAAAAATCACCACTGTATTACTACATGTACGCATTAAGAATGGACTTACAACTATTAGCTGAATCAACAGGCTTTTTTAAATGGACGATCAAAAAAGATTTTAATCCTAGAACATTTGAAAAAATTAAAGACAAAAGACTTGAAGTATATGCTGAAGCACTCGGTAAGACTAAAGAAGAATTAAAAAAACTGGAAGATCTTGATTATGAATGCAAATAAATTTGAGCACACTCACTCTGCACATTGTGAGAGTGGTGTTATGTCGTCCATGCTTAGACATTATGGAATAAACCTTAGTGAAGCTATGGTGTTTGGTCTATCAAACGCTTTAACTTTTGCATATCTACCGTTTATAAAGATCGGAGGCATGCCCCTTGTAGCATATAGAAGCCTCCCTAAATCAATTATAAAAAATATTCAAAAAAATCTAAATGTTAAAATGAAACTTGAGACTTTCTCTTCTAAAGAAAAAGGGCAAGAGAGACTTGATGAACTACTTTCAGATGGCAAAGTAGTAGGTGCACAAACATCTGTATATTGGTTGCCTTACTTTCCACAAGAGATGCGTTTTCATTTTAATGCACACAACCTGGTCATCTTTGGAAAAGAAGGTGACAACTACAATATTAGTGACCCTGTATTTGAAACACCTCAGATATGTGATAAAGCATCTTTAACAAAGTCCAGATTCACAAAAGGGTTAATGGCACCAAAAGGCTTATTATATTATCCAACAGAGATGCCAAAAAATGTTGATCTAAAACCAATTGTAAGAAAGAACGTAAAAAAAACAGCTAAAGCTATGTTAAAAACTCCGGTCCCTATAGCTGGTCTAAAGGGTATAAGATCACTTGCAAAGTCTATTATTAAACTAAGAGCAAAAGATAAAAGATACGCAAAGTTATACCTTGGTCATATTGTTAGAATGCAAGAGGAGATAGGTACAGGAGGGGCTGGTTTTAGATACCTGTATGCTTCATTCTTGCAAGAGGCAAGTGAACTGTTTGAGGGTGATGAAATATTAAAAGAATCTTCAAAGCTCATGTTAGAAGTTGGAGATAAATGGCGTGAATTTGCGCTTATGATAGCAAAGTCTATTAAATCTAAAAAAGAGATAAATTTTAAAGCAATATCAGACAAACTTTTAGAGATAGCTGATAGTGAGGCTGTTGTATATAAAAAAATGTTAGAGTTCAGATAACAAGATGATAAAAATCTCTAATGTAGTGAAATCATATGGTGAGCTCAATGCACTTGACTCACTCTCCTTAGAGATAAAAGAAAACTCTGTTTTTGGTCTTCTTGGAGTAAATGGCGCTGGTAAAACAACACTTTTATCAATTTTAAACGGACTTATAGAGATAGATAGCGGTGAGATCGAGATATTTGGTCTTGATATAAAAAAAGACAAATACGCTATTAAAGAGATAAGCTCCATTATACCTCAACACCTTGCTTTTTACGAGAAGCTTACGGTAAAAGAAAACCTTGATTTTTTTGCCAAGATCCAAAATGCCTCTACAGATGCACTTGATAATGCTATAGATATAAATTCACTCTCAAGTATTTTAAATCAAACATCTTCTACACTCTCAGGTGGACAAAAAAGAAGACTCAACATTGCAATCGGGCTTTTAAACTCTCCAAAGATAATCTATTTTGATGAACCTACCGTAGGAGTTGATCCTAAAAGCAGGAACGAGATACTTGATTCAATAAAAGAGTATAAAAATCTAGGTATTACAGTAGTCTACACGTCCCATTACATGACTGAGATCGAACGCATATGTGATGAAGTAGCCATAATTGCAAAAGGTAAACTGGTAGAACAAGATATTTTAGATAATATGCTGAGTAACAGAGTCTCAAATAAAGTATCTATAGAGATACTATACAGCGAAGGTATAGACATTCAAGATGTTATACTCAAAGATAACTCTATAATAGAGACAACAGAAGATAAACTATACTCGGTTTTAGATATGTTAAAAAAACAAAATATAGCTATAAAACAAATAAGATACGGTTCCACAAATCTAGAAAAACACTTTTTAGATATATCAGAGGCTTCACATGTTTAGTGCTATGGTTAAAAAAGAGTTCTTATTAGTGTTTCGTGACAAACACGCCCTACTCGCACTCTTTGTAATGCCGGCTATTTTTATACTTATTATGTCAGTAGCTATGCGTGATCAGTTTGCAAGTGAAAAGATAGACTTTAGAGTACATGTAGAGAATCTCGACCATGGTAAAACAAGTAAAGAACTAATAGATAAACTAAACAAAGATAAAAGTTTCATACTAAGTAAGTCAAAAGAAGAATCTGATTTTATAATAGTGATCCCAAAAGAGTTTAAAGAAGAAAATAAAAAACTTTCTATTGTAGTCTCAAACGGTGTAAAAAACGATCTTTTAGAGATATTTAAATCAAAACTACTAAAAAATGTAGTCTCACTGAGAATTAATAGTGTAGCAGCAGAACTAGCTCCCATGTCAAGTGAAGCAGCTAGTGCAGTAAAGAGTATCAGTGTATCCTATGATTCATTATTTGATATAAAATATGAAAAGAACCAACAAATTCCAAATTCAACACAACAAAGTGTACCAACCTGGATAGTCTTTGGTATGTTTTTTGTCATCATCCCTATGTCAACAATATACATAAATGAGAGAAAACAAAACACACTCACTCGTTTAACTTCAATGAATATCTCAATACCCTCTATGATGTTATCTAAAATCATCCCCTATTTAGTGATAAACCACATACAAGTTTGGATAATGCTCGCCATTGGAATGTTTCTTGTACCTTTTTTTAACACGCCGGCCTTAGAGATTAACGGAGATATCTCAGCACTAGTCTTATTATCTTTAGCTCTTAGTTTATCCGCAATAGGTTTATCAACCCTAATAGCAGTAAATGCCTCATCGAGTGAACAGGCTACGACCATAGGTGGAATATTAAATATTTTACTTGGTGCTATTGGCGGGGTAATGGTGCCAAAGTTTATCATGCCAGAATCTATGCAAAAATTTGCAGAGGTATCTCCAATGTCTTGGGGACTTGACGGTTTTTTAGAGATATTTTTAAAATCAGCCGACATATGGATGGTTTTAAACGAATCTGCTATGTTATTTATATTTGGTCTTGTGTGTATGGTGTTATCTATGATAATATTAAAATTTAGAATTTCTAAGGGGTTATAGTGGATATAGAAAAGTTAAAACATGATCTAAAAGTTTTAATAATTGAAGAGTGTGAAAAAGATGAGATAGAAGCAGACGAGATTCGTGATGATCTAGAGCTTTTCTCAGAAGATATAGGATTGGAGCTTGATTCACTAGACGCTTTACAAATATCTATGGGACTGCAAAAAAAATATGGCATAAGACTTGGTGATTCCAAAGAGTTTAGACGCAGAGTAACAACTATTCAAAAACTGGCTGAGTTTATTATAGAAGAAAATGCATAATATATATTTATCAAACTTTGAAGTCCTTTCTTCAGCCGGTAATTTGGCTGAGACTGTAGAGGCTATAAAGAAAGACAATATTAATATCTCTACAAAGCATATAGTTACAGATATCCAAAGTATAGATGCACCCTACTTTTTACTAAAAAAAGAGATAAAAGAGGATAAAGACGAAATATATGATGCCTTAGAAGAGATAAGCTCTAAGATAGTTGAAAGACTAGATCCCTCAGAACTATCTTCTACTGCACTTATTATAGGTACGGCTTTGGCTGACATGTACATTATAGATTCTATTGCAGATAGTGTATACGAAGATGAAAAAAAACCCTATGCAAGCACAAAAACCTCAATAGACACATACGCAAAAAAACTATCAAAAAAATTTGGGCTCAATGATTTTACTATGACTATAAATACAGCATGTACATCAAGTGCAAACGGTATTTTAGAAGGCTCAAATCTTATAAATGCAGATATAGTTGAGAATGTTATAGTCCTTGGAGTTGAGATATTCTCACCCATGATGAGCAGTGGTTTTTCTGCTATGAACCTGCTTAGTGTAAACAAACAAAAACCTTTTGAAGACGACAGAGACGGTTTAGTCCTCGGTGAAGCACTGGCGGGTGTAGTGTTATCTAAAAAACCATCACCACATAAACTTCTTGGCGGTTATTCAAACTGTAATTCGCTTAGCATCACAGGTGTAAGTGACAGCGGTGAAGAGTATGTAGAGGTGATGTACAAGGCACTTGAGAATTCTCGTGTTGATGCAAGTTCACTTAGTGCAGTTAAAGCTCATGCTACTTCCACTGTAGCCAGTGACATGTCAGAGATGAATGCTATGGATGAATTTTTTGAGAGTATACCTACTCTTTGTGCTTTAAAGCCATATGTCGGTCACACTATCGGTGCCTGCGGTACACTTGAACTTGCTGTGTTCTTATCATGTATCGAAGATAACTTCATCCCAAAACTTCCTTCACAAAATGAAGCGATAAAGTGTAACGGTGGTATTTTTTTACTGAACTATTTTGGTTTTGGCGGGAACAATACATCTTTAGTTATACAAAGTGAGCGAAAATGAAGTTATATATAAATGCCCTTAGCTCATACCGTTCAGATCTAGAAGATATAGAGATAAAAAAAGAGTTAAAACAAAAGTATAAACACGACCCAAGACGTCAAGATTCTTTTATACATTTGGGAGTTCTTGGTGCATACAGGTTTAAAGAAAAGTATGAGATCAACCCCCTAGATGAATTATATGTAACAACAGGGATAGGGAATACGGACGTACTTCAAAGAACACACCAATATGTTATAAAAGACGGTAACTCCATCAAGCCTTATGATTTTTTAAATATGCTTGGAAATACAACAAGTTTTTATATAGCAAAAGCTTTAGGTATAAAAGGAAAAGCACTCTTTCAAATAAGCGATAATTTCACTTATATTAATACACTTATAAGTAGCTATGCTTCAATAAAACTATCAGGTAAAAATGCTATAATTTCTTCTTGTGATTTAGTAACAAAACCTGATGAAGTCTCAAAACGTGTTTTAGGGGTACAAGAAGACACAAATATTCTAAGTTCAATAAACTACCAAAGATTATCATTAGATGCAAAAAATGCTCTAGCAGAATTAGAATTCGATACGAAAAATTATACCCCTCAAGAGATAAAAACTATTATTGATAAAACAGACATCAAAATTATAACGTCGCCTAGGTGTAATAATATAGACCTTAATACACCAAACATATTTTTTGAAACAATGGCTAGTTACTTTATAAATCAATATATTAATAAACTTCAAGATCTGATATATATAGATTGTTTTGAAGGTAAATATAAAATATTAAGACTAAGGATAATGAGTTGAGTGCATATATAAACAACTATGAAGTTGCAAGCACAGCCGGTAATACACAAGAGCTGATGGAAGCTATTTACAACAAAGATTCAGCTATCAGCATCAATACTTCTTACCTAGACGGTGAGGCAGTAGGCCTTGGTACAATGCCGAAATACGATAACTTTTATGAACTTATGGGTGATGTGATCCAAAAGATCCTAGACGACTCAAACTTAGATAATTTTAATGATACTCTTTTAATCTTAGGCTCATCTGTAGGCGGTATGCAAGAGAGTGAAAAGATCTTTTTTAGAGATAAGAACTACAAAAAACTAGACCCTCTAAGACACTCTATCCATGTACTAAGTGACGAACTTATGGAAAGATTTAAATTTTATGATACACGTTCAATATCTACAGCATGTACATCAAGTGCGAACGCTCTTTTACTTGCTAAAAGACTTATAGATGTAGAAGCTTATGAGAACATTTTAGTTGTCGGTGCAGATGCTATGTGTTATACGACGGTACACGGTTTTCACTACTTAAGCGTATTGTCCACTGATAGATGCCGTCCATTTGATATAAACAGAAACGGTATGAATGTAAGTGAAGCTATTGCAGGACTTCTTATTCAAAGTACTAAAACATCCGAATCTATTGAGTTAAAAGGTGTTGGAGCAAGCAGTGATGCTTACCATATGACAAACCCGGATCCAGAAGCTAAAGGGGCTATAGCATCTATGCGTGCAGCTATTGAAGATGCAGGGTTAGAGCCTGAGAATATAGACTATATAAATGCGCACGGAACTGCTACAGCAGCAAATGACAACGTAGAAGCACTAGCTGTGGAGACACTTTTTGGCAACACTTATGTTAGTTCTACAAAAGCTATAACAGGTCATACTCTTGGAGCTGCAGGTGCTATTGAAGCAGTTGTAAGCTGTGAAGTTATAAAAAGATCGCTGATCCCACCGCAAACTGGACTTGTAGAAGCTGAAAACAAAAATATCAATCTACCAAAAGAGACCATTAAAAGCGAAGTAAAAAATGTTATCAGTAACTCTTTTGCTTTTGGCGGAAACAATACTTCCATCGTTCTGGGGGTTTGCTAGTGAAAAAAGTATCTCTTAAAATCATAAGTGCAGCGAAAATAGCGGCACCATTGCAAATAGCAGATCTTGAAGATAAAAGAATCGTTCCAAAAATGCTTCTACGTCGTCGCTTGACAAGAAACGCTAAAATAATGCTATATCTAAGTGACAAATGTGGTTTTGATTCTGGGAAAGTCGTATATGGAAGCTGTTACAGCGAGATTCAAGAAACAGTTGTAATATCTAATGCCATACTACAACGTAGTCCAATATCACCGACATCTTTTCAAAACTCTGTTTATAACTCTGCTCCATCTTATTTTTCTTTGGTTCATAAAGACACTGATGAGATAATAACTATATCTTCGGGTATGCACTCTTCACGCGATGCGATAAAAACAGCAGCGCTTCAAGCGTTAACATCTGGCGAGAGAGTTTTGTGTGTGGCAACTGAGTGTCTTAACATCGAGCGAATAGAAGAAGTAAACAGATGTACTACATTTTTAGAAGCTGGAGCTGCCGTAGTTGTTGAAATAGATAAAGAAGCAACAGATGCTAAAGAGATAGAAGGTGATGGTGATGAGGGGATAATTGAATCTCTTCAAGACCTATTTAAAATGGTAAATATGTATGAAAATGGTACTGACAGTGTACTAATAGAACTTTAAAAGGATAAAAACGAACATGACAATAGATAACAATATAGTAGATTATGAGAACTTCATCTATGATGATAAAGTAACACTTAGCGATAACCCTGAGTTTATAGCGTTTATAAATGCTGGACACGATTTTTTAATTGAAAACATTAAAAATGGAAGACCTATCTATGGTGTAACAACTGGTTATGGAGAAGCTGGACAAAACTATGCAGCTTTTGAAGAAGCTCAAGAGCTACAAAAAAACCTTTACAGCTTTCACGGTTGTGGTGTTGGCGCTAACTTAAGTGCAGATATCTCTAAGATCATGGTTACTATTCGTATGATCTCTTTATCAAAAGGTAAAAGTGGGATCAGTTATGATCTACTTAAACGTTTTGAGCTTCTTTTAGATAAAAAGATCTATCCTGTTATTCCTTCTCAAGGTTCAGTTGGTGCAAGTGGTGACTTAACTCCACTTTCTTATATTGCAGCAGTTATCGCAGGTGAGCGTGAATGTTATTATAATGATGAGATCAGAAATACTGAAGATGTATATAAAGAGCTTGGAATTGAGCCTTATGTATTTAAACCAAAAGAAGCTCTAGCTATTATGAACGGTACAGCTTCAATGAGTTCGATCGCTATTGATTCAATCAAAAAATTTGAGACTCTACTTGATTCTATGGAGAGTTTTGTAGCATCTATCTTTGAGCTATTACTATGTGATATTACTCCATTAGAGCCATTCGTACATGAGAGTAAACCATTTGATGGGCAAAAAGCGGTTGCTGCTAATGTTTTAGCAAAATGTGAAGGTTCTAAACTTACTCACGAAGCATTTAGCCGTTATGAGAACTTCCACTTAGAAGCTGAACAAAATATTCAAGACAGATACTCTATCCGTTGTGCTCCACAAGTTTTAGGTGTTGTACGTGACAACCTTGAAGTAGCTAAAAAATGGATCAAAACTGAGATAAACGGTGTAAATGATAACCCTCTTATCGATCATGTCGGTAAAAAAATATATACATCTGGTAACTTCTACGGTGGATACATCGCACATGCTATGGATACTATGCGTATATGTGCAGGTAACGTTGCAGACTTACTAGATAAAGAGTTTGGACTTTTAGTTGACCACAAATTTAACAAAGGTTTAGGTGAATCTTTAAAACTAAACAAAAAATCTACTCACCACGGTTTTAAAGCTATGCAGATCTCACTTAGCTCGTTAGCGGCTGACGTTATGATAAATACAACTGCCGCTTCACTTCACTCTCGTCCTACTGAGTCTTTTAACCAAGATAAAGTAAGTATGGGTACAACAGCAGCTCTTCACTTTCAAAAACAGCTTCCTGACTTAACTAACATGTTAAGTATCGCATTTATCGGTATGGCTCAAGCTGTAGATATCCGCGGATATGAGAACTGTTCAAAAACACTACAGAAAAACTACGATTCAGTTCGTACGATAGTAGAAAAGTTAGAGTTTGATAGACGTATGGACGGTGAGATCAAAGCTATATATAAAATGCTTCAAGAAGGTACATTGGCATGAAAAAAGTTTTAGTTACCGGCTCAACCGGTGCTATAGGTGAGGCATGTGCAAGATACTTTCATGATAATGGATATTTTGTATACCTACACTACCGTTCTGGGGAAGCAAAAGCTAAAGAGATCCACAGTGAGCTTGAAAACTCTGAGACCCTTTGCTTTGATATTGTTAACAAGGAAGATGTGTTAGCAAAACTTGAAGGTATAGAGATAGATGTTCTTGTGAACAATGCTGGTATTACGAAAGATAACCTTTTCTTCTTTATGCAAGACGATGAGTGGAATGATGTTATAAATACTTCTGTAAACGGTACCTACAACGTAACAAAAGCAGTTCTTAAAAACATGATCTCCAATAAGAACGGTTCAATTATAAATGTTGCCAGCGTATCAGGTCTTGTTGGAAACACTGGACAGACGAACTACGCTGCAGCAAAGGGAGCTATGATAGCTTTTACTAAAGCACTTTCACAAGAACTTGCGCGTTATAAAATACGTGTAAATGCCGTAGCCCCAGGTCTAATAGAATCAGATATGACAAAAGACCTACCACTTAAAGATCTGAAAAAGAATATACCTCTTAAAAGGATAGGAAAAGCTGAAGATGTAGCTGAAACTGTATTTTTTCTAGGTGACAAAGCTTCTTATATTACAGGTGAGATCGTAAATATAAGCGGTGGTATGGTCATAACATAGGAGCTGACATGAAAAGAGTTGTAATTACGGGAATTGGGCTTAATTCACCACTTGGTAACAGCTATGAAGAGCTTTATGAATCGCTCAAAGCTGAAAAGTGTGGTATTGAATACTTACCTGAATTTGAAGAGATCCCTGATCTTAGCACAAAGATAGGCGGTATTGTAAAAAATCTAGATTTTAAAGGTGATATCCCTAGAAAGTATCGTCGTTCAATGGGTAGAGTTGCTCAACTAAACGTTATCTCTACGGCTGATGCTATAGCAGATGCAAAGCTACCGCAGGAACTATTATCTTCTAAAAAATGTGGTATCTCATTTGGTTCAACTATGGGAGCTGATGAAGAGATATTCAGATGGATATCTGAAGTTAGCGAGCAAAAAAGTTATAAAGCTCAAAACTCTATGGCATTTTTAAAAGTCATGAGTCATACAGTTGCTGCAAATATTGCCCAAATGTTCGAAATAAAGGGGAGAAACATCCCTACATGTTCAGCATGTACATCTTCAGCTCAAGCTATAGGTGTTGGATATGAGAGTGTAAAATACGGACTAAGCGATATTATGATCTGCGGTGGGGCTGAGGGTCAACACCACTTATCTGCAGGTATATTTGATGTACTTGGTGCCGCGTCATCAAACCATAACCACGAGCCCCAAAAAGCATCTCGTCCGTTTAATCACTCTCGTGACGGTTTGGTTATCAGTGAAGGGAGTGGAGCTATTGTTTTAGAAGAGTTAGAACACGCACTAGCCCGCGGAGCTAAGATATACGGCGAAGTTATCGGATATGCGACTGGTTGTGACGGTTCACACTTAACTACACCTTCTAAAGAGGGTATGCAAAACGTCATGGAAGATTCACTTGAAGATGCAAATCTTAAACCTGAGAATATTGATTATATTAATGCTCACGCTACTGCTACACAAAAAGGCGATATTGCAGAATCTCACGCAACATTCAGTGTTTTTGGCGGTAATACTCCTATAAGTTCAACAAAAGGTCATATGGGGCATCTACTTGGAGGTTGTGGCGTAGTAGAGAGTGTTATATGTTTACTTGCTATAAACAAATCATTTTTACCAAAGACCATGAACTTTGAATCATTGGACCCTGAGTGTGCTTCAATAAATGTTTTAGCAAAAAATGAGAATAAAGATTGTAAAATTGTGATGAATAATAACTTCGCATTTGGTGGGATAAATACGTCGTTAATTTTTCAAGAGTATAAAGGATAAAAAACTATGGTTACAAAAGAGGAAATTTTTGAAAAGGTAAAAACTACTTTAATTGATGATTTTGAAATTGAAGAGGAAGAAGTTACTTTAGATGCTCATATCTACAAAGACTTAGATCTAGATAGTTTAGATGCGATCGATCTTATGGTTACACTAGATAAGCAGCTTGGAATTGAGACTAAACCGGAGGCTATGAAGAACTTAGCAACTATTGATGATGTGTGTGGATTTATTGTCGATACTGTAGCTGCTAAAGAAAATGGCTAAACTTCTATCCTTATTATATGCTCCTCTCTTTATTGTACTTATGTACAATTTTGAGTTTAAAGCGGTTGTTTTAATATATCTTTTTTTAAGTTTTATATTTCTTATCTATAAATATATCAAAAGAACCACTTCAAAAGATCTTGTACTTCCTATTTTTTATATATTTATGCTTTTGCTCGCATACTATTTTGCCTCATTTGAAGTCGTCAAGTTAGTTCCAGTAGTTTTATCGTGCGTTTTTTTTGTGCTATTTGTTGATTCGGTCTTAAATAAAAAAGAACTGATATATACATTTACACAAAAGTTTTATCCAAAAGAGCTTCAAGAGTGGGAAATTAGTTATCTTAAAAGTGGCGATGCTTACTGGGCTTTTGTAACTATGGTAAATACACTTATCCAAGTTCTTATTGTATATTTTGCAAGTGATTACATGTGGGCTTTTTATACCTCTGTTGGTTGGTATATATTCTTTTTTATAGCACTATTTGTTCAAATAATATACGGAAAATTTATCTGGAGAAAAAGTTTTGAGAATTAAATGTTTATACTCACTATGGGCACTGATACTTTTTTGGGCTCTGATATTCGCACTGCTTATCCCTGCATATATTGTTTATCTAATAGCATTTTTATTTACAAAACATCCAGAAGATGCATTTCAGTTATTTCCGACATATATATTTAAAGTATATTTCTACCTTGTACCAAAAATAAATCTAAAACTTGATATTCCAGATGAACTTCCTATGGGTGCTGTGTATGTAGCTACTCATCAATCTAGCATAGATTACCCTATACTCGGCTCATTTATACCAAAGTACCTTTCACTAACAAATGTAAATATAACTAAGATACCAATAGCATCAACATCATCAAGACTTATCGGTATCAGGTACCTAAACTCAAGCGATCTTGGTGCAGTAGCTAAAAGTTATGAAGAACTTGAAACACAGTTAAATCAGCGAAGAAACGTGATAATCTTTCCAGAGGGCACCAGACATCAAGCTGGTGAGGAACTCGGAAAATTTAAAAAAGTTGCATTTCGTCTTGCCATAAATACCAATTCTCCTATCATACCTATAGTTATAGAAGGAAGTGGTAGAGTTCTTGCAAAGGGTGATCCATGTTATAAGACCCTTAAACAAACAGATGTACATGTTAAAATGTTAGATCCTATAAACCCTAAAGATTTTAAGGGCGAGAGAGAACTTTTAAAATATACACAAAAACTACTACAAGAAAAAAAGGATGAGATGTGTTCAAGACTTTACTCATAATATTATTTTTAGCACTGGCACTAGATGCAAAATCATATAAATTTGAAGAGTATAGATATGTACAGGCTGTTGATGTAAAATTTAAAAAAACAGGTGTTGTATTTATGGACAAGGATGTCATCTCTATCACATATGATGCACCAAAATACCAAAAAGTAATCTCATCAAAAGACGGTGTTACAATAGATAAAGGTGAGGGAGATGTTCAAAAACTAGAAGGCAGAGCACTAACTTATACTAAGGTATATTTAGAGCTTATCCGCGAACTTGATAATGTAAAGAACTATAAAGACAATAAAAACTTTTCTGTAGAGAAATACAACAACACTTATACACTTTTTCCAAAAGGCGACAAAGACTTTAGGATAGATAAGATTATTATTAAAACCAACAAAGCTGAAGTTAAAAGTTTTAAAATGTTTATGACAAATGAAGATATTATTGAAATAGTTAAAATATGAAACATCTAAATCTCCTAGTTTTTTTGCTCTTAAGTGTTGTTACTGCGCTGTCTTTACATAACATAAAGATATCTACAAATTTTATGGATGCACTTTTCTCAAAAGAGAGTACAGAGATATACCAAATATCTCAAAAACTGGGTTCATCAAGTGATATTCTTATCTCAACAAAGGGATTTGATAAAGAGGGTTTAGATAGACTCTATGAGATAAAAAAAGAGCTTTTAAAACTAAGATCAATACACAGCGCAAAAATCTCACTCTCCCCTTCTATAGAGATGAAAGACTACCTAAAACAAAACTACTATTTACTCGCTGATTTTAAAAACAAAGAACTTACTCAAAATGAGATAAAAACTAAACTTCAAAAGATATATACGGATATATCTACATCTATGTTTTATACTCCTGTTGATACAAGTGATCCGCTGGAGTTGTTTAGTTTTGGTTCTATCTCAAGTGAGAGATATCTAAAACTAAATGATCACGGTTACATCTTAAAAGCAAGCACAAAGATAAAACTAGCAGATGCAAACAAAGCACGTGAACTCTACGATCAGATACACTCAATAACAAATAAATATCCAAATACCATATCATTTGCCCCTTTTTATTTTTTAGTCGAGAACTCAAGCTATATTCAAGCGGATGCTACAGATATAATAACACTCGCTTCCATACTCCTTTTAGTTCTTTACTTTGTAATACTTAGAAATGTAAAACTGTTTTTTCATACAGTTTTAGCACTCAGTTCATCCGCAATGCTTGCTGTAATGGTCTCTATGATGATATATGATGAGATAAATATCATAGCTTTGGTATTTGGAATAAGTATTACCACTATCTCCATAGACTACATGTTTCATTACTATTTTCATAACGAGTTTGAGAGCAATAAATTCATAAAACAAAAAAGAGTTTTTTTTGGATTTTTAACGACATTTGGAGTCTTTTTAATATTTTCTTTTATAGATATAAAGCTATTTGCTCAGCTTAGTATTTTTTCTGTCATATCTCTAGCGTCAGCATATATAATATTTAGTGTTGCATTTGGACATCTAAATATAAGTTCTGTACATGTAGAGAAAAAGAGTACACAACGCAAAAGCTTTAACCCACTTCTAATAAGCTCTATATCTGTTTTAATGCTAATATATTCAAGCTTCTTTTTAGAGTTTGATTCAGACCTAAAAAGCTTGGATTACCAAAATACGAAACTAAAAGACATTTCACAAAGATTTAACACTTCACTAGGTGTAGACAAATACCAACGGCTTCTTATAAGTGCTGCAACGGAAGAAGAACTGCTTCAAAAGTACGAACAGACCAAACAGCTTCATCCATCCATAAAAGGGATAGGAAACTTTATCTATAGCAAGACCAAGTGTAAAGAGAAGCTAAACACTCTAAAAAATTATGATTTTGAAAAACTAAACAAAGAGATAAACAGCATAGCTGAAGAAATAGGTTTTAAAAACACGTTTACAAATACATATCTACATGTACAAGATATAAGATGTGAAATGAAAGCTTTTGATGACATGGGTTTTAAGATAGTTAAACATAATGATAAATTTTACACCTTAGCCCTTGTAGATAAAGATGACAAGGTCTCAACTGATGAGAATTTAATAAGATTAAATATGGGAGAGATATTATCAAAGAATCTTGATGAGTTAAAGAACACTCTTTTGATCTTCACTCTTATCTCTCTTGTATTTATACTCAGCTCGCTTTTAACAATATCTAAAACAAAGATCCTTTATCCGCTGAGTTATATATTATTTCCTGTAAGTGTGGTACTATTCACCCTATCATTTTATTCATCACTAAATATAATGCATATGTTTGCACTGGTTATTCTTATCTCTATCGGGATAGACTATGGGATCTATATGTTAGATACAAAAACCCATTCGCAGACAACAAGAGCGATACGTTATGCTATGCTAAGTACATATGCCGGGTTTGGGGTACTTATACTATCAAGTGTCAACTCACTTCATTCCATCGGTTATGTCATCTCAGTAGGTATCTTAGCCATATTTATTTTACTCATTTTAAAAGGCAGACAATGAAAATATTCAATATAGACACCGGGAACTATGAAACAATTCGTCCCATACCTGATGCATCCACAAAGATAGAACGTCTTGTACACGCTATACACTGCTATGAAAACGATATATTTGAAGTTCTTTATGACAAGACACAGCCATCTTTAAAAAAATATGTAGAGGACTTTGATAGAGACTATATAGAACAAGAAGGGATGCAGTTCTTATTTTTCACTTCAGGTACTACTGGTGATCCAACAGGTGTATATAAGACAAGAACAAATATTGAACTTGCAATTGATGACCTTATAAAAGTTCTTGATACTTCAAAGATAGAGCGTGTAGTAGCAACGGTCCCGTTTATTCACCTTTACGGTATAGAGGCAGGTGCCCTTTTATCACACAAGCTTGGTGTTGAGCTTCATACAAAAGAGAACTTCCTTATCCAAGAGCTTATAGCTGAGGCAAAAAAACCTAATACTTTAGTTATCACAACGCCGCTTTTTATAAAAGCACTTAACAAGTCAACTGAGAAAGAAGATCTCTCGGATAGCTTCTTTATAACTTCAACAGCTCCATTAAACTTAGAAGATGCGAAGACCTTTAATGAAAAGTTCAACTCTTCAGTTTTACAGATATTTGGCTCAACAGAAACTGGTGCGATAGCTTATAAGATAGATGATGAAAAAACCTGGCATGCTTTTGATGGCGTTACACTAACGACTGAAGACAATATGCTTGGAATATTTTCACCTTTTATAGCACCGAAGATACTTACGAGTTTTATACAAAATGTTGAGCTTCCTTTTGCGACTGAAGATATTGTTAATGTTATTGGGAACAAAGAGTTTGAACTTATCGGCAGAAGCTCAAATATAGCTAAAATAGCAGGTAAAAGAATCTCTACTCTTCAAATAGAAGCTATAATAGAAAACATAGAGTATATAGAAGCAGTTCTTATAAAAATTAAAAGAGACGACAAAGCATTAAAAGATGAAGTGCTAGAAATATATGTTGAATCAGATACAAAACTAGAAGCTAGAACTCTAAAAGAGATATTTACAAAGCATTTTGGTTCCCTACACTTGCCGTTTAAAATTTATAATCACAAAAAGATCATTCGTTCATCTGTGGGTAAAAAAATTGGTTTTGAATAATATTTTGGTATAATGACAACATAAATAATTAAGGATATTTTGTGATTACTACTACTCAGTTAAAAGAGAAAATAATTGAAGGTTTAAGTCTTGAAGATATGACGCCTGAAGAGATACAAGACAATGAAGCACTTTTTGGAGATGAGGGGCTTGGTTTAGATTCTGTGGATGCTATCGAGCTAACACTGGTACTTGAAAAAGAATTTGGTGTAAAAGTAACTAATATGAATGCTGCTGAGAGTATTTTTGCAACACCTACATCTTTATGTGAGTATGTAAACGAACAACAAGCAAACGCTTAAAACTTATGAACAAGTTGATCTTACCACATCAAAAACCAGTAAGATTTGCTTCACATGTTATAAGTAAAGAAGGGGACGATAAAGCAGTTGTCCAAAATGAATTTGGAGAAATCCCAAGTCTCGGTATGATAATCGAGGCTGCTGCTCAAAGTACAATAGCAGTAGCACTTGAAGAAGAGATAGGAAGAGTCGGTTTTTTAACCACTCTTAAAAATATCAAACTGCATAACAAACCAACATCTTCAGAGTGCCAAATGCATATTGAACTTTTAAACCGTATCAGCGGTGTCGGTCATCTTAGCTTTGAAGCAAAACAAAACGGTGTGACCATAGCAACCGGTGGATACGTAGTTGTAATAAGATGAAAACTCTTCTAAAGTTAATTACATTCACTTTATTAACTTTTAATATTTCGGGCTGTGGTCCGAAAACCTTCCCATCTGACAATAGAGTTTATGACTCACCAAAAAACTACGAATACAAATATAAAAACCATACATTTACATCTAAAGACGGCACAAAACTATATGCATACCATATCAAAACAGACGAAAAAAAGTCCAAAGGACTTATTGTTTTAGCTAATGGTATGAAACAAAATATGTCATTTAGATTCACAGAGTGGCTTTGGATATTAGATGCCGGTTATGATGTTTTCACATTTGATTATAGAAGTTACGGAGATTCACATGTAGAAGCAGACTTGTATGGTTTTGTTGATGATGTAGAATCAGCTTTAGAATATGCCCACGATCTTGATAAAGATAAAAAAATAATCCTTATTGGTCAATCTATGGGTGGTGCGATCATGATCGATGCACTAAAAAATAAAGAGTATGACTATTTGGCTTTTGCAGTATCAGATGCTACATTTACTGGCTTTGATGATGCGCTCAGCAGTATCTTTATGAGAAGTATCTTACTCTTCCCTTTTGCATGGGTTCCATACCTTACAGTACCTGAAGAGTTAAACCCTATCTCAAATATAGAGTATATAAAAACCCCTATATTATTTATTACCGGTGATGACGATATAGTCATAAATTATGAAGATTCAGTAGAATTATATAATATGACAAAGGCAAAAAAAGCTCTATGGATAGTCAAAGACGTAGGACATGTCCAAAGTTTTAACAATCTAAATGTAAGGAAAGAGTTTTTAAAAGTATTAGAGGACAACTCACTTTTATTTGAGCAGAAGAAAAGATATTTTAAGTAGTTAAAATAACAATTCTTCTGTAGCTTTCACCTCTTGTTCTACTCTAGGCGGTTTTGAAATATCACTGAAAAACTCTTTTTTTCTACCAACCTTAACTTCTACTATCCCCTCAGGTATGTCAAATTTTCTTTTAAGTTGAGGATATAGCTTTAAAGCACTCTCGTAAAACATCTTAAATGCTGGTCCGGCTATCTTACCACCAGTCTCCCATCTATGCATCGGAGAGTTGTCATCATTTCCAAACCATACTATCGTTTGTATAGTAGGTGAATAACCAGCGAACCAACCATCAACATTGTTATTTGTAGTACCAGTTTTTCCTGCTAACTCTATACCCCATGCTTTGGCACGACGACCAGTTCCACGGCTAACTACATCACGCAGTATGCTAGTCATGATAAAAGCTTGAGTAGGGTCTGTAATAAACCTCGTGACCTCTTCTTTCTCATAAACGATATTTTCATTTTTTTCTATTCTTAGTATCAGACTTGGTTCAATTTGAATACCGTCATTTGCAAAAGATGAATAATATTTTGCCAACTGAAGAGGTGAGAGTGAAATAGTCCCAAGTGAAACCGAAAGGTCACGTGGAAGGTTTTCAATACCGAACTTATCAAGCTGTGTTAAAAGCTGATTTAGCCCTATCTCATTTACAAGGTTTATCGTTGCAAGATTTCTAGAGTGAACTAAAGCCTCACGAAGTGAGATAAGACCCTTATAGTTTTTCTCATAGTTTCTTGGCTTCCATTTCAACTCTTCACCATCTTTTTCATATTTGTATGTACGAGACACATCAACAAGCATCGTAGCACCAGAGTATCCTAAGTCAATTCCTACCTGATAGATAAAGGGTTTAAATGCAGATCCTGGTTGACGTCTTCCTTGTGTAGCACGGTTATATGAACTCACCTCATAATCTGTACTTCCAACCATGGCTAAAATATTTCCTGTTTTTGCTTCAAGTGAAACAAGAGCACCGTTTAAAAGAGAAGTATTTGTCTCAGGTGCTACTTCCCAAGTCGGGTCTTTAAGCAGGATCTCTTGATCTTTTATCTTATACTCTTCAATTCTCTCTAAAGACAACTCATACGCTGTTTTAATAGATTTACGTGCAGCTTCTTGAAGTCTTAGATCAACCGTAGTATATACATCATATCCACCAGTCTTAATATCATCCATACCTTTTTTTGTCATTCTGCGAACTACTTCATCAACAATAAAAGGTGCTTGGTTTTGAGTCAAAGTATCATCAAACACTTCTGGATTTCTTGCTATCTCTTCTTGGTAAGTATCTTCATCTATCCACCCTAATGTTCTCATACGCTTTAGTACGCGGTTAGCCCTGCCCATTGAGATCTCATAATTTCTAGTTGGTGCATATGTACTTGGTGCTTTTGGAAGTCCTACAAGTATAGCTACCTCTTTTAGTGTAAGATCATCTAAACGCTTATGAAAATAACCATCTGCAGCTGTTTTGATACCGTAATAACCATGTCCGAAATATATCTCATTCAGATATCTCTCTAAAATTTGCTCTTTAGTTAAGTGACGCTCCAGTTTAAGGGCATAGATCGCTTCTTTTATTTTACGAGATAATTTTTTCTCTCTTGTTAAAAGCACGTTTTTTACAAGCTGCTGAGTTATAGTACTTGCACCCTCAACCGCGCGACCTGCTTTTAAGACCTTGATAGCTGCACGGAAAATGGCATCTATATTTATCCCTGGATGTTCAAAGAACGATGTATCTTCAATAGCTACCAAAGCCTCAACTACATGTGGCGGTATCTTTTCAAACGGCACATAATACCTGTGTTTTGTATCAAAAAGGTTTGCTATTTTATTTCCGTCTTTATCGTATATTCTTGTAGTTTGATTTGGTTTGTAGTTTATTAAAGATGATATATCATATGTATATGCCTGAAGGAAAAAACCAAGTACTAAAAACGGAGTTAAAAATCCAATAAGTGCTAATCCGTATATTGTATTTTTTGTATTAATATCTTTAAAGTTTATATCTTTGAGGTTCAATCTCATTCCCTAAAATTCCTATTTGCAAAATTTGCTTCTATTAAAGTTTTTGTGTATTTTTCTTTTGGTGATTCTAAAATATTTTGCATTTTACCATATTCAACCAAATGACCATCTTTGATGACACAAATATCTTCACATAATTTATTCGCAGAGTTCATATCATGCGTTACAAAAAGAATTTTAAAACCAAATTCAACTTGGAGTTTTTTTAGTAAATCAAGTATCAAAACTCTAGTATCAGGATCAAGTGCCGTTGTCGGCTCATCAAGCATCAAAAGTTTCGGATTAGCCTCCAAAGCCATAGCTATAACTACGCGTTGAAGTTGCCCGCCAGAGAGTTCAGGAGCAAACCTATCTTTTAGATCAGCATCGAGCCCTACATGTTTAAAAAGCTCATCCACTCTCTCTTTTGGTGCAAAGAATTGTTTATTTATTTTTGTAAGCGGACTTAGAGCGGTAAAAGGATTCTGTGGAACAAAACCTATAGTTTTTCCTGCCTTTAACTCAAATCCTGCATCTACACTCAACTCCTTAGACATCGTGTTTGGCAGCATATCCAAAAGTGCTTTTATGCTTAGAGATTTTCCACTACCGCTTTGACCAACTAGTGCTAATGACGAGTTGATCTCAAAACTGATATCTACTAATGTTTTATCACCTATATCTATTTTTAGTTTATTGATTTTCATTACAGTACTTTAGCCAATTTTTTACACAAAGAGATTAACTCCACTTCACTCTCCCCCAGTCTTGCGATTAGTCTTACTATCGCACTAGCAACTGTTGGTTGACGAATCGCACCTATAGCATAACCCTCTTCTTGCATGGTCTCTTTTATCTGCATTACTTTTTTGTTATCCCCTATAACTATAGGCACTATAAGACCATCTATACTAATGCCAAGTTCACGCTGGATTATCATCTTTCTTAGGTTTATCTCACCTTGTATCACATCTTTATGTTCTAAAATGAACTTTAATGACTTATGCGCTAAAAGTGTGTCATAAAGAGATAGTGCAGTTGCATAAACTATAGGTTTTGCACGGTTTATTAGATACTCAACTATATGGCTTGAAGCTAAGATATAAGCACCAAAACCGCCATATGCTTTTCCCAGTGTGCCCATTTTTATATGGTTTGGCTTTGGCGTGATACCGTAGAGATCGAACACACCCATAAGTCTGCTTCCAACCACACCACTGCTGTGGGCTTCATCGACTATCAAAAGTGCGTCTTCATTATCTGCTATCTCAAATACCTCTTTATCACACAGGTCTCCATCCATTGAGTAAATGCCCTCAACAGCTATTATTTTTCTTTTTGCATCTGGATATTTTTTAATTAGGTTTTTCAGATCCTGCATATCGTTATGTTTGAAAAATACAACATTTACATGTTCAAGCTGGGTTGCAAGAACTCCAGAAGCGTGGTAAAGCTCGTCCATAAAAAGCATATCGCCACGTCTGCAAAGTGCCTCTACCAAAGCTATATTTGCGTTAAATCCACTTCCTAGAACTACTGCGTCTTCAAAATTATTTGCCGCACAAAGTGCATCTTCAAAATCTTTATGTATCTGATGATAACCGTTTACAAGTAAAGATGCCTTAGCTGCATGTGAAGGAAGTTTCTCTAACTCTTCACATGTCTGTTTGTGCAGCTCTTTATTGTGTGCAAGCCCCAGGTAATCATTTGATGCAAAATCTTTAAGATCGTTATCTACTACATGTCTCTCTCTAAAGCGACCAGATCTTTTTAAAGCTTTTAGTTCTTTTTCGTAGTAGTTCACAAAAGCGCCCCTAATAAGTGTGTATTTAAACCCATAGCCGTACTCTCGTAGCCGTGGACTTTTTTTATATACTTTTTGCAAAATCCCTCAACCATACATGCACCGGCTTTTCCTCTCCACTCTCCGCTTGTCAGGTATCTGTCCAGATCTTTATCCTCAAACTCTTCAAAAATATAATCAGTCGAAGAAATATCTATAATTTTTTTATTTACATCTTCATATATCATACATGTGATTATGGAGGTAACACTCCCGCTTTGAGTCATCAAAATATTTCTAGCGTCATCCACGCATCTTGCTTTGCGCAAAATGTGACCGTTGCTTGTCACAACCGTATCGGCAACTAAAAGTGGGTAATCTTCTATACCGAATGTTCGTCTGTTTATCTCATACTTTCCATGTGTAGCTTGGTATACAAAGTTTTTAGGTGTACTTGCTATTATAGAGTCCTCGTCATACTCAACAGACTCTTGGATAAACTCTATACCTGCTTGTTTTAAAAGTTCAGCCCTTGTAACTGACCCTGATGCTAAGCGCAACATTTTTTATACTTCCTTCCGCTTCCGCATGGACACGGCTCATTTCTTTCTATTTTAGAGTTAAATAACTCTCCGCCCTCATAAAGCCACTCGTCGTCTTTTTTTATAAACTTGCTTCTCTCATGCAGTACATGTATAGCGTCGTTTTCACGGTAGTAAGCCTTAAACTCGACTTCATCATCTTTGGCCGCTAATACGTCAAGTTTCAACCACTCTATATTTTTATATCCACTCATATCTGAGGGAATGTCCTGAGTTGTAGTTTTAGCTAAATATTCACCATCCATATTAACAAAAGCCTCATAACGGCTTCTCATTAACTCTTCTGGAGTATCTATTTTTTTCATTTGTATTCCTAGAAATTAAACTTATAATAATACTATATAAAGGATTAAATAATTAAGTGTATAATATGAGCATAAAAATAAACACTTAACGTGCTTTAAGGTTGAAGTATGAATGCTGATTTTAGTTTTAACGAAACATTGGATGCTACTAAACAAAGTTTAGACCTTAGCGATAAAATAATCTTTAAACTTTACAATTCTGCTATAGAGGTTTCTCAAGAGGTGATAGATGAGATAGAACAAGGGATTAAAAGCTCAGATTATGCAATGATAAAAAATGCGGCCCATAAACTAAAAGGTGCGTCAGGTTCAATCAGACTTGATCCGATGTATGAGCTCTCTTTGAAATTAGAAAACGATGCAAAAGATCAAAAAGACAAGGACTATTCTATAGAACTAAATAAAATAAAAAAATATTTTTCCTCTTTTGAAAGTGCTCTAAAAAATTTATCTAATTAAAATACGCTAGAAAAATACGAACCTATAAACACAGCTATTAGTCCAAGTAAGATATTTGCAGGGACTTGATATTTCCCGATAAATCCGAGTTGAGATTTTGCCAAGACCATATCACCGTCTTTTATAGCTTTCTCGGCACGGTTTCTTCTTTTTATCATCACTATAAGGTTTATGAACATCACAGACCAGATAGCCTCTTTTACATGTACCAAAGTTGCATATTGGCTACCTGATAAAGAGTAAGCTTTTATCATAATAATCGCCGTTAAAAAAAGTAGCACCACAAAAGGGCTCACTATTAAAAAAAGTCTTTTTAAAGCGATAGATATATGTTCTAGTCTTTTAATAGGAGACTCGATTGTCATAAAAGACTGGTGTGCAGCATAACGCATAGCTACCATACCGCCGACCCAGACAACGGCAGATATTACATGAATAAAAAGTATAAAGGCTTTATATTCATTAAACAATTCAGTCATTAACTAAGCGCCTCTGTAATGAACTTCAACGAAGCTTCTTTAGCTTCAGGAAGTTTAGTCTTGTCTTTACCGCCGGCTTGTGCGAAGTCTGGACGACCGCCGCCGCCGCCACCTAAAATAGGCGCGATCTGTTTGATCCAATCACCCGCTTTTGCATTAGCGTCTTTAATACCAGCAGCGATTAATACTTTGTCGCCTTTTACTTGAAAAAGCATTGCACAAAGTTTGTCATTTTGAACTTTAAGCTCATCGATCTTCTCTTTGATATCACCGTTTGGATACTCTTCGACAACAACAGCTACACCGTTTATCTCATTAGCCGTAATCTCTACTTTTGAAGATTCTTGAGCCTCTTTTACTTCGACTTTTAGCTCATCAATTGTTGATTTAAGTCTGTTTATACCCGCAATCACGTCAAGGTTTTTAACTTCCGCTTCTACTTGTTTAAGAAGCATTCTCTGCTCACAGAAATATTCATACGCAGCGCGACCTACAACAGCTTCAATACGTCTAACACCCGCACTTACACCGCTCTCTTTAGTGATGATAAAGCTACCGATTGTTGCAGTGTTGTTAACATGTACACCACCGCAAAGTTCAACTGATGCATCTTCAAAACTAACTACGCGTACATCGTCACCATATTTTTCACCAAACTGAGCTTTAGCTCCGCTGTTGCGAGCCGAGTCTATATCCATAACTTCAGTCTTAGCATCAATACCGCGAGCTATAATAGAGTTTACACGCTGTTCGATCTCAGCAAGTTCTGAGTGTTCTAATGCTTTAGGGTGTGAGAAGTCAAAACGTAAACGGTTAGCTTCATTTAATGAACCCGCTTGTGATATATGATCACCCAACACATCAAAAAGTACTGCATGAAGTAAGTGAGTAGCCGAGTGATGTTTTGTGATCTCTTGACGAGATATATCTAAATGTGAATCTACTACAGTTGCTACTTTTAACTCTTTGCTTACTTCGATTTGTGAAAGATTCAGTCCAAAGAATTTTTTAGTGTCAAGAACTTTTGCAAATCCTTCAAGCTCACCGCTATCTCCAACTTGTCCACCGCTCTCAGCATAAAAAGGTGTAATATCTAAAAGTACCCATCCTTTTTCACCTGCTTTTAGAGTATCTGCAAGCTTATAGTTCTCATCCAATAATGCTTGAACTTCACCAGAGTGGCTGGTAAACTCATAACCCACAAAAGTATTCTCACCGAATTTTTCTAAAAGCTCTTTAAAATCACCGTGAGTATCTGCATCTCCACTACCTTTCCAAGCAGCTTTAGCACGAGAGCGTTGTTCACTCATCAACTCATCAAACTTCTCAGTATCTAATCTTAGATCATGGCTTTTTAACATATCTTCGGTTAAATCAAGAGGGAATCCGAAAGTATCGTAAAGTTTAAATGCAACCTCACCGCTAAATACATCTTTAGTGTTTTTAAGTTCAGCTTCAAACAGCTCGATACCGCTAGCGATAGTTTTGAAAAACCTTGCTTCTTCTAGTTGTATCTGCTCTTTTACAGCTTCAGCTTTTTGGCTTAAGTATGAATACTCTTTACCCATAATAGTAACTACGGTATCAACAAGTTTATACATAAAAGGTTCACGGAAACCTAGCAGGTAACCATGGCGAACTGCACGACGTAATATACGGCGAAGAACATAACCGCGACCTTCATTTGAGAAGTTAATACCTTGAGCCAGTAAGAACAGAGCTGTACGGATATGATCAGCTATAACGCGATAAGATGCACCACTCGCATACACATACTCTTTGTTTATCAGTTCTTCAACTTTACGGATAATCGGCATAAACAGAGATGAACCGTAGTTAGAAAGTGCACCCTCTTTAATAGCTACTACACGCTCTAGACCCATACCAGTATCTATTGACGGTTTGGCAAGCGGTATTCTCTCTCCACCTTTTTCTTTTACTTCATACTGCATAAAAACAAGGTTCCAGATCTCTAAAAATCTATCGCCATCGCCGCCCATCTTATCTTCTGGGCCATTGAAATGTTCCGCACCTTGATCGTAAAATATCTCTGAACATGGTCCACACGGTCCAGTATCACCCATTGACCAGAAGTTGTCCTCATCACCAAGACGCATTATGCGATCTAAGGGTACATGTTTTTGCCATAACTTCTCTGCTTCATCATCACTCTCATGCACAGTTACCCATAGTTTCTCAACCGGAAGTTCTAATACTTCTGTAATAAACTCCCAAGAGTAGTCAATTACTTCCTCTTTAAAGTAATCCCCAAAACTAAAGTTACCAAGCATCTCAAAGAACGTATGGTGACGTGCAGTATGACCTACATTTTCAAGGTCGTTATGCTTTCCACCCGCTCTTAGACATGTCTGGCAAGATGTTGCACGAGGGTTTGCTGGAGTCGGAACTTCCCCTGTAAAAATCGACTTAAACGGTACCATACCAGCATTGTTAAATAGAAGTGAAGCATCATCCGGCACAAGTGGTGCAGATGCTACTCTTTCGTGTTTTTTTGATTCAAAAAACTTTAAAAACTCTTCTCTAATATCCATAATAAATATGTTCCCTCTATTGCATAAATAAAAATTGGCGCGATTATACCTAAAAATGGCTATATCTTATATTATAATTTTTAATTGATATTTTCATCAAATATATTACATGTAGAGAAATTCTCTAAGAAAATATCTGCTGCAAGACCGTTTTCGTATTTTAAAATATTTTTATTTTCATCTAAAATAGGCGTAGTACCTATTCCGCATGATGGAGATTTTGATTTTAAGACTACTGCATCCGCTTGTGGATGTTTTTTTATAAAACTCTCTATCTCTGATCTTAATCTCTCAGTAACATCGATATTTGTCTCATCGGTAATTATTCTTTTTTCATCACCTCTCAAGACTACGTTTATCCTCTCTCTTGGAGTTCCAAAAAGCGGAGCTTCTGGACAAAACGGGATTATCTCATAATCTTTGAACTTTTTCAACACACCATCAGCTTTTTTCGTTTTACCGTCGTACCGACAGTTCTCACCAAGTAAACATGCAGAGACTATGAGTTTTTTTTTCATTACTTCACTAATATTTTTATAAAAACTTTAATATACGTATGATTGAACTTATTTGCCATATCTTCATCTTTCATCATATGCGTTAAAGCTTCATAACTACTCATTTTTTCTCTATATGGTCTGTTACTTGTCAATGCATCAAACACATCACATATAGCGAGTATTGCGGCGAACTTACTTATATGCTCTTTACGTAAACTATCAGGATACCCACTCCCATCATAACTTTCATGATGGTGTTTTACACCGTTTATGATGTCTGGTCTGTGTATGCGGTTGTGCTTAACTATCTGCATACTTATGATCGTATGTCTTTTTATATTTTCTATCTCTTTTAGAGATAGCGGAGAGTTTTTGGAGACTATATCTTTATCTACCTTTGTAAGACCGACATCTTGCAAAAAACCTGCTATTGCCAGATCTTCAAGCTCAATGTCATTAAAGCCCAGTGCATAGCCTAAGGTAACAGCATAGATACATACATGTAAAGAGTGATGAGCTAGATCGTTATCATTTTTAAAAAAAGAAAGGTTGTCTTTAACAAAATGCTTGTTGTGCTTTATGAGAAATATAATACTTTTTACTATCCCCTCAACATCTTTAAGACTAAATCTGTCATCTTCTGAGTTTAAAAAACCATCAAAAAAAGCAGAATTCATTTTATAAAGTAGTTTTAGACAATACTTTGGATTATCCTTCGCATAGTATATATATTTTTGAAGAGTTTCACAGTTTAACTCTAATATAGCAGTATCATTCTTATCTGTATAGATGCTTTGACTTAGTAAAATATTATATATTCTGTCATCAACAAAAGTCCCTGCTTTTACAATAACTATATACTTATCGCTTTGCTTTATATAGATGTTTCTAGGAGTTATCTCATTTGTCTCTAGATACTGTATATCTAACTCTTCAAAACTATTATTACTCTGAGATTCTTTATTGGTTATCATTTTAAACCTTTATGTATCTAACAGATAACTACACTCTTTATCTCTGTCATCTCTTCAATAGCAAACTTCGGCCCCTCACGTCCAACACCGCTTAGTTTAACACCACCGTAAGGCTGTATATCAAAACGAAGTGTAGGCATGTCGTTTATCACGATTCCACCGGCTTCTAGTTCATCTATAGCTCTGTTTGTTAGACTTAAATCGTTCGTAAAGAGAGAAAACTGTAATCCATAAGGTGAATTGTTCATACGAGGGCACGCATCATCAAAGCCGTTAACTTTTACAAGTGATACAATCGGTGCAAAGACCTCTTCACACACAATAGCCATATCATCATGTACATCAGCCATAACACAAGGGTAAAACATCCTGCCCTCGACTTTAGGTTCTAGCAGTGCACGTGCACCCTCATCTATAGCACTTTGTACCCACGCAAAAGCACGTTCACATGCATCATCATCGATGAGTGGTCCCATAAAAGTCTCTTCATCATACGGACTTCCCACTTTTAGCTTTTTAGTCTCCTCAGCCATCTTGTGAGCAAACTCTTCATATACCTCTGCATCTACATAGATACGTTGAAGCGATATACATACCTGACCGGAATTTACAAAAGCACCAAGAGCACATCTGTTTGCAGCTAGGTCCAAATCAGCACTCTTGTCTATAAAAGTGGCTGCATTTCCGCCAAGCTCAAGTCCAACTTTTTTAATTCCTGCCGACTTTGTGATGATCTCACCAACAGGTACACTTCCCGTAAAGCTTATAACACGAGGTATGTCAGATGTGACTAGTGCCGAGCCGACCTCTGCATCTCCGTAAACTACGCTTAGTGCATCTTTTATAGCATATCTGCTATCTATAAAAAGTTTAGCAAACTTGTAAGCAGTAAGGGGAGCTTCAGGTGTAGGTTTTAGAACAACAGTGTTTCCAGCCACAAGTGCAGGTGCTAGTTTATGAGCTACCAGATTAAGCGGGAAGTTAAAAGGTGTAATCGCTGCTACAACACCGACAGGCTCGCGTCTGAAAAAGCTCATAGTCTTTTTACCGCTAGCCATAGCATCTGTGTTAATAGTCTCACCGTGCATGGTACGCATTGTCTCGGCACTAAGAGTTATGGTCTCTATGGCACGATCGACCTCAACACGAGAAAATGCCAGAGGTTTTCCAACCTCATCAGTGATAGTCATAGCTATATCTTCTTTGTTTAGTGCGAGATTGTTTGCAACATCCAAAAGCCAGTTACATCTCTGGCTAAGCGTAGATGCCTTGGCGGCTTTTGTCGCACTCTTTGCGATCTTTAGAGCTTTTTTAGTGTCATTTGCATCACAAACAGGAGCAGTAGACACTACTCTTTTGTTATATGGACTTCTTCTTTCACTCAAATTCTCTTTTGTAGCTTCCTCTGAGCCAAAAAATATTTTAGCTTTATCCATCTACTTCCCCTATCATATTGATTATAATTAAATCGATTATAACATTTAATATATTTTTTTTATTTTAAGCTTTTATTTTTTGTGCTATCATTTAAAATAGTGTGTGCAGAAGGAGGATGTTATGGTAACTGACAGATACTTGTTTCAATCACCTTACAACTCAAAAGTACAATATGGACGACTTGATCCCAGTGTTGCAAATGAGCAAAAGAAACAAGAAAATAATGATTCTATTTCTAATGTTAACAATACAAGTGTAAAAGATGCGCAAGTTTATCAAGCTTCACAAACCAATAAACTTGATGTTTATGCATAACTCACTTAATGTAGTTCTTATCTCTTAACAGTTTTACAAAACTCTCTGCCATCATTTTGTACCCTTTTTCATTTGGGTGTACGTAGTCGCTTTTTAGTGAATTTCTAGCAACTATATGACCTATAACATCATCTTCTAAAAGCACCTCTTCTTCCCTAGCTACTTCATAATAAACATCTATGGTGTCAAAACCGAGCATATCAAATTCCGGTACTCCTACAAGTAAGACTTTGGCTCCGCTTTGTTTTATATCTCTAACCATTTGAAGCAGGTTATTTTTCAACTCATCACGAGGGAGCTTTCGTAAGATATCGTTACCGCCATGACACAAGATGACCAAATCCGGTTCAAACACAAGGTGATCTTTTAGCCTCTCAACACCCTCTGCAGATATCTCTCCGTTTACTCCGGCATTTATTATCTCTAAGCCTGTAAGTTCTTTAAAGTAATCGGGATAACTTTTGCTAGAGCCAAAACCGTGTGTCAGACTATCTCCAAAAGCTAAGACAGTTATATCATCACCCAAGTAGTTCTCCTCTTTAGCTTTGTTTACACTTTGCATATATATAATCAGGCCTAACAAGATAAGTAAAACGGCTAATATCTTTTTCATAAACACTTCCCCTATAAAGTGATGTTTTCCAAATATGATATCTCATCATTTACAATTATTATAGCATCATACATGTAGTCTATGTTAGTAGCATTTTTTTTCATGTAGACATCGCCCGTTTTTATAAGGCGGGATAGTTTTGTGGGTGTGATGTTTTGGATAGCTTTTTCATAGTCCTCACCGCTTTTTACTTCAACAAAGTGAAGCACATCATCTTTTAGGGCTATTATATCTATCTCACCGAAACGGCTGTAAAAATTTTGCTCGAGAATCTCGAAACCGTTATCGTAAAGGTAGTTTTTCGCTAACTCTTCAGCTGCATTGCCCTTTTCTCTACTCATCGTTTAACTCTTGCAGACAAGATACACAGTAAACAGATTCAGGTAAAAGAAGCAATCTCTCGTAAGCTATATCTTCTTCACACTCTTTGCACTCTCCATAGTCTTCATTCTCTACTCGTGAAAGGGCTGATTTTAATCTGTTAAGTCGTTTTTGATCTTCTTGTAAGGTATGCAGATATACCTGTTGTTCCTGCATCATCTCTTGACGAGTGAGTCGTCCGAGTGAGCAGTCGGGTGTTATGGGTTCTGACTTCTCTTGCAGAAGAATTATCTCTTTTTCCAGTGCTGATATATCAGAGATAATTTTCTCTTTTATGTTTTGGCGTTGTTGTGTGTTCATTTGGTCAATATTATATAGTGATTTATATATGATGTCAAAAGAATTTAGTTATTTTATCTTGACTAACATCGTGCTATTTATGCCATTTACATCTAGCCATTTATTCTCAAAAAACTCTTCAAGTTCTTTAAAAATTTCACCCCATTTTTTAAACCCGTATTTTTTTGCACTAAGTGATGCATTTTGATTTTTCAAATATGATCCTACTTCAGATACATAAGCAAAGTCATCATCACCTTTCTTATGTCTAATAGCATTTTTAAGAATGTTAATAAGTTTTTGATTACTTAATAAGTCTTTTTCTTGAATTTTTTGACCTACTTCTATAAAC